>ODAI011995764.1_pt1 | contig 15993 bp, 22 predicted proteins | sample 1539321 | NCBI WGS metagenome assembly ODAI01 (sample SAMN02144231, study PRJEB22623) | gut metagenome | biome: sheep rumen | host: Ovis aries | place: New Zealand
ATTCTCATACCCGGAGTGGAACATCAGAGTGAGCTTCGAGGGCTACACGACCGTTATCGAGATAGATGTTCCTGATGATTTCAAGCTGACTTGGTACAACAACGGTGAAAGGAGCGCTTGATATGACTGACACAGATATGCGTTATATGGCATCGCTTGAAAAGCGTAACGAGGAGCTCGAAGTCCACATTTCTGTACTTGAGGGCAAGCACCACAACGAGTGCAGGCAGATAGCGCACTACTCGGACGAGCTCAGGAAGGCTAAGAGCCTGCTCCGTGAGAGTCTGCCGGTGCTTCACAGGGCTTTCTTTGCAAACTACAAGGATACTAATGCTGCTAATGAGCTGTATGATAAGATCAAGGCTGCTGTGGGAGGTGCTGAGTAATGCGTGATATACTATTCAGAGCCAAGCGCGAAGATAATGGTGAGTGGGCGTATGGTTATTATGTTTGTCTGCCTGATGTAGCAGGTAGCGTCAGCATGCTTCATGTGCCGGCGAGAAATCCTGATGAGTCAAATAAAACGTATTACGTCAAGAAAAGTACCGTCGGGCAGTTCACAGGTCTGACCGACAAGAACGGCGTGAAGATCTTCGAGGGAGATATTGTTCGCTATGGTGATACTATTCACAAAGTAGTTTTTGAACAGCGGAACGGAACTGCATATTTTGGACTTGTTTATTCACCGATAGAAACTCTTCCGTTTGGACACTATCAGGATTTGCGACAGCTTGAAGTAATCGGTAGCATCTACGACAACCCTGAGCTGATCGGAGGTGGCGAAAATGGCTGAGAACGATTTACAAAAACTCATAAAGCGTATATTCAACCATATAAAAGAAAAGTACGGATATACCGATGAACAAGCTCTTATTTACTTGCAAGGTTATCAAGATTGTGCAGAAGAAAGCCAACAATCACTTGAACGGCGTGATAAGATGCTGAGAGATACCGTTGCAGAGTTGTGCGAAGCAAAGCGACTTCTGAAAGCGGCGGTGGATGATATAAACTATTACGTTGATTGCTATGAAGCGCACTGTGATGAATGCTGCTGCGATCAGAATAATCACTGCCATTGGAAACACGAAGCCGAAGCCCTCGCTCTGATTGGTGAGGACACAAATGTCCCTGCCAGTGCGGACGACACAAATGTCGGCGGCAAAAAGGAAGGTGAGCAGAATGGCTGATCTGATATTCAGCGCTGTCGGTCTCGGCATCTGCGTTGCCGGTATAGCGTACTTGATACTCAAGGGAGGGAGCGACGGATGAATGCACGGCTTGATCGTCACGGAACGCGCTTCCGGATCCGCAACAGGATCAGCGGTGCATACATACACCTGACGATGTTCAGGATCCTCGAATTCGACACGCGTGTCGAGGCTATCGCATATATGCAGCGTCGAAGCCTTAACCGGGACATTTACTACACGGAGGCGGTGCTATGAGGAACTATCAGAGACAGAAGAACAACCCTTACAAGCTGCCGCACAACCTGTATATGCGGATGCTCTACCTCGTCAGGGACTACGAGCGTATACGCTCGGAGCGCGAGGACATACTGCAAAGCAGTCCTGCTCCGGACGGCGTTCCTGCCTCCGGCACTGGCAACCCAACCGAGCAGAAAGCCATTAAACTGGCAGAGCTTGGCGATAACTGCACAGCCATTGAGAAAGCACTGACAGCTGTGCCGGTTGAGTATCGCAAAGGAGTATGGAATAATATCTGTTATCAGTCACCGTACCCAACCGATGCAGGTGAAGCTACATATAAGCGCTGGCGCTGCCGGTTCATATACGAAGTTGCAAAAAATCTTCACGAAATCTGAAAGATGATACCTGTGGGAAAAAATCAAGAGGTATAATAATACCATAGAACTATGACGGAACGAGGTTTTTTACAGCTGAATTCTCCCCGTTCCGCAGGTTCTGTCTCCGTGGTTGTACATTTTTCTTTCTTTGCCGGAGCACAATCCGGCACCTCTGTGGCAGAGTAGAGCAGTAGGAGTGCTCGTCGGGTTCATACCCCGAAGGTCACCGGTTCGAGTCCGGTCTCTGCACCCACACACTTCGATACTGACATTCTCCTTTATACCCCCAGAGCGCCTCGGCAATAGCCGGGGCGTTTGCATTACACACGAAAGGACGGTGAACGAGGTGAAACTTACAGAAAAACAAAAGAGGTTCTGCGAGGAATACCTCGTTGACCTCAACGCGACTCAGGCGGCTCTCCGGGCAGGCTATTCCCGGAAGACTGCCTATTCGATCGGCGACGAAAACCTGAAAAAACCTGAGATCAGAGAATACTTGCAGGAGCTCATCGACCAGCGCTCTGAGCGCACCGGCATAACTGCCGATACAGTTCTGAAGGAGCTTGAAAGGATAGCTCTTTCCGATGCTGAGATAACCGGTAAGGAAAAGATCAAGGCTCTTGAACTCCTCGGTAAACATCTCGGACTGTTCTCAGATCAGAATGGTGCTCCCGGCGAGCAGGAACTTCCCAAGCTGTATGAAGCTCTCGGAGGTGGAAAATGACCTTCGCAGAACTCTCAGACAATCAGCGCAGGGTATTCCGCTGGTGGAACGACCGCGATCTTGACGCTCTGATCTGTGACGGCTCCGTCCGTTCCGGTAAGACTGCCGCTATGTCGTGCAGCTTTATCCTGTGGGCGACGAAGTATTTCAGCGGAGCGAGCTTCGGCATCTGCGGAAACACTGTTCAGGCAGTCGAGCGCAATATCATCGGACCTCTGATGCAGATGACCGACATCACATACTACTTCCGGCTGAAATACACCAGTGCCGGTAAGCATATGCTGATGATCTCAGGTGGTGGCAGAGAAAATTATTTCTATATCTTCGGCGGCAAGGACGAGGCTTCCTACAAGCTGATACAAGGTATTACACTTGCTGGTGTTTTTTTCGACGAAGTTGCACTTATGCCGGAAAGTTTTGTCAATCAGGCTATTGCCAGAACACTTTCCGTAGACGGTGCGAAACTGTGGTTCAGCTGCAACCCTGACTCCCCCAATCACTGGTTCTACACGGAGTGGATAAAGAAGGCTGACGAGAAAAAGGCTCTCCGCCTGCACTTCACTATGCAGGATAATCCAACGATGACTCCGGCGAAGATCGCGCGCACAGAGAGTATGTTCTCAGGCGTTTTCTACGACCGCTACGTCCTCGGAAAGTGGGTAGTCGCTGAAGGACTTGTCTATACGATGTTCGACCGTGCAAGACACGTCGGTCTGCCGGAGAAGCTCCCGCGCGGCGACTGGTACATCAGCATCGACTACGGCACGGTCAACCCCACATCAATGGGCTTGTGGCTTAAAGCCTACAACGGTCAGTCCTACCGCGTCCGTGAGAGCTACTACGATGCCCGGAAGGAGGGCGTTTCCCGGACGGACGAGGAGCATTACGCGACACTTGCCACCCTTGCCGGTGAACTGCCGATAAACAGCGTTATAGTTGATCCGTCCGCCGCGAGCTTTATTGAATGCATTAAGCGTCACGGCAGGTTCAGGGTACGCAAGGCTGACAACACGGTCATCACCGGTATTCGCAATGTCTCCAATGCCTTGCAGTCAGGTGAGCTGCATTTCTCTCCGGACTGCGCCGATACTCTCCGCGAGTTCACGCTCTACCGCTGGGACAGCAAGCACCCCGACACCGCTGTCATAAAGGAAAACGACCACGCTATGGACGATATACGCTACTATGTTACTACGATAATACACGATAAAGGCGGCTCATTTGCCGCAGAAGTGAGGTGATACAATGCTGACAGATCTGAGCTGGCTTGCGCCGGGGAAAACATTCCCGCCTTCCAGCGAAAAGGCAAGAATAGACGAATATGAAAAGAACAACCGGCTTTTTATGACAGAACTGCCGGCGGAGTGGGCAGAAGCCTTCCGGAGCATATCTGCACGCCTCGGAAAGAAGCTCTCCGGTATTGATACCATTTTCAACTATCAGCAGCTCATCAGCAAGAAGACTGCCGACTTTGTCTGCGGCGAACCCCCGACTATCGAGACCGAACAGGACACGGACCGCATCGTCCGTACACTCGACCGACAGGAGTTCTTCACCAAGCTGTACGAGCTGTTCATCGACGTATCACGCTTTGGCAACGCTGTTATCAAGTATCGCGGCAAGAGCACTTCGACTGTTTCGCCGATGTTCTGGTTCCCGGTCGTGGATCCGACCGACCTTAAGCAGATCTTGCAGCACGTCATTGCCTCCCCTGCCGCTCCGGACAAAGACGGCAAAATGACTCGGCTCTACGCTGAGATACACGTCAGAGGCAGCTTCACCGAGCGGTTTTACAGCTTTGACGGCAGCACGATCGGTGCTCTCCTCGATGAGAAGCAGCACAGCACCGGTCTTGATGACTTCGCGGTGCAGGTGCTCACCAACGTCACGAGCAGCTCCAGCATATTCGGGCTCTCCGACTACACGATAATCAACAGTCTTGTGGAAAAGCTGATATGGCGCTTTTCCTGCATCGACAACGTTCTCGACAAACACGCCGAGCCGTCGATGTCGGGACCGCAGTCCGCTATGACCTACGACGAAAAGCGGGGGATCTGGTATCTCGACCTCGGCAAGTATTTTGCCCGCGCCGACAGCAGCTCTCCCGACCTGCACTATGTGACGTGGGACGGTAACCTCGAAAGCTCGTTCAAGGAAGCCGAAATGCTGCTCAATCAGCTCTACATACTCTCGGAAATGGGACAGGCTTTCGCAGATGCAGGCGGTGCAGACAGCTCCGGAACTGCGCTGAAGCTCCGCCTCGTTTCTCCGCGTATAAAGGCTGCACGTCTGGCAAAGCTCAACAACTCGCGCGTGAAGAATATCATCTGCACGCTCTGTAAGCTCAACAATATCTCTGTGGACTACGACAGCCTTATCCTCCACTGGAACGACGGTCTGCCGCAGGACGAAAACGAACAGGCTCAGATACATACTCAGCTCGTCAGCGGCGGTCTGATGAGCGCTTACAGCTCTATGAAGAAACGAGGTCTGACGGACGAACAGGTCGAGGCAGAGCTTGAACAGATCCGCAGGGAACAGTCCGAACAGAAGCCTATCGACCTCGGAGTGATAAACTATGGCGGCGCTTGATGACCTCATAGCGATCTACAAGGAGGCACAGCTCGCCCTTATAAAGATCATCACCGGCAATACCGGCGCAGGCACCAAGACCTACTACAACACTATCCTCAGACAGCTCACAGCGCTGCTTAATCAGCTCGCGGCTCAGACCGGACGCTATATCAGCACTGAGATACCAAAGGAGTATAAGGCGGCGCTCGAACAGACCTACGACTATTTCAAACGGAATAATTTGCAGATGAATCGCCCTGAGATGTTCGCACAGATACACTCCGATGCTGTCAGCGAGCTTGCTGCGGAAATGCAGCACCATATCAATGAAGGCATATCCAGCGCAGGCAGGCGTGTTATGCGCTATGCTAATACCGCAAGAGACAATGCACTCCGTCAGAATGGTCTCAGGGCTTCGGCGGTGAAGATCGCCTCCGCTCAGACTGTCCGCGATATGCAGAAGGACCTTATCCGGCGGCTCTCTGAGGACGGCTTTCTCACGGTGCAGTACGGCTCCGGCAAGTATGCCTATCAGGTCGGGCTTGACTCTTACGCTGCTATGGTGGCGCGTTCCACTACCCGCGAAGCCGGCAACCTCGCCCGCGAAAAGCAGCTGCTGGCAAACGGCTACGACCTTGTTATCATCACCGAGCATAAGCCCTGCTGTGAGCTGTGTGCGCGTGTTCAGGGGCGAGTGTTCAGCATCTCCGGGAAGGACAAGCGCTTCCCGCCGCTTTCGGCAGCGTTCACCAGCGGCTATCGCAACGTCCACCCGAACTGCCGCTGTGTTGCAGTTCCGTGGATAGAGGAAATGCAATCTCCGGAAGAGCTCCGCGCAGCTATCGCAAAGGGCAGTCAGCCACTCCGGGACGAGCGCTCCGACAAGGAGAAAGCTCTGTACACTCAGCAGCAGTCCGACCGCAGACAGATGCGCGCAGATCTAATACAGTATGAGCGCTACAAAGCCCGGCTCGGCAGCGATGCACCGCAGACGTTCTCAGCGTTCCGGCGTGTGAAGAATGCCGGCGGCGATCGGTGGGAGGCATTGCAGCGGGAGTACCGGCAGAAGTTTGAGAAGGTGGATATTGCAGATAATGCAAAGACCACTAAGCCAGTCGAAAAGGCTTCTGCTGTTGAATTGTGGGAAACTGAGAACTACAAGAACAGCACAGAAAAAGGCTTACTTATCCTTCCAGACGGCACAACTAAGGACTTCGGAGGTATCGAGCATCATGTCACAGGCAAGGAAGAGGATATCAAGCTAATGGACGGTGCGACCTTTACACATAATCACCCGACAGATAACACGTTCTCGCAGAACGATATTGTCACAGGTCTTGTGAAAGGTAATCTCAAAGAAATGCGAGCTGTCACCTCGACAGGCGATGTACATATCCTTGTCAACAATGGAGCTACCGAACAGCAGCGTAAGAAGTTCAACGTTGATTATCAGCAGCGGCGAATGAAAGCCGCCAATACTGCTGACGCTAAAATCCGCAGGGGCGAAAAAATCAACAAGGATGAATATGTCAAGAGCCGCCTTGAAACGTTTATGGCTGAACACGCTGAGGAGTATAACCTTTCGTATTCCAAGACGAGGATAGATGTTAACAAACAGTCTATTGACAAATCGGCGAAAAATGGTATAATAGAAGAGAGGGAAGAACTTCCACGCAAGATAAAGAGTGGTAGTAATACGGTCGATTGGTCTATTGTTCAATCTGAAGAGTATTCCAAGAAGTATACGAAGCTCTCTGATGATGAGAGAGTATCTTCTGCTATTGAAATCCGTGCTAAATGGGCACTCAATAACAGGAACGGTAAGAATACTGAGGAACTTTATGCAATAAGTCTGAAAGACGGCAGAGAGGTCAGCAGAATTACCGACCAGAACTATGATTCAGCAGTAAAACGAACGTCTAAGTTTACTCGTGAGCTTAATGCTGCGGATGAATCTGGCGAAGAGATACTATTGCTCCACAATCACCCGAGAGGTTTGCCACCAAGTATAAGTGATATAAATGCCTTGTTGAAAAACAAAAATGTTTCAGGTATAACCGTTGGACATAATGGCAGTATATATCGTTATACGAGACCGAATAAAGAAATTCCATTAGATGAATGGAATGTTGCTATGAAGCATTTTAAAGAGTTTTCCGAAACAACAGCAATGGAAAAATCGTTGGAAATTCTTAGCCGAAAATTTGAATTTATTTTTGAAAAAATTTAAGGAGGGAATATTATGAATGATGAGTATATCTGTGATGACAGACCAGTAGAAGAAAGTGAAAGAGTATCAGCTATGACAGATGAAGAGGTAGAAAAGGAATTTAATATTCTCTTCGGTAAGTATTCAAAAACTGAATAATAACAACTAAACCGCCCCTAACAAGGCGGTTTTCTTATATCCAAATGCGCGCGTGATTATCGTGCGCTTTTTTATTAAATATGCGCGTTAGCGCGTGAAAGGTGGTGAGACAATGGAACTGAAAGACACTATCGGGCTTATGCAGTCCGAGGACTACAAGGAGCGGTTCAAGGCAGAGTATCATCAGCTTAGGATACGCTTCGAGAAGCTGAAAGCTATGCTCGAAAAGTGGGACGCAGGAGAGCTGAGCTTCACGCCCACCTGCAACCGCGGAATATACAACTTCCAGATAAGAGCTATGGCTGATTATATAGCAACACTCGAAACGAGAGCTGTTATTGAGGGCATAGAACTTTGATATTACTTGCAGGCACCGATAAGGTGCATTTTTTATGCCCTCCGCACGGCGTAAAACTGCACGGACTCACTGAGATATAAACTCGTAAAAAATGTAGGAGGTACACACACAATGAAAAGAGAATTTCTCGAAGGACTCGGACTCGAAAAGGGCATTATCGACCAGATAATGACTGAGAACGGCAACGACATCAACCGCGAAAAGGCAAAGGCTGACGAATACAAGTCCCAGCTCGACACCGCAAAGGAAACGCTCAAGAGCTTCGAGGGCGTGGACGTCAAGGACTTGCAGGGGCAGATCACCAAGCTCAACTCTGACCTCGCGGCGAAGGACGCCGACTATCAGGCTAAGATAGCAGATATGGAGTTCAGCTCCGTGCTGGACGCTGCGATCTCAGGCTCTAAGGCGAAGAACGTCAAGGCAGTGCGCGCGCTGCTCGACATCGACACGCTGAAGGCTTCCAAGAACCAGTCCGAAGACATCAAGAAGGCTATCGAGGAGGTAAAGACTGCAAACGACTACCTCTTTGAAGGCACAAACATTCCCGGCGGCGGAGGAAATCCTCCCGGCGGCACAGTTGACGATATGGCAGCTGTCCGGGCTGCTATGGGACTCAAAACCAATTAACAGGAGGTAAAATCTATGGCTAATTCAATCGCACTCGCATCAAAATACGTCCCGCTGCTCGATGAAGTCTACAAGGCAGCATCACTCACAGCAGAACTGGACGGCGCTCCCGAGCTTGCTAAGCAGGGCGCTAACGCTAACGAGCTGATCATTCCTAAGATCAGTATGTCCGGACTCGCTAATTACAACCGCAACAGCGGCTATGTTGACGGCGATGTTACACTCACAAACGAGACCGTGACCTGCGGCTTCGACCGCGGAAGAATGTTCACTGTGGACACTCTCGACAATGAAGAGACCGCAGGTGTTGCATTCGGAAGACTTTCCGCAGAATTTATCCGCACTCAGGTCGTCCCTGAGCTTGACGCTTACCGTTTCTCGGAGTATGCACAGCTCAGCGGTATTTCTACGACTGCCGCTGCTGCACTCTCGACAGGTGCTGCCGCTTTAGCAGCTCTCAGGGCAGCGCTCAACCAGTTCGACGAGGATGAAGTCCCGGCTGACCAGCGCTATCTCTACATCACACCCACCCTTCTCGGACTTATCGAGGACCTTGACACAACGAAGTCTAAGAAAGCACTTGAGGGGCTCATCATCAAGAAGGTTCCTCAGACACGCTTCTACACTGCTATCACCCAGAAGGACGGCACTACCGAGGGGCAGACCGCCGGAGGCTACGTCAAGCGTGACGCAGTCTATACCAAGACCACTGATGTAGCACTTGTTGATGGCAAGACCTACTATACCAAGTCGGGCAGCACCTATACGGCTGTCGCATCTCCTGATGTTGCTAACATCGGATCATACTACGAACTGACCACCACTCCGGGTGCAAACATCAACTTTATGCTGATCCACAAGCCCGCTGTTATCCAGTACCAGAAGCATACCGTGCCTAAGATCATCAGACCTGAGGAAAACCAGAACGCTGATGCGTGGAAGTTCGGCTACCGCACAGTAGGCATTGCAGACGGCTACGAAAACAAGCGCGCCGGCATCTATCTGCACAAGTCCACGAGCTAAGCTATGTACAACACAATAGAAACGGCTGACAGCTACATAGAAGCGCACTACACAAGCACCTCCCCGGAGCGTATAAGGTGGGCGGCACTCTCGAATGAGGACAAGACCGTCTGCCTTAACAACGCTTTTGCGGCTATTGAGAAGCTGCCTTTTCTCGGCAGGAAAGCAGTCATTGGTCAGGAAACTGCTTTTCCCCGGCTTCCGTACCAGTACGGGCACACCGACAAGGGAGCTCCTCAGAACGTTCTCGCGGCAGAAGCAGAATGGGCGCTGTGGCTCTCAGACGAAACGAAAAGAAGCAGTTCGCGCAAACGTAAGGAATTGCAGGAGGACGGCGTGAAGGAGTACAAGATCGGCGACCTTTCGGAGACCTACACCGACAGCAGCGCATCAGCTGCCAGCGCTTTTTCTTCCGGCAAATGCCCGAAAGCTATGGAACTGCTTGCACCTTATCTGACAGGAGGCTATGAAACGTGCTGAAAGACTATCTCAACCAGTCCTGCGAGCTGGAAAAGAAGACAGGCGATGATCAGAGAGGTCAGCCGGTCTACGCTGCGGCGATAACGATCGCTTGCAGGCTGGTCGGGAAGTATCAGCTCATTCGCAAGCCCAACGGTGAAACTGTTCCTGTTCACCACATCTGCTATACTACTGAAACGGTAGCCGCCGGCGATAAGATCAACGGATCATTCGTCCACGCTGTTGACGTCTGGACAGATCTCGGCGGCGAGCCTATCGGATACAAGGCGGTGATGTAATGGCAAAGGTGGAGATAAAGGGCTTGAACAAGCTCAGGCGGGCACTCGCCGCAGCTGAAAAACGAAATCCGCAGATCACAGCTCAGACGGTCACGGCAATAGCTCTCGACCTTGCAGGGCGCAGTGCTCAGCAGGCTCCGGTCGATACAGGTGATCTCCGGAACAACTGTACAGCAGTCGTCAACGGTTCTGAGGTATACAAGGAACAGCGCGCAGTCAGCGGCGGTATTATCCCGGCTGACAAAGTCACGGCAACCGTCGGATACTCACTGCCATACGCTCTCAGGCAGCACGAGGAGTTGAATTATGATCACCCCCGGGGCGGCAAAGCAAAGTTCCTTGAGGATCCGCTCAATGAAAAGCAGTCAGACTACATCAAGGCTCTGAAAGCCATACCTAAAGAGGTGATAAAATGAATATCCTCGACAAGCTCTGGCAGATACTCGGCAGTGATCCGGACATAAAGCTCGGCTATCTTCCCGATGAGCCGGACGACCTCTCCGTGCTGACGGAATACAGCGCTTCACCGCCTGTTCACTCGTTCAGCGGCACGGACTTCACAGAAAACGTTCAGCTCCGTTCACGCGGCGCTGACTCATACGAAACGATCTCCTCATTAGCGGCAGCCCTCAACGGTTACTGCGATGAGGAGATCTCTGTTATACAGGTCTCCTCCGTCCTTGACATCGGCAGAGATGATAAGGGACGGCAGGAGTACACCTGCAATTTCAGGATAATCAGATACTAAGGAGGTATCATTATGGCACTTTATTCAGGCGTTACCGGCAAGATCACAACAAAGGTCGGTGCAGCAGATGCAAAGACACTGCTCCATATGTCGACCTGGAATGTTTCACTTTCAAAGAATATGGTCGAGGTGACCTCTTTCGGCAGCGATTATGCCGAGAATATCCCCGGTATAAAGAAGTGGACTGCAAAGGCTGACGGCACTGCTGATTTTGCATCAACAAGCGGTCAGGCAGAGCTTCAGTCCCTCTTTGAGAGCGGCGGTGTTCTTACTGCATCATTCTATCTCGATGATAACACATACTTCAGCGGCAGCTGCTACATCACAGATCTTACAATAGATCACGACGCGGCAGGAGCGGCAAAGGTGTCTATCAGCATTGCCGGCTCAGGTGCGGCTACACTCACAGTTCCCTCGCAGTCAGGTACATAAAAGGAGGTCAATATGCTCTACATAAAAGCAGGCGAAAACGAATATGAGCTGAAAACTACGCTCGGCGTAGTCAAGGCACTCGAGACTAAATCAAAGAAAACGCTCAATGAACTTATGGCAGAATTTGCCAAAGGTGCAACGGTTGATGAAATGCTCGCAACTTTCAGAGCCGGGCTCCCGGACAGCGAATACAAGGCGTTCGAGCAGGACGTTCTCGACAACTTCGACCTCATCACGATACAGAAGCACTGCGACGAATTCTTCATAAGGCTCTGCTTCGGCGGTACACCGGAGGAGCAGGAGGAGAAGATCGAGGCTTTTCCGGCGAGCGTCCGCCGCAAGAACATAATGAGGAGGGCGCTGGGACTTCCGGAGAAAGAGGAGGAAACCGAAACGATTGTGACATTGGACGGCAAGACCATTTCGACCTCAGACAGATCGTCAGGACCGGATACCGAATAGGGATAGCTCCCCCGCAGCTCTGGGAAATGGAGCTGTGGGAATTCAATCTCTGTGTCGGGGAATTCAACGTGATGCAGAACGACAGCGTAAAGCTCGGCACAGCTCAGGCGTGGCGGACTGCTAACTTCACAGGAGCGGCAGTCCACGGCTGTCTGAGAGATCTCTCTGAATACATCGGAGAAAATACAAAAACTGCTCCGAAGATCTCCTATGAGGAATTCGACAGGAGACTCGCAGAACTGGAAGGCGGTGGAAGCAAGAATGGCAATGTATGATCTTGAAGTAAAATTCAGCGCAGACTCCTCACAGCTGAAAAAAGCCTTTAAGGATACCGAAAAAGCTGCAAAGGACGTTGAAAAAAGTACAAACGACGTGAACGAAGCTCTCGGAGACGATAGTGCGGCAGGAGCTTTTTCAGCTGCTATGGACGAAGCGGCTTCCTCTGCCGCCGGTGCAGTATCCGAAACGGAACAGCTCAGCGATGCACTCGGAAATACAGCAGAACAAGCCGACAGTGCCGGTGCATCGGTCAGGCGTATAGCAGGGGCAGCCGCCGCCATTGCTGTGGTAAGAAAAGCCGCGGCGGAGCTGCTGGAGTGCTTCAAGGCTTACGCCGATTATGAGAGCGCGGTCATCCGCGTTAACGACATATTCAAAGATGCTGCCGGAGCGGTCGAGGACTTTGCAGAGAACAACGCTGCGGCTCTTGGTATGTCAAGGTCGGCAGCTTATGAATACGCGGCTACATACGGAAATCTTTTCCGAAGCATCACCGCTGATCAGGAAGAGAACAGCCGTGTGACCATCGCAATGCTGTCGGCTTCCGCGGCTATCGCTTCTAAGACCGGCAGAACGGTCAGCGATGTTATGGAGCGCATACGGTCGGGACTTCTTGGCAATACAGAAGCTATCGAAGATCTTGGTATCTTTGTAAACGTGGCTATGCTCCAGACTACTGACGCCTTCAAGCGCATAGCTGACGGCAGGTCGTGGGAACAGCTTGAATACTACGAGCAGCAGCAGATAAGGACTCTCGCTATACTCGAACAGGCACACAAGCAGTTCGGCGGCGAAATATCGTCAAGTACAGCATTGTCAGTTGCTGCTTTTCAGGCTTCCGTAGATGATCTGAAAGTTTCGCTCGGACAGCTTTCAGCCGGCGCATTGCTCCCGGCGATACAGGTACTGTCGGCACTTGCACGGTCTGCTCTCGGCTGTGTAGTCTGGTTCAGGTCGCTCGACAGCACGTCTAAGGCTTATCTGAAAGTCGCACTTTTGCTTGGAGCGGCTATCCCTGCGGTAACTCTTGCGACAAAAGCTCTTGCCCTTGCGCAGGCTGGACTTCACGCTGTTCAGGCTCTTCTTATCCCTCAGACTCTTACCTATGCAGCAGCGCTGAAAGCTCTGCTCGGCTGGGCAGCTCTTGCTGCTGTCGCGTTCGGACTGTTACACGCTCTGTTCAGCCGGAACAAGGATACAGAGAGCGCCGCTGACACTATGGACGATTATAACAAGTCCGTTGAGGATACACAAAAGAACGCGAACAAGGCTGCCGGAAGCATAGAAGATATGACTAAGGCGACCAAAGACCTCACTGATGAAGTCCAGCGTTCTCTGGCGAGCTTCGACGAACTTAACCGCCTCGGTGATAATAACACAAATCTCATAGGCATAGACAACGAGTCAATCGATCAGGCAGCTGAGGCTCTGAGTGCATTTGAAGACCTCGACTATGACATAAACTACGATACCAATGTCGAGAGCGTTTCCACACGCATTCAAAATGCCCTCAAAAACATCTGGACAGAGACCAAAAAAGGCTATTCCGACTGGACGAGCTGGTGGGAAGGTCTTGGCGAGGATATGTACACCGGCATCGAAGAAGGCAATTGGGAACCCTTCCTGTCCCGCCTGAACGAAAAGGTCAAGATACTTTTCGGGGATGAATGGGCAGACTTCTGGGAAAAAGCCGGAGAAAATATGTATACCGGCATTAAAGACGGAGACTGGACTCCGCTGCTCGAACAGTTTGATGGTCTTATCCGTATGACGTTCGGCGACGAATGGTCTGACTTCTGGGAAAATGTCGGAGATGCTATGTACGAGGGCATAGAAAACGGCGACTGGACTCCTTTGCTCAGTACATTTAACGACGAAATAGGCAAAATATTCGGAGACAAATGGACTGATTACTGGGAAAAGGTCGGCGAGCATATGCACAAGGGAATTGAAGACGGTGATTGGGAACCGCTCCTCGAAGATCTTGACAAAGGTGTCCGCAAGCTGTTCGGAGGGCGTTGGAGCGACTTCTGGAACGACCGCGGCGAAAAGCTCCACGATAAGCTGAGCTACTGGATAGACAAATCGTCACCTGTCTTCGACAAGCTCAAGACTCCCCTCGGGAAGATAAAGGAGCTTTTTCAGGACATTTCCGATCTGCTCGATAAACTGAGCGTTACAAATGCCTACGAGCAGATAAGCAAGAAGCTCGACCTGCCCGAAATGTCAACAGGTACAAAGCTGATAGTTCAGATGATGTCCGGCAATTACGGCGGAGCTGCAAAGACCGGCTATAACATTTTCAAAGGTCTTATCGGACACGCTGAAGGCGCTATCGTCACCAAGCCGGAGATAGCTATGATAGGTGAAAACGGCGCAGAAGCTGTCATTCCCCTTGAAAACAACACCGGTTGGATAGATATGCTTGCCGGGAAGATAGCGGCACTCATACCCTCGGCTTCAGGCGGAGACGGCTACACCCCGATAATTCTTGACGGCAGAGAAGTCGGTCGCTTCTGCATCAAGGCAGTAGAAGACAACAATCGCAGAAAGGGCAGCTGATATGAATACGATACAGACTATCAACGGAACGGCTCTGCCGTGTGATCCCGTTACCCCGAACGGATATTCCGTTACCACCTCCGACCTCGACAGCAGCGCTTCCGGACGTTCTGCCGAGACTGGAAAAATGATGCGGTATGTGATACGCCAGAATGTATACAAGATCAGCTTGTCTTTCAGGTCTACGGCTGCGAATATAGCAGCTGTCAGGTCACTGGTATCAGCTGCAAGGCTGACAGTAGTGTTCTGGGATCTTACCGAATGGAAAACGGCATATATGTACGTCTCTGACCGCTCTGTGAAACTGCTGCCTGTTCCAGGGCAGAGCGGATATTACGACCTCAGCTTCAATCTTATCGAGTACTAAGGAGACTGAAATGTATAGTGTGACACAAGCCTATTTGAATGCGATAGATAATAACGCCGTTCAGCACATCAGGGGCGTTATAACATTCGCTTCCGGCGATACTCTGAGCATACCCGACGAGGAAAACGGCGTTTACATCGAGGGCGATCCCCACACCGAGACGCGCTGCGTCGAGAGCGAGGACACTTTTATGTTCGGGCAGCTGTATATCGGCTCGGTGGAGCTGATCATTCGGCTGCCGGGAGCTTCGCAAAGTATGTTCACCGGCGCGGAGTTGTCTCTTGACTTCGGTGTTGAGGTTGCCGGCTCTGAGGAGCCCGAATGGGTGCCGCTCGGAGTGTGGGACATAGCCTCTGCGGAGCGCGGCGCTGCTGACAAGTGGGACATTCGCGGTCTCGACCGGCTGAACCGTCTCCGCGGCGACTTCAACATCGACACGGTCGGACGCTGCTATCTTGAATTCTCGATGCGGATCATCACGGAGCGAACCGGCGTTGAATTCGCGCAGACCGCTGCTCAGATCGCGGCTCTCGCAGGCGTATATCCGGAAAACTTCTACGGCATCTACTACCCACAGACCTACTGGGATGAGGTGCAGATGATAGCGCAGGTGGTCGGTGGTTTCGCGTTCGTGAACCGTTCCGGCGAGATAGAATTCCGGAAGTTCGGAACGTCGCCGGTGCTGACTATCCACGGTGACCGGCGCCACAATATCAGGCTCGCGGAACGCCAGTACTCGGTAGCCGGTATCAGGTACACCGACCGCTACGGCAAGACCTCCGAGGCATCTGCCGAGAGCGGCGTTGCTACGCTGGCATTCAGCGCGAACCGCTTCATTTCGGACACGAGCGACAACTACCCGGAGTGGTATCAGTCTTATCTTACAAACATACTGTCCGGGCTC
>ODAI010950850.1_pt1 | contig 15991 bp, 11 predicted proteins | sample 1539321 | NCBI WGS metagenome assembly ODAI01 (sample SAMN02144231, study PRJEB22623) | gut metagenome | biome: sheep rumen | host: Ovis aries | place: New Zealand
TCCATTCCAGTTTATCTGGCGCAATTTCTTCCTCTGAAGAATCAGAATAGGCTGCCTTTACGGTAAAGGTAACGGGGGCTCCACCCACGGTTGCTTCAGTTGCATTGGATGTAAGCGTCAAAGCAACAAGTGACTTTTCAGGCGTGTCTGGGTCTGTTTTCGGCTCGTCTTCTGCTTCGTCAAACTTGATTGTCAGGCCGTTTTTACTGGTGAAAGTGAACGCGTTGTTTGATACGGTAAGAGAATTAGGCGTAGGAGTTGCCACGATGCTGAACTTGTCGCTGGTGTTTGCACGGTAGAAGTATTCGGTAACGCTTACACTGGCGGGGTTGTTGTTTGTGTCTTGCTCCAAAATAGTGTAGGTTCCCATGGCGATTGTGTTGTCAAAAGAATCCTCGCTGTCTGAATCTGCATTGACTTTTTCAATCTTCCACAGACCAGTTTTATTGGTCGGCTCATAAGCGGTAAAAGTGTAGGTGTCAGACTGATTTTCCACCTTTCCTTTTAGGGCGAAGGATTCCTGGAGGGAAGATGCACCTGCTTTTGCCAATTTCAAGCCTATTGGGTTTTCACCTGCTGCAATCATCTTAGTTTCTGAAGACCCGTAATATGCGGAAATGCCCTCTGTATTGAGTATGACGACAGCCGCATCTGCGGATACCGTGCTGCCAATGGGAATGTTGTCAAAGGTGAATTCCTTTGCATTGCTATTGCTGGTAAAGTCCGCTGACTGTTCGGCAGTATAATCTCCGCGCAGTGCGATGGCCACAATTCCATGATAGTCAGGGTTTGACGGTTCGGTAGAAGACTGGGAATCAGAGGAAGCAGCGTCACTATAAGTAAGGGTGAACTCACTGCCAGACTGATTCTTGAATGTCTGCACTCGTGTAAAGGTGAGTGATGGTATTTTCGCTACCGCACTTTCTTCCGCTTCAGATGTCATTGCTTTAGAAGTGAATTTGCCGTTTGCAACGGCGAGGGGTATTGTTGCTCCGTTAGCGGTAAGCTGTAGAGTGCCGTTCAGATAGTCTCCCTCCAGCGTGTATGTTCCTGAGACCCATATTCCGTTGGCCGCTGAAAGTTCGGAGGCAAAACCGCTAAGTATTTGGTCGATAGCATCTTGGGATAGGCTTTCAGAAACGGTGGGCAAATCCATCGTCTCAAGCAGAGAAGAATAATCAACGTAGGTAGAAAAGAGGAATGTATTGTTGCTGTAGAAAAGATATGCCGCGGTGATTTTTACTGTAGTGGTCTTATCGGACGCATCCGACTCATCCGTGGAAACCTCCTGTGTGTGCTCTGCCACATAGCAGGCGATAGGCGGTAGGAAAGCATAACTGGCGTAGTCTTCATCGCTTTCTGTAGGCAAGTAGACGGTGGGAATTGTTTCTGCCGCCCGTGAATTCAATCGAAAAGCCTGATTTTTTTCTGCCAGTGCTGATGCGCTTGTCGCGCGGGCAAATTGTGCTCCGTCAAAAACAAATGAAACTGAGCCAGAGTCATTTGCGTCTGTTCCGCAGGAAATGAATCCCGCAAGGGTTATGCAACACAAGGCAGTGAGTGCCGCGAAAAACGATTTTTTCATAGGATAGCCTCCTCGGTTTTCAGCAATATGCCGAATACTTTTTGCCATTACACAATAACACATAGTAAGTATAGCACGAGAAAAAGAATATAACAACGTAAGAAAAGCGAAATTCGATAAAAAAGTAGAACACGCATGAAAAATAAAATGTAAAAAAACTAGTCTATAAACTGGTTGATTTTATGCTGTGCACATGTTATCATATCATAATTGAGGAGGTGGCGTATGGGTGTTATGGCACAAAGAAAACCTGTCATGGACATGCTGAATTTTTCCATTGGTTCCTTTCAGGCAAAAACCTATTTTGCGGAATTATTGCGTCGCGTAGGCAAAGGTGCGGTCGTCACCATTACAAAAAACGGTCATGCAGTTGCTGTTATGCAAAGTCCTCGTCACAAGCAGCTGACGGATGCACAAAAGGCATGGCAAAATATGATGAGTCTTTCTCAAGAGATTGCTGTGCAAAACGCATCGTCTCCCCTTACTCTTGCCGACATTGCGCTGTGGAAGGAAGACGGTCGTCTGTAGGCGGCAGAGGAGCAGGGCATGGAGAAAGAATTCCCCGTGGCAGTACTAGACGCATCGTATTTTTTAAGTGCAATTCTTGCGGATTTTTCTGACGGCAAGTCCGAAGAAGCAAAGGCCTTTATCGCTGACCTTATCGGCAAGAACGGACAGATAGTCGTTCCGCAACTTTTCTGGTTTGAAATTGGCAACGTGCTGGTACATGCCGCCCGCCCCAAAAAAGACGGTTCGCCTGCAAAAATCACTCGCGTTCAACTGGCGGCATTGGAGCGCAATATTGCGGCTTTGCCTATCTACACTGACCCGCAACCAGATGCAGAAATCCGTCTGCGTATTCGCGACATTGCTCTTTCAGAAGGCTTGTCTTACTATGACGCGTCTTATTTGGAGCTGGCACGTCGGGATTCCATCGTACTAAAGACTTGGGACGAGGCTTTGCAGGCTGCCTACGATACAAAGTGAGGTCTGTGTTGCCTCATTGAAACATACGCAAAAGTTCATTACAATAATAGAATGTTTCGTATTTATGTTGAGCGCAAGGAAGGCTTTGAAAGTGAAGCCCAGCGCATCTATTCGGAAATCACTGGTTTTTTGGGAATTACGGGCATAAAAAAAGTCCGCTATTTGAATCGTTATGATATTGAAAACACTTCTGATGAAGTTGCCCGTCTTGCGGCAGAGCGCATTTTTAGTGAGCCGCAGAGCGATAAGGTTTTGTACGCAAGTCCGGTACTTACTGACGAAACCGAAATCATCTGGGAATATTTGCCCGGTCAGTACGACCAGAGAGCCGACAGTGCGGAACAGTGTCTGACTCTGCTGCGTGAGGCGGTAAAAAACAGCGTAAAAGTTGGAACGCTGCCACCCCGTGTACGCTGTGCAAAAGTTGCCATTTTGAGCGGAGATGTGAGCGCAGAAGACCTTGCCCGCATCCAGCATTATCTGATTAACCCGGTTGATTCTCGTCTTACTGACGACAGCATTCCTGACACGCTGGAAATGAAAACAGAAGAACCGGGTGATATTCCTGTAGTGACCGGTTTTATCGGCTGGGGCAAAAAAGATCTGGAAGCCTATCGCGTAAAGATGGGACTTGCCATGGATTTTGCGGACATCAAATTCCTGCAGGACTACTTTAAAGGCATTAAGCGCGATCCTACCGAAACAGAAATCCGCGTGCTTGATACCTACTGGTCTGACCACTGCCGCCATACTACATTCAACACGGTACTCAAAAACATCAAGATTGACAAAGGTCCCTATGCAAAGCTCTTCAAGGAAAGTCTGGAAGAATACAAGGCCATGCACACGGACATCTATGCAAAACGCAAGGACAAGCCGCTCACCCTTATGGATATGGCTACAATCGGCGGAAAGTATCTGCGCAAGCACGGCAAACTGGATGACCTTGAAGTAAGTGAAGAAAACAATGCCTGTTCAATCTTTATTGACGTGCATTATACAACTGACAAGGACGGAAATGCCCTTCCGGAAGGTCAGGAAGAAACAGAACGCTGGCTTTTGCAGTTTAAGAACGAAACACACAATCACCCCACAGAAATTGAACCCTTTGGTGGTGCGGCTACCTGTATCGGCGGCGCAATCCGTGACCCCCTTTCAGGACGCAGCTGGGTTTATCAGTCCATGCGCATTACCGGCGCATCAGACCCCACTGTACCCATGAGCGAAACCTTGCAGGGCAAACTTCCCCAGATTAAACTCTGCCGCGAAGCCGCACAGGGCTTTTCTTCATACGGAAACCAGATTGGCCTGACTACGGGACAGGTTGTGGAATGCTATCACCCCGGATTTGTGGCAAAGCGTATGGAACTGGGTGCGGTTATCGCCGCTTCTCCCTACGATACAGTTATGCGCGAAAGACCCGAAGCCGGTGACATCATCATCCTGCTGGGCGGCGGTACCGGACGAGACGGTATTGGCGGTGCAACCGGTTCTTCAAAGGCACATACAGAAAAATCCGTAACGACGGCTGCGGCTGAAGTTCAGAAGGGTAACGCCGTTGAAGAACGCAAGATTCAGCGCCTCTTCAGAAATCCTGTGGTCAGCAAGATGATCCGCCGTTCAAATGACTTTGGTGCAGGCGGTGTATCTGTTGCCGTTGGTGAACTTGCACCGGGACTGGACATCAATCTGGATGCCGTTCCCAAAAAGTATGAAGGCTTAAACGGTACTGAACTGGCAATTTCTGAAAGCCAGGAACGCATGGCTGTTGTAGTTCGCCAGAGCGATGTAGAAAAATTCATCGCGGAATGTGCAAAAGAAAATCTGAACGCAGTTGTTGTGGCAACTGTTACCGATACAGACAAACTGGTAATGAAATGGCGCGGCAAAGTCATCGTAGACATTGACCGTGCATTCCTGGATGCTGCAGGTGCAAAGCATGAAGCAGTGGCAAGAATCGAAAGCCCCGCTCCCCAGAATGAAAGCCCGCTGGTCAGGCCTCTGGCAAGCGTTGCAGAAAAACTGGGTGCATGTGCCAGCGCAACAGGTGAAAGTGCCAGTGCAAAACCCACTGAAGAAGAAATCAGGGCTGCTTTTGTGGCAAACATCAGCGACCTGGCCTGCTGTTCGGAGCGCGGCCTGCAGGAACGCTTTGACGGTTCAATCGGTGCAAGTACAGTGCTCTTCCCCTTTGGCGGAAAGTATCAGGGCACACCGGAAGCCGCGATGGTGGCAAAAGTACCGGTTCTCTATCCGCGCGAAACAAACACAGTCAGCATGATGAGTTATGGCTACGATCCCCGCGTGGCAGAGTGGTCTCCCTGGCATGGAGCACAGACAGCAGTGCTTTCTTCCCTTGCAAAGATTACCTGTGTGGGCGGCAAGGCATCTACAAGCCGTTTCAGTTTCCAGGAATTCTTTGGCCGCACAAGCAGCGACAAGGCATGGGGCTATCCCGCAAGCGCATTGCTGGGTTCTGTGGACGCTCAGAATGCAATGGGTTGTGCTTCAATCGGCGGCAAGGACAGCATGAGCGGAACGTTTGAAAACCTGAATGTTCCCCACACCCTCGTTTCCTTTGCCGTTACCCATGATGTAGCAAAGAACGTCAATTCCGGTGCATTTAAGAAGGGTGGCGACTACCTCTATCTGGTGATGACCCCCTATACCGATATGCTGGCTCCTGATTTTGCTACTTTCAAGAAAAACAGCGATGCCCTCTACGAACTGAACAAGGCAGGCAAAATCAAAGCCATGTATCCTGTTGGAGCGGGTGGTATTGCAGAAGCCGTTTCCAAGATGGCATTCGGAAGCAATATCGGCTGTCAGCTTACGGCAATCCCGTCCAGTGCAACGGCTGTAGGATTCCACCGCAATGTAAACAATACCATTGCAGATCTCTTTACTCCTCTCTACGGTTCAATCATCGTGGAAACTGAAGATGCAGACTTTGACAACAATCCCGCATTTGTAAACACAAGTGTCGTAAAAATCGGAAACACACAGGCATCTCCTGTAATCTCCGTGGCAATGAATGGTCTGAATCCTCTTCCCTTTACAGATATTTCCCTTTCTGATCTGAAAAAAGCATGGGAAGGAAGACTGGCAACTGTATTCCCGCCAGTAAGTCATGCTAAAGAACAGGAGCCGCTTCCTGACTTTGCCAAGGCAGAACATCCCTCTCTGGAAGAAGCCCGCCATTCTTTTACTGTGGTGGACGCAAGCAAGACAAAGCCCCGCGTCATCATTCCTGTCTTTCCGGGAACAAACTGCGAATACGACATGGCCCGTGCCTTTACCTTAAACGGTGCAGAGGCAAAGATTTTCGTTTTCCGCAACAATACGCCCAAGGCTCTGGAAGAATCCCTGATTGGCTTGCAGAAAGAAATCAACGATGCGCAGATTCTTGCCTTTGCGGGCGGATTCAGTGCGGGTGATGAGCCGGATGGTTCCGGAAAATTCATTGCCAATGTTATCCGCGAACAGCGCATTGCAGACGCAGTGACGGCTTTGCTGGAAAATCGCAAGGGATTGATTCTGGGTATCTGTAACGGATTCCAGGCATTGATAAAGACTGGACTTGTTCCCTATGGAAAAATCATGGCTCCCTCTGCGGACATGCCTACCTTGAGTTACAACACAATCCATCGTCACATCAGCCGCGTGGTGCGCACAAGAATGGTCAGTGCTACAAGTCCCTGGGCTCTGGATCCGTCTGTTCTTGACCCCAGACCCCACTACATTCCGGTAAGCCATGGTGAAGGCCGCATTCTCATCAGCAATGAACTGGCACATGAACTCTTTGAAAAAGGACAGGTCTTTACCCAGTACTGTGATGAAAAGGGTATTCCTGCAGTCAGCGAGCCGGACAATCCCAATGGTTCAGCATTCGCAATTGAAGGTCTTACCAGCCCCGACGGTCATGTTCTGGGCAAGATGGGACACAATGAACGCACCATCGGAAACGGAAAGGGCGGTTCAAGCGTAGACTTGATTAAGAATATCGCCTTTGATCCTCTTACCAACCCCGACGGTAACAGCTGCCAGAATATTTTTGCGGCTGGCGTAAGGTATTTTAACTAGGACGGAGAGAGATTTTAATATGAAGAAAACTGGATTTTTTATTACAGTACTTTTGGCTGCATGGATGATGATTGCCTGCGAAAACAAGGTGATCGATTCTACAAAATGGCTGGATAATTTTGAAGACGCAAAGACGGCTGCTCAGAAAGAGGACAAGCAGATTCTTCTCTTTTTTAGTGCCGATGACAGCGACAATCTGAGTCTGGTGCTCAAGGAAAATCTGCTCTTTAAGGATGAGTTTGTCGCTGCTGAAACGTCAAAGTATGTTCTTGTCAATCTGGACTTTTCCGAAAGCAAGTATCAGGCTGCTGAAGTGGGAGAAGATGCTACAGCAGAAGAAAAGAAGGCTGCAGAAAAAGCCCGCAAGCAGATAGAAAAGAACATGGATGTGGCTACCCAATTTTATGTGGAGATGAGTCCTTCTTTCTTCCTTGCTACAAAGGAAGGATATTGCATTACACAGCTGGTATTTGACGAAAGCCTTTCTTCCGTTGCGGGTTTTGAGGAAGAGATTGAATCTCATAAAGAACAAATCGATAGCTTTATGCAGGCGCTGGAAAAAACAAAGACCGGTACAAATCTGGAAAAAGTACAGGCGATTGAAGACCTCTTTACGAATATCGATCCCCGCTTTTACAATTTGTTTTCTCCCCTGGCAAGAGAGCTTCTTAAACTTGACCCCAAAAACGAAAGCGGTCTGGCAGGTAAATATGTCATATTGCTGGCACATGCAGATGCACAGAATGCCGCTATAAACAATGATCCTGAAAAAATGGTTCAGGTTTATGAAAAAGCTGCAGAAAACAAAATCCTCTCTGATGAGGACAGACAGACCCTCTATTACTATGCAGGTTATAGTCTGGGAGCTTTTGGCTCAACAGATTATGCAAAAGTTCGTGAATATGTTCAGAAAGCCTATGACTTCGCCCCTCAGAGTGATGTTGCCCCCAGCATTCAGAATATGCTGCGCATCATAGACGAGCGCATTGCTGAAACGGCACAGATGAACGACGATGTAAAAATTGAAGGCATTGAGGATTCAGCAAACGCCGCGGATACTGCGCTTCCTGCTGACACCCCTGCAGAAAAAGCACCTGCAGAAAAAGTGCCTGAATCGGAGCGTTAATGGGACCTGAACCTGCCTCTGAATCTTTTGTACTTGTCTTAATTGCGGCGGCAGTTTGTGTTGTGCTTTCCTGCATTTTTTCTGCATCGGAAAGCGCATTCCTTTCTCTGAACAAACTGCGCGTCCATTTTCTGAGGGAAAAAGGCGACAAACGGGCAATGCGGGCTGGCAAACTGCTTGACCGCAAGGAAGAACTGCTGAACATGCTCCTGGTAGCAAATGAAGTGGTCAATGTTGCCCTGTCTGTCCTGCTTACATCCCTTGCACTTTCTCTCTTTGGACCTGCCGGCCTGAGTATTTCTACTACGGTTGCAACGCTTTTGCTTCTGGTCTTTGGAGAAATCACACCGAAAATCGTTACTACTCGTCATCCGGAACCCTTTGCCTTTGCGGTGAGCGGTTTTATTACGGTTCTCTTCTATCTTCTTACTCCCTTTGTTGCATTTTTTACGGCAATTTCCCGGGGAATTCTGAGAATTTTTGGCATCAATACCCGGTCAAAGAAAGTCTCCTTTACTGAAGATGAAATCAAAACTTTTATTGATGTAGGCGGAGAGGAAGGTGTTCTGGAACAGGGCGAAAAAAACATGATGAGCCGGGTTTTTAAATTTACTGATTTGGAAGCGACCGACATTATGGTGCCCAGAAAGAGGGTTATTGCCATCAGTCCGGACATGAGCTACCGGGATGTAGTGCAGCTGAGTGAAAGAACCCGTCTTTCCCGTTTTCCTGTCATTAAGGATGATATTGATGACGTTGTGGGCGTCCTCTATGTAAAGGATATGCTTTTCTACGAAGGCGACAGGGCAGACTTTACCGTGGAAAAAGTAATGCGTAAACCGCTTTTTATTGTTGGAACTACAAAAATGTCCGCCATTCAGGATATGATGCATAAGGATAATCAGAGTATTGCCATTGTCATAGACGAGTACAGCGGTACGGATGGCATTCTGACTACAGAAGACATAGCCCGCCAGATTTTTGGCAATGTGGCAGATGACTATCAGCAGAGCGGATATGCCACGGACATACGCATTGAAAATACCGACGACTTTTTTATTTCAGGTTCGGCCCGCCTGCGCGACTTTGAAGAAGCCCTGCATATCCGCCTGGATTCTGGTGACAGCGAAACAGTTGCGGGCTTTGTCTGCGAAAAAATGGGACGCATTCCCACAGTGGGAGAAGTGCTCAAGTCAAACGGCTACCGTTTTATCGTCATAAAGATGGACGGCCTGAGGGTGGCTGGTCTGCACTGTATCCGTGATAACGGGGGTGCAAAATGATGCAGATTTTTACCGGTCTGATTCTTCCCCTGATTATCACCGCCATTTTAGTGCTTTTTGTTGCATTTTTTGCTTCATCAGAAACGGCATATCTTTCTGTCTCAAAAATCATGCTGCGTCAGATGCTCAAAAAAGAGTCTCCGGATGAAAAGAGCACGCCTGCAAAGCGCATTGCTTACCTCAAAAGCGACATGAATCGTCTGCTTTCTCTGGTGCTGATTGGCATTAATTTTGTTACATCGCTGGCATCTGGTCTGGGTGCAACGGTGGCAATCAAACTGCTTGGTCCGCGGGGAGCCAGTTATGCAACGCTGATTATGGCATTTGTACTGATTATCTTTGGCGAGATTGTTCCCAAGACAGTGGCGGCAGTAAATCCCGCGGGAGTTGCCAGCATAAATTCCCGCCCCCTCATCATCCTGCAGAAAGTCTTTATGCCAATTGTCTGGATTTTTACCAAACTGACTGAAGGCATTACCCTGGTGATAAATCATTTCCTTCATTATGAAAAAGAAGTGATTACCGAAGAAGAGCTGAAATCGCTGATTAGCGTGGGTGAAACAGAAGGAACGCTGGAACATTCAGAAAAACGCATGCTCTACCGCATCTTTGAATTTACTGACCTGCATATTCACGACATTATGCGTCACCGGAGCCGGGTACAGTTTGTTCCTATTGATGCGCCCTACAGCGAAGTGGTAAAGATTTTTGCCGCTACGGGCTATTCGCGCCTTCCTGTTTGCGACGGCGATTTTTCCAATGTGGTGGGCATGCTCTATTACAAGAATGTGCTTTTGACTACGAGAAACCGTGAAAGCAAAACCTTTGTAAAACGCAGCATGAGACCCGCTCTCTTTGTGCCTGAAACGCTGACTGCACTGGAACTGCTGCAGAAATTTAAGGCTGAGCAGATAAATTTTGCCGTCGCTGTGGATGAAATGGGAAGCAATGCAGGAATTGTAACGATGGATGATATTCTGCGCGCGGTCTTTGGCGGAACAGTTGTGGAACATCCTACAAAAGAGCTGCTTCCCGAAAAACGCATTCAGGCAATTTCTCAGTCAGAATTCATCATTCCGGGTGATTTGCGGCTGACCGATGTAAACGAACTGCTGAACATGGATCTGGACAGTGAAAATTACGATACCCTTGGCGGCTGGCTTCTGGAACAGTTTGATGCCCTGCCGGAAACAGGTGAGGTAATCAAAGTGGACGGAACTGTCTACAAGGTTGAAAATCAGAGCCAGCGGCGCATTCAGCTGGTGCGGATAAAACTGCCTGCTTCTACGCTTTTTTCGCGAACTCGACAATAAAACGGGCACTTTCTTCCAGACCCAGACTTGAACTGTTTATCAGCAGGTCGTAGTTTTTACGGTCACCCCAGATATTTTCTGTAAAGGTGTTGTAGTGATTTGCCCGCCGCTTGTTTGCCTGCAGGATGAATTTTTTTGCGTCTTTTTCGGGAATGTTGTACTGCTCAATGGCCCGGCGAACCTTGTCGTTCAGGTCTGCGTAGACAAAAACATTGAGCAGTTCTTTCTGGTCAATTTCATCTGATGTGGAAAGAATGTAGTCGGCACAGCGGCCTACGATGACACAGGGTGATTTTTTGGCGATGGCAAGAATTGATTTTCGCTGGGCGTTAAAGACCTGGTCTGCAAGTGGCAAGACGGGAGCGTGTGTTGCCATGGTGTGTCCGCTTGTTCCTGTGGAGACTCCTGCATAACTTGTGCCTACCAGCAGATTGTAGAGCCAGGCAGATGACAGATTCTGCTCATTTTTTTCAATAAAGTCAGGGGAAAGACCACTTTCCTGCGCGGCCAGGTCAATCAGTTCCTTGTCGTAAAAGTTATAGCCCAGTTCTTTGGCTACCAGATGGCCGATAACCTGTCCGCCTGAGCCATATTCACGGCTGATTGTGATAATCCTTTTCATATACTGCCCCCTGAGTTTGACCGCCTTCGGTGTAGTGATTCAATATATGTTCATTATAACACGCTTTTTTAAAAATCGGTAATTAAAAAATATGGACTTTTGCAGAAAGCCTGACGATGACTTCAGCAAGACTAAGGCCGCCTTCCAGGCTGGTATTTCGGTAGATTTTTCCTGTTTCGGGGTCTTCGTCATATATTTCGGTGCGCTCAATGCCACTTACCAGCCCCTGAACAGAAAGTCCCAGCTCAAGAAAATGCTTCAGCCGCCAGCGGGCAAAAACTTCTGCCTTGTAGCGGGTAAAATTGGAATGTGACTTGAAGACATAATAATTGCCTGTGGTGCGGGCTTTGTTTGTGTAATGGCGGTCTTCTGCAAAAGAATAGGAATAGGGCGAAACAAATACTCCCAGTCCTGCCCGCAGGCGGTTCAGTGGCATAAAAGTAAACTGCAGGCCGGCAAAAATCTGCAGGGTCTGAAACTGATAGTCCAGGCCGGGAAGAATCCATCTGACTCCGTTATAGGTGCCCGGATAGTGTTTTGCACTGGGGTCATCCCAGGCTACCGTGTCTCCATACCAGCCTTCGCCGTTGCGGGCTTCAAAAGAACGGTAAGCGTATTCTGCCTGAGCGAGGGGAGAAATGGTAAGCCAGTCGAGGGGAGAAAAGTCGCAGGCCAGGGACAGCCCGGTGCGGATGTTCATGGTGGATGTGTTTTCGTGAATGGAATAGTTGGTCTTTATGTCAGGCTTGTCGTCAAGTCTCCAGTCAGAATCCATCATGCTGCCGGAGCGGAGGGGTAATGCCGCATCCACATAGGCACTTGCGCGGAATGCCCTGCAGCTGCCGGAAATTTCCAGACCGTATGTCCACAGGGGTTTTTCTTCCCATTCCAGAAAGGAATTCTTTTTCCAGCTGCCGTCAGATTTTTTCATGTAAAGGTATTCGCCCAGGGAACCATAAGTCATTCCGATTCGCGGTTCTACTTCAAGATGCCAGTCTGATGTGCCTGTAAAAATCTGCGCATAAAGGGGGAAAAGAAAAATCAGCAGAAAGAAAAGAAAAAATTTTCTCATCAGCGTCTGCCCCCAAGATGCCATACCAAGGAAAGCCGCATGTTCAGTTCATACAGATCCATACCGCTTTTTGAGTTAGACTGTTCTATATATTTACCCTGACTGTTTTTAGTTGCTGTAATTCCCTTGTGCAGCCAGCATGCCCTTGCGGAAAAGGTCAGTCCAAGGTCAAAGTAGCGGTTGAGTGCGCAGTAGACAGCAAGTGAAGATTTTAGACTGCCAAACCAGACTGCATGTATGATGTCCAGATATTGTGTACTGGAAGATTTGTCAATTTTTTTGTAATGGGTATCTTTTGCCTCTTCATAGAGAAAGGGGGAAATTGCCAAGGAAAAAATGATTGAAAAATTGTGGGGAAGTTCAAGACGGGCACTGCCACCGGCAAAGGTTGCAAGGACCATGTGGGAATAGTCTATGCCGCAGAGTGTTCCGGCAGCATAATAAATTGCCAAAGGGTCATCCCAGGAAACCATGGGAGTCCTTTTGTTTCCGTACCAGCCATAGGCATTGTTGGCGGAAAATTCCCGGTACTGATACTCAAATTCGGCGAAGGGTGCAAGAGACAGCCAGGACAGAATGTGAAAGGTATAGCCGGCGCGGGCACTTACATCAGTGTATGATGTGAGGGTATTTTCGCTTATGGAGCGGGTAGTCTTCATGTTGTAATCGTTGTTGTTCATCCAGTCTGAATCTTCCATGCTTCCGCAAGGCTGGGAAGACATACCCTTTGTAAATGCAATTTGCAGGAAAATATCTTTGTAGCCGCCGCAAAGGTCTGCTCCGAATGTAAGTACAGGTTTTTCATCCCACTGGAGTTCACTCAGCTTGCGGTCATCTGTTGAAGAGATTTTGTTAAAAACATATTCCCCGATTTGCCCATAGGTATAGCCGATATGGGGTTCGATGGAAAAATGCCAGTCTCCGAGTCTGTTAAAAATTCCCTGTGCAAAAAGTGGTGATGAGGTGATAAAGACAAGTGTAGCTACAAGGAATTTGTTGCGCATTATTTTTGTTCTTCCAGGGGATCTACGCCAAAAATTGACTTGAGCTGCTTTTTGGTTGCATCCATGTCCTTGGAGTAGGGGGCGGTGAATGTAATGCGCTCGCCAGTCTTTGGATGAGACACTGTCAGGCGGTAGGCGTGAAGGGCAAGGCGGCTGAGCAGTGGGCGTTCTGTGTTGGGGTCGCCGTTCCATTTACGTTTGATTTCGCTTAAAAGTACAGGCTTCTGGTTTCCGCTGTAGAGGGGGTCGCAGACAATGCCAAGCCCCAGTTCCTTCAGGTGAGCGCGAATCTGATGGGTTCTTCCTGTGCGGGGGCGGGCTTCAATCCAGCTGTAGGGACCGCAGACGCCGAGCAGGGTAAAATCGGTGACTGCGTCTTTGCCATTGCGGGTGCCGGGTACAGTGCGGTGCCTCTGGTCACCATCGGGAAGCAGTTTGAGGTCCAGATGCTTTTCTTCCCAGAGGGGACGGCCGTTTACCAGACAGTGATAGATTTTTTCCACCTCACGATTTTCAAACTGCATGGAAAGGGAACGGTGAGCATCTGCATTTTTTGCGTAGATGACACAGCCGCTTGTGTCCTTGTCGATGCGGTGTACGGCATAGAGTTTTCCAAATTCTTCCTGTGCTATTAAATCCAGACGAGGAGCCGCTTCATCATAGCGGTCCTGGGCAATCAGGAGTCCGGAGCGTTTGTTCAGTACGACAATGTCTTCGTCATCATAAATAACTGTGTAATCGGGGGTGATTTTCATGTCTGGTATTATACTGTATATAGTTGCAAAGTTCCACTGTCTGCTCTGTCTGCTGACTGTATACATCAGGGAGGGGGGGAGGAAAAAAGGGGAGGTTTTAGCGGTCTTCGCCCATGGATTTTTTGTCGGCGTACATCATCTCTTCTGCAATCTGGACGATGTTTTCATAGGAATTGCCGTCCTGGGGATAGCGGGCGTAGCCGATTGCGGCAGAAATCTGTACGGTTGAGTTACCCAGCACAGTTGTCCGGCTTATGGAAGTCTTAATGCGCTGTACCAGATTTGAAAGTCCGTTAATCGTGATTTGATTTGGCACGATGACGGCATATTCATCACCGCCGATGCGGAATACTTCGTCGCCTTCGCGGATACAGTTCTTCAGTTTTTTAGAAACAATAATCAGCAGTTCGTCTCCGCTGCGGTGTCCGTAATTGTCATTTATCGGCTTGAATTTGTTCAGGTCAATGTAGAGGATGGCAAAGGCCTTTTCCTGGGAATGCAGCTGATTGAGGGTCTCATAGAATTTGCGGTTGTTCTGCAGCTTGGTCAGAGCATCAACATAGGAGAGTTTTTTGAAAGTAGACTCCCGGCGGATAAGATTCCAGACGGAAGCGGCGCTGAAGGAAATCAGCAGGGTAAAGATAAGTCCGATGATAATCTCAAAAATGATGATTGAATAATTTACCCATCCTTTTTTAGGAGCGATGAACAAAATCCAGGCCGTGTTGTGAACGCTGAAAGTAATGGAAACCGGATTTTTAAGAGTGTTATAGGTGGAACAGTGAATCATATCCAGCTTTCCCTTGTGGGGATTGATACTCTTCAGCTGATAGTGATAGTCGTCGTCCTTGAGGTCGGGAAGATGGGCTTCCTTAAAAATTTCTTCCGCACGAAGGGTAATGGTCGAAAAACCCCAGAAAGTCTGAGAATTATCTTTTGCCTTGAGAAAAATAGGCGTCCTGATTGTGAGTCCGCTTCCACCCCGCCTCTGTGGAAAAGGTCCCGTGATTGTTGAAAGGCTGGTCAGACGGGAATACTGTGCATCGTCTCGATGAATGGGATCTACAAAAAGATTTGTACTGTCTATGTCGCTGATTTTGGGATATGAATAGGTGATAATGCCGTCAGGTGCGAGCTGAATGCTGTCTATACAGTTATTTGCAGAGTAGAGGGATTCTGCAATTTCATCAAAAGCAGGCGCAGATCCCTTGTTCTTCAGGACATAGGAACGCCAGAACTGGGTATAGTCAAAAAATTCATTCATCGTGGTGGTAAGGTTTACCACGACCTGCTGGGCAAGGTTTTTTGCATGAGTCTGCTGTTCCTCACGGTTTGCGACCCAAAGCTGGCTGATTACAAAAGCAACGATTATGCTCATGGCAATAAAAGCCACGACAGGTACGAGAGAAGAGTTATTTTGTTTTGATTCGTCTCTTTGCTGCATATTTCCAGCGCTCTTAGTTCAATTATACACAACAAGTTTTGATTTAGCAAATTATTTTAAAAAGACACGGTTTTTTACATCACAGGGGAGGGCCCCTGTGCGACCCCCTTGATTTAGGAGAGGAGAGACCCCCTACTCCGAAGCACAATCACAGGGGAGGCCCCCTGTGAACCCCCGCATCAGGGGAAGAGAAGAACCTCACCTCTTCCCGGCACGGCGTAGGGGCTACTGCCCCTAAGAACCCTGCTTCGTTCGTGTGGACAGTTTTTGGCTTTGCAGGAACAGGGGGAACTGGTTCAAGACATGCCTCTCGTCTCTGCGGAAAACACAGATGAACACTGATTTTCACAGATGTGGCACAGATATAAAAATAAAAAATATCTGTGTGTATCTGAGTGCATCTGTGCCCATCTGTGTCAAAAAAATCCGACTTTTTTCAAACTTTTTTCAGAATTTTCTGTAGTTTTTTGCTTTTTAAAGCCTATATATAAGTGCAGGATGAAGAAAAAATCATCTGTAAAGTCCTGCTTACATTTTTATATATGAGGTTCACTATGGAAAATTCAATTGCAACCGATAACACTCCACAGACCGTTACTCTTGCGCTTGTCGGTGCTGACAGCAGGCCAAAGCGGTATGAGGAGCTTACTTTTATGGACGATTTTCTTTTCGGGAAAATCATGTCGGACAAGCAGAACTGCAAGAGGTTTCTGGAGA
>ODAI012486481.1_pt1 | contig 15991 bp, 15 predicted proteins | sample 1539321 | NCBI WGS metagenome assembly ODAI01 (sample SAMN02144231, study PRJEB22623) | gut metagenome | biome: sheep rumen | host: Ovis aries | place: New Zealand
GTTCGGGCAGATTCTGCACAAGGTGCTGCCCGACGATCATCCCGCCCCGGCTCATCGGCTCCCCGGGGCCCCCCAGGGGACGCCCCCCGCACCCCGAAGCGAATACCGCCCCGCCAGTTCGGCGGAGAAGAGGAGCTCGTCGAGGGTCCTTTCCGCGTATTTTTTCATTTTCCCTGCCATGTGCATGGCTTAAATCCTCCGGGTCCGGGAATCATCCCGGCGTATGGGAAGCGGAAACGCCGGCGGCGTCCCCGAAAACAGTCTCTTTTGCGAGCAGGACGGCGTCCTCGTCCGGCCGGCAGGTGAGGCTGAAGACCGGCACCTTCCGGACAAGCTCATCCAGGGTCCCGAGCGAGGAGGCAAGGATCTCCTCCTCCCAGTAGGGAAGAAACAGATTGGGCGTAAAGCGGCTCAGAATTTCCTCCCCGGAGAGCCTTTTCATGTCGTTTTCAGGTCCTTTTTCCAGCACGATGAGCGCGGCAAGGGGCGCCCCGCGGTTCACCCGGTAGGGCGATGAGCCCGACCACGGCGAGCCCCAGGCGTAAAAACCGTCCTCCTCGCGGGAAATGAACACCTTGTCCCCGTTCAGGATCCGCGCCCCGGCGTACTTCGCCCAGAGCTCGGCCTGGGTCGTCTTGCCGGTGCCGGAGGGTGCCGTGAACACGACCGCCCTGCCCCGCCATTCCGCGGCGGAGGCGTGCAGGAGCAGCATGCCCGAGAGCGCCCCCCGGGCTGCGAGAGCGCCCAGGATGAGCCCTCTCCAGCGGGGTTCCCCGGCATTTTCGCCTGTTTTTCCGGTGACAAGTATCTCCGATATGAGCCTGCAGTCCGCAAAATCCCGGGAGGCGAGCAGATACTCGCCGGTCTCCGTCTGCGGGTCAAAGCGCCAGGGGTGGCTGCCGGAAGTCCGGCTCACCCGAAGCCCGAAGAGAGACTCCCCGGAAGAGCCCGCCGCGGCGGCCTCTTTGGGCAGCTCAGCCCTCACGGTCATGAAAGCGTCCCCTTCTTCGGCCCGGAACCCCCGAAAAAAAGAGAGTTCTGCGCCGCTTACCGCTTCGATCAGTATTCGTTTTCCGGCGATCCGGATGAAGGTTTTCATTTTTCTTCCAGCCCCTCCATGATCCGCACGGCTCCTTCCTTCGTCACCTCGGTGATCGTTCCTCCTCCGATGCGGTAGACGGCGTCGCAGGAGGCCAGCACGGACGCCCGGTGCGTCGTCACGATCACGGTCCGCGTCCTGTCATAGCCGAGGATCCCGGCCAGCACCCGTCTTTCCGTATCCGGGTCAAGCGCGCTCGTCGCCTCGTCGAGGAGCAGGACCGGCGCGTCCGAAGGGAGCGCCCTCGCGATCGCAAGCCGCTGCAGCTGGCCCTCGGAGAAGCCGCCGCCCCGCTCGCGGAGCCCGGTGTCAAGGCCCTCCGGCTTCGCCATGACGAATTCATAGGCGGCCGCGCGGCGCAGCGCCTCGAAAAGTTTCTCATCGTCCGCCTCCTCGTCCATGACGCGGAGGTTCTCCGCCACGGTCCCGGTCAGCATCGTGTTGCCCTGCGGGACGTAGGAAAAGAGGTTCCGCGTCGAGGCGGAGACCGGAAGCGCCTCCTTCGTGTCCGCGCCTTCCGCGAGCACCCGGCCTTCCTTCGGGAAGACGATCCCCAGAAGAAGGCGCATCAGCGTCGTCTTGCCGCCGCCTGACGGGCCGATCACGCCGATGATCGTGCCGGGGCGGGCGGTCAGGTCTGCATTTTCAAAGACGGTTCCGCCGCCCTCATAGGCGAATGCGGCGTTCTCAAGACGGACCGTCACGCCGCCAGGATTATTCGCAAGGAGCGCTTCGGCGGCTTCGGCGTCCTCATTTTTCTCCTCCGGCAGCTCCGTCACCGCCATGACGCGCCCCGCGGCGGTCGCCGCCGCGATGATCCCCGGAACCATGCCGGCGAGGACCGAGAAGGAGGACGAGAGCTGGGACGCCATCTGCAGGAAGAGCGTCATCGTGCCGTAGGTGATCGCGCCGCGCCAGAGGCGCCAGACGCCCCAGATGAAGCAGATGAGGCCGACCAGCATCGCCGCGCCGGACATGAGCATCTGGGTGAGGATCGTGAAGCGGTTGTAGTCGAGCCGCATCGTGCGGTATCTTTTCTGGACGCGGCGGAATTTCTCCCCGTATGCCCGGGTGAGGCCCAGCGATTTCAGGCTCTCCAGGTTGTGGAAGGACTCCTCCTTGAAGATCATCATCTCCGCGCTCATCTGCCGCATCTCCTCGTTGTAGCGCTGCATCCGCGGCAGCACGACCCGCGAGAGAAGCAGCGAGACCGGCGCTGTGAGGAGTGCGAGGACCGCCAGCGTGCGGTCGTAGCGGAAAATGATAAAAAACGCGCCAAGCAGCTGCACCGTCCTCGTGACCAGGTTCGGCAGCCAGGTGAGAACGGTCCCGGAGACCGTCCCGACGTCGCCCTCGACGCGGGTGATGATGTCGCCCGAGTGATAGCGGGTCATCGCCTGCCAGTCGGCGTTCATGACCTTGTCGTAGACTTCCGCCCGGATCTCCTGCTCGACATCGATGCTGATCTTCGCGGAAATGCGGCTGCCCGCCGCCGTAAGGAGGATGGAAAACACCTGCGCCAGCACGTAGAAAATGACCGCCGAAAGGAGCGCCCCGGAATCCGAGCCGGTCACCGCGTCGATGATGTACTTGCTGACGACCGAGCCGGCGAGCCCCAGGACGGTGCCCGTAAGGCCGCAGGCGGCGTACCAGATCATGCGCGCGCGGTATTTCCAGCTGCAGCTGCCGAGCCAGCGCATTTCCCGAAGGAAAACCTCCGTCTTCTCCCTGTTCAGTTTCCCAGCAAGCTTTCCCGGTATGCGCATAGTTCTCCCGCGGGCAGTTTTCCCTTAAGCGCAAGAAAGAATCCTGCCGCCGCTTGTCCGAACAGGATTCTTATCATGTGCCGTGCATTCAACTGTAGAGACCAAGATCAGTACTTCATGCCGTAGGTATCCGCGATATCCTTCGGCACATCGTAGACCACATTTCCCTTTCCGCCCGCACTCGGAGCCGCCATGAAAAGGCGCGGCGGAGCGGCCTGTTCCACGCCGATCGTGGAGCAGTTGGCCAGCGTTGACGCGTTCGCGATGATCCACTCCTCGAGCGAATCGCCCATGACAACGCCGGGATTCGGAAGCGTATCCGTGATGAAGTCCGTGCAGCCTGCCATCGCCTGCACCGTCGCAAAAATGATGGAGACATAGTTCATCGGTCCGCCGGACCCGTCCGCAATACTCTCTTTCAGGTTGATCAGGATCTTCCTCGCTTCCGGTTCCTCAAATACCTTTTTCATCGTCCGCTCCTCCTACTCATTGTGATATGCCTTATATACAAACTCTGCCTGCCTGCAGTACTCGTCCGTCACGCGGTCCGGCCCGCCGCAGTTCGCGGCGAGGACGCCGGGACAGCGCCTGCAGAAGCCTTCATACTGACAATTGCTGCATTTTTCCGGCTCCGAAAGCCGGTCGAGACCGGCCAGAAGCCTCGCCCATGCCTCATCAAACCCGTGCCCGAGGACATCCTCCGAAGGCTCGGTGAGGAAGCTGCACATCTGCATCCTGCCGTTCCAGGTCACGACGAAGCCTCTCCGGTAATGGGCGCAGTCCTCAAGCTGCCGTGCATGGTGCCTGAAGAGCCTCTCTCTCTTCGGAAAATCCCGAAAGAGCTCCGCCGGATACTTCGTGAAATCCACCCGGTGCGCCGCCGCGTCCTGCGCGGCTCCCCGGACCGGGTCCACCAGCGCGATCGAGTGGCGGAAATAAACTTCCTTCTCACGGGCAAACTCGTACATCTTAAGAATGTCCGCATTGTTTTCCTTTATGATCATCCCCATCAGGTAGAAGGGGATATCCGCTTCCCTGACAAGGTCGATCGCATGGCTCACGCGGTCAAACCCGTCCGGGATCCCGGTCACCGCCCGGTAGGTCTCGTTCGAGGCCCCGTAGAGCGTAAAGCGCATCGCGCTGGGCGGATCCTTGGCCAGCCACTCCATCACGCGCTCGTCGACGAAATAGCCGTTGCTCATCAGGTTGATGAGAAATCCCATCTTTTTAAGCTCCGTGTAGAGCTCCCTGAAGTCCCGGCGCACGAAGATCTCGCCGCCGGTCAGCGTGAGGTTCAGCATGCCGGCGTTCCGCGCGTCCTCCGCGATCTTAAGCCACTCCGCATTGGTAAGCTCCCTGCCCTGGGCCCGGACCTGCTCCGGCGTAAGGTGCACGTAGCACATCCGGCAGTCGAAGTTGCATCTCGCGGTGAGCTCAAATACGCCGCTTAAGGGTATCGCCTCCCGCCTCGCAAGCTCCCGAAGCTCCTCCGTGAAGCTGTCCAGCGTCCCCGGAAGAAACTCGCAGTCGCTCATAGCTCGAGAACCCCTTCTTCGGCAAGCCTGTCCCGGAAGCGCCCGACGGCGCCTTCCGCCGTCTCACGGTTGACCTCATACTCCGCCAGAAGCGCGGACACGATCTCGGCCTCCGACCGCTCCTCCTTAAGGAGATTCCAGATGAAGGCCCCGGTCTCGTTCAGGGCAATCATGCCGTGAACCTCGCGGGTGCGGTTCCCGACCGGGACCGCCGCGTATTTCGAACCTATTTTCCGAAGCACAAAACCGCTCTTGATCTTCATCCTTCTCCGCCTGCAATCGAAATACTGCAGGCGCCTGCCTACAGATATTGTCAGTATAGCACAAGTTATTCAAGAGTGCGAGATGTTTTTAAAATTAATTTTCGCCTGCTCACTCTCTCCCGTAGCCCTTGCCGTAACCGTAGCCGTACCCGTAGCGCCCGTACCCGTAGCGGCCGTAGCCGTAGCCGCCTTCGGACTCCGGGCAGGCGTTCAGCACATACCCGAGGAGCGGCGCCGGCGATTCCGCGAGCGAGTAGAGCGCTTCGCCGAGCTCGTCCTGGGTCCGCTCGCCGCAGCGGATCACGTAGAGGATCCCGTCCGCAAGCGGCGCGAGGATCGCCGCGTCCTGGAAGGCCCCGGCCGGCGGCGCGTCCAGGATCACGATGTCGGAGCTCTTCCTGAGGCTCTCCACGATATCCCGCATGCGGCTGTCGGCGAGGAGCCTTACCGGGTTCTTGAGGACGCGGCTGGCATTTCCGACAAATGCAACCCCCGCAGGCGCCCGCTGCACGTAGGCTTCCCTGCCGCCGGTTAAGATATCTGCGAGGCCGACCGAGTCTTCCCGCGCATCGACAAGCTCCGCGTCGCCCTGCTTCCGGAGATCCGCGTCCACGAGCGCCACTTTTCTGCCCTCGGCCGTCAGTTCCTCGGCCAGGTTGACCGCGAGCGTTGATTTTCCTTCGCCGGGCGCCGTGCTGGTCACCAGGATGACCCTGCCGGCAGCCTCGTCCTCGCCGTACGTCCTCCGGAGCGTATTGAGGAGCCTGCCGGTCAGCGACCGCACGCCCTCCCGGTACTCATACGGGGTCCGCTCGTCGAGCACGGACCAGAGTTTCTTCTTCCTGCCCCGGCTTCTCGCCTTGCCGGCGATGAGCGGCAGCTGGCCCAGGATCTTCATGTCGGAGACCCTCGCGACGTCCTCCTCCGAGCGCACGTCGCGCTTTACGATCGCGAGGATGAGGACCGCAAAAAGCGAGAGCAGGAAGCCGCCCAGCGCTCCGACCGCCGCCAGATAGAGCGGCGAGACCGCGTTTGCCGGCTCCGCCGGGACATTCGGCGCGTTGATCACATGGAATTCGATACTCCCGAGCACGAAATAAGCCGCCCGCGGATAGACCGCCATGGCCGCGTTCAGGATTCGGGCCGCCTCTTCGCCGGTCTCGGCTTCCGCCGCCATCGTGACCATGTTGGAGCTCTCGATCACGGAGGCGCTGATCGTCCCGGAGAGCTCCGTCTCCCCCAGCTCCTCCAGGAGCAGGCTCCTGAAATAATCGCTCTCCAGGATGTAGGGGAACGTGCTCGACATCTGGGCCGCCGCCGTCGTCGAGTAATAGTAGGAGGTATTTGAATTCTGCGCTCCCACGAGTCCGACCGTGAAGGTCGACTCGCTCCGGTAGACGGGTTTTAACGTCTGTGTCCTGAAAAATGCAAACCCCGCCCCGCACACCGCCGCGGCAAGGAGCATGATAAGCCAGTATTTGCGCGCGCTGCGAAGGAAATCCCGGGCGAGCTGCCCGAAATCGATAAAATCCCGAAGGCCCTCATCCTCCGGCTTCAGTCTTCTTCCGTCCATTTTCTGTCCTTCCGCGCCGGCCTCAGGCGTAGCGCTCATATCCGTACTGCTGCGATCTGCCCGCGCCGCCCCATTCCGGCTCGAACGCGTTCAGTGCAAAGCCCGTGAAATCCCCGGTGTTCTGCCAGATCATGTCGACCGCGTCGTTGATGATGCGGACATCTGCCCAGTCCTGCCGCACCACGAGCATCGCCGTGTCGACGAGGCCCATCCACATCTCCGCGTCGGCCGAGACCGTCACCGGGGAGCTGTCGATCACGACGTAATCCATCTCCTGGCGGCAGACATTCACGATCTTCTCGATCTTCTCGCGGTCGCCCGCGGCGTTCCGCCCTTCGCTGCCGCTGCCCTGGTAGAGCCTGAAGAGCCTGTATTTCCGGTCGTAGGACACCGCCTCGCCCAGCGTCTTCCGGCCTTCGAGGACATCCGAAAGGGTTCCGGCGTTCGGGCCCGGATCGAACATTTTCCCGAGGGAGGGATTCAGGAAATCCCCGTCGATCACGATCACCCTCTCCTTCTTCTCCGCCAGGGAGGCCGCGATGTTGGCCGCCGTCATCGTCTTGCCCTCATTCGGTGTCGCCGACGTGACGAGCAGGACCTTCGCGCCCTTCTTCTCCATATGCTGCTGGACCGCCTGGGCCCCCTTCCGGACCGACTCCGAGAAGGCCATCGTCGAGGCCGCCGCGCCGATGAGGTGCCGGCCGGCCTTCTTCCCGTGCCCGAACACCGTCTTCTCGAACGGGATCGTCCCGAGGATCGTCCCCTCGAGCTGCCGTCTCGCGCCGCGGGTGGTCTTCACCGTGAAGCGGAACATGTAGAGAAGCCCGATCAGGAACACCATGAACAGCATCGCTGCCGGGATCAGGTATTTCCGCCAGGCAAGCAGCGTCGCGCGCTCCGCCGGCTCCGTCGGAACGTTCGGCGGCGTCAGCACCACGAGGTCCGCCTGCCCGAAGACGTAGCCGGACACTTTTCCGTAGTTCTCGATCGCCGCGCGCAGCATAAGGTAGGCGTGGCGCGGATTTTCCGATGCGGCGGTCAGGGTCAGGAGGTTGGTCGCCTCGACCTGCCGGCAGGTGATATCGCCGCTCATCTCCTCGCCGACCGTCTCCATGATATTTTTCTTGAGGGATTCGCTCTGGAAGACCTCGCTGAAGACCGCCGCCATCTGGGCCGCCGTCTGCAGGGACGTCAGCGAGCTGTAGCTCTCCTTCGAGCTGATGACCAGCGTCGCCTTCGACTCGTAGACCGGCTTTTCCGTGAGGCCGGACACGCCGGTCACGCCCAGAAAGACGATGACGCCCGCCAGCACCACCATCCAGAGATTGCGGAGGACGTCCTTCACGAACCCCCGGAGGCTTAAGCTTCCTTCCGTTATTCTCTGGTTCATCTCACTCCTCCACAATGACGGTCAGCCAGATGACGCCGACGGATCCGCCGCCGTTCGACGCCGTGTAGCAGACCTCGTAGACGCCGGGCACCGCTGTGTCGACGTCCGACTCGTATGTCACATGATCCTCAGCCGTGTACGCGGATCCCGCCAGGTCGGTCACCGAGGCGATCTCGTCCATCGGCTCAAAAGTTCCTCCGGCTTTCACATAGACGACCGGCTCCTTAAGCCCGATCGCAAGGCCCGTCATCCGCCTCTCGACGATATGCACCGGCAGCGTCTCGGTCACCGTGTCCCCGAAGCTGCTTGCGGCAGTCACCGTGAGGGAGTAATTGCCCGCGTAATCGTAGTAGACGCTGATGTTGGAAAACCGGGCGGTCCCGGCCAAATCCCCGTCCAGCTTATCCTCGATCAGGAGGCGGCTGCGCACGTCGTCCGTGGAACCGCTCCCCTCCGTGAAGACAAGGGGCTCCTTAAGGCGGATCTTCGGGGCCTCATAATCCGTAAAATGCACCCTCCGGGTGCAGGACGCCGCCGCGTTCGCGCTGTCAAACACGACATAGGTGACCGTGCAGGTCCCCGGCTCGACAAATCTCGAAAATGAACCGACCAGGACCTTGTCCGTGAGATTCCCGTCCTCCTCGTCGAACGCGGAGACGCCGGAAAGAAGCTCCTCCTCGGTGTAATCGCAGGGGAGCTCCAGCGTGCCGCTCTCGCAGCTGATCTCAGGCAGATGCGCGTTCCGCCCGGACAGTTCCTTCACCCCGGCTGCGCCGTACGCCGCAGCGGACGCGGCGAGGAGCACAAACAGGAGAATCCTCAAATATTTCATACTCTCTTATCCCTTCCTGTCGACACGATGCCCGCGGATCGCCGGGTCGCGCGAAGCTTTTTAAGGAGCGAGGCGCGCCGCCGCGTCTCCTTCATCTCTCCGAGGAGGCCGGCCGGGGTCTCCCCGCTTGAAGCGAGCTGGACAAAATAGCGCCCGAACTGGTAGATCCACGCGAACGGGCGCAGAACGCGCCACCGCCTGGCCGCTCTCCAGTTGGCGAGCCCCGCGCTCTCGAGATTCTCAAAGAACCCCCTGAGCGTAAGACCTGCGCTTAAAATGCGGACCTTGTTCGTCCTCTGCGCATCCTTCCGCCCGAAATTTCCGTCGGCCAGAACGATCCGCATGAGTTCCCGCGCGGACTCCTCATTTGCCGCCAGCGCGTACGCGTATCCTTCCTCCGGCAGCCCCAGGAAGATCTGCCCGAGCCGCGTGACCGTGAGCGCAAGGTCCGTAAGGCCCACAGAGTCCGTGAGGGGCTTCATTTTCTTCTCCCAGAACGCGTCGCCGGCCTTCGCCTTCACAAACATCAGGTAGTCGAGGATCTGTCTTAAGCCCAGCCCGGTCTCAAGGTGCTGTCCGATATGCAGGAGCAGCACGAGCCCGTTCAGCGCGTCCGGCAGCACCGGAAATGAAAAGCCGCCGAGCTCCGCCGGCTTCGTCCAAAGGATCCCCCGCTCGATGAGCGCGTCGATCCGCTCTGCGGTCTTTGCGTCGTTGACAAATGAAAACCGCCTGTGCACCTCGTACTGGACCCCGTCCTTCTCAAAATTAAGGTGCCGGTCGGTGTTCTGCTCCGAAAATGCGTCCCGGAACCCGCTCTCCCTGAGCGCGCGGCAGGCCCGCTCGAAATCCTCCCGGCGCACCATGACGTCCACATCGCCCGACACCCGAAGCTCCGGCGACGGGTAGAAGACGGCCGCGGCCGTGCCCTTGATGATCGCGAAGGGGACCGAGGCGGCGCGAAGCGTCCCGACCAGTTCGTCCTGCCCGGAGAGCATCAGCGCGTTCCGCCCGTAGGCGGCCAGCGCCTCGTCCTCCCAGGTGCGGACCAGGTCCTCCGGCAGCGGCAGCTCCGTTAAGACGTCCGCCGCGAGAAGGTCGATCGCGTGGGTTTTCATTTCCCGGTACAGCGCCGGCCAGTCATTCTCCGAGGCCGGGAGAGGGCCCTCAAAGAGCAGGTGCCGAAGGAGGGCCAGCACGGTCTCCTCCGTTCCGCCTGCTGTCGCATCGTAATGGTGCCGGGTCTTCATTTTATCCCGGACCTTCCGGTAATTTTCGCTCCCGAGCGCCCCGTAGAGCCCGCCGTAGAATGCGCTCTTTAAGCGGATCTTCGGGCTCTGCCACGAGGCGGAAGCGCAGTGGATCGTCAGCGTGTTCTCCGTGACGGCGGGGCTCCAGTAGTCCATGTCGAACGCGGAGAAATACTCCGCCGGGTAGACGAAGACTTTCCCGGGGAGCTCCTCCCGGGCGAGGCCGCGGGCGGAAAGGCCGTAGCGGACAAGAAACGCCGTCAGCGCCTCGTTGATCGTCGTGAGGTCCTCCCGGCCGTCCGCTTTCAGGAAATGACGCTCCCGGTAGGACGCGAGGAACTCTCCGATGAGCGGATGGCCAGGGGCCGCCGCGATGAACGCGGTCGAAAGGCAGCCCGGGCGCTCCATGGAGAGAACCGCGCCGGCATCTTCCAGATACCCGTCAAACCGGCGGATGATCGACACGTCGGTGTCCAGGTAGACGCCGCCGTACTCGAACAGGCGCCTCGTCCGGACATAGTCGCTCACAAAGGCGTATTTTCCGGCCGCGAGGGCTTCGCGCGCGTAGGCGCAGTCCTTAAGCTCTGTATTTTTCTCATTCCACTCCATGAACGTGTAGTCCGGGAGCATTTTCTTCCAGTCCGCGATGAACCGCAGGACCTTCTTCGGCTTTTTCGGCCCGAACCAGCAGTAGTGGATGATATGAGGAATCTTCTCCATTCCGTCACCTGAATCTCTTCGATATCAATTCTCTTGCATAGGCAAACTCCGGCGTTTTCGCCGTCGCGCCGACGATGACCGCGAGCACAAGGCCCGCCGTGATGATCCCGTTTGCGAAAAATGCCGCGAGGTTCCCCATCGCCGGCAGCCGGTCCGTGATCAGCCGCGCAAGGAGCATGAGCGCGGCCGCCGCCGCGGCCCGTCCGGCAAAGGTCAGAACATATCTCCCGGGCGAGCGCTTCCAGCGCAGCCGGTAGAGAAATGCGGCTTTCATGACGAACTGGATCGTGTAGGTCAGGGCTGTCCCGATGAAGATGCCCGCCATCCCGATCCGAAGACCCAGGACGACCGACACGATGAGGTTGACCGCGGAGCCCAGGATCGCGGCGTACTTGTCGCGCGCAAAAAGCCCTGACACCTCCATGGTGAGCCAGAGCGGCTTTGACGCGACTTCGAGGTAAAGGACCAGCGAGAGGATGAGGAGGACGCCCGTCGGCAGCAGGAACTTCTCCCCCAGCCATAAGCGGACGAACGGCTCCATGCAGGTATAGACGCAGGCGGACGAGACCGCCGCGGCAAGGAAGAAGAAATAGGACAGCTTCCCCAGGACCTCCTCGCAGTGGTCGTCGCTCTCGGCCGCCATCATATTTCCGACGCTGTTCACCACGCCGCCGTAGATGAGCGCGGCAAATGTCCTCACCAGGTTCAGTACCAGATTATAATTGGTATAATACCCCACAAGGGCGGTAGAAATCAACGTCGATATGAGAATATTGTCCGTCGAGCTCGTGATTTTGGCCGAGACGCTCTTGATAAAGATGTCCCGCATGTTGGAGAAGATCTGTCTTCTCTCCTCTGCGGGGAGCGGCGCGGTTTTCATTTTAAGACAGGGGTAGCTCCTGTCGGCGATGAGCGCGCAGATCATATTGGTCCCGAGGGAAATGAAAATAAGCCCGCCCGCGTAGAACAGGTAATTCTTCGTGAGGTACACCAGGATGAGCTGCAGGAGCGTGCCGGCGATCTTGACGATCCCCTGCACGAAGGAGACGACGTAGTTCTTCTGGTCGACGTTCAGGAGCGCGGTTTTGAAGGAGAAAAGGTAGGAGGACGAGAGCTGCAGCACAAAGAGGACGTAGACGAGCCTGATGTACGGGAGCGGGATATCCACCTTCCTGACCATAAAGTGCACGAACGGGGTGAGCGCAAGGCCGATCGCGAGCGTCGCGCCGGCGATCGCATGGTAGGCCGTCTTATAGAGCTGCATGAGGCGGGCGACCTGCTCTTCATTTTTCTCCTCGAGCGGCTTATAGAGACTGTAGGCGATCGAGGAGCCAACCCCGAGCTCCGCCAGGGAGAGCGCGGCGATCACCTCGGTAAACAGGCCGTTCAGGCCGACGAGCTCGACCCCAACCGCGCGTATGAGGACGGTCCGCGCGATGAAGGAGAGCGCGGTCGTGACCAGCATGAGCGCCATGCCGAAGCGGATGTTCCGCATGCTTTTCGCAGTTCTGGTCTCGCTCATCGCCTGATCTCCTCCCGTCCGTAAAGCCCGAACGGCGCCAGAAGAAGCACCGCGGGGAAGATGGTCGCGATGTAGCGGTAGGTGAAGAGGTTGACCTGGCCCAGCGCGCCGAACAGCGACGCCAGAAAGAGCGGAAAGCTGATCCGGTAAATGAACCACCTTCTGCCGCCCTGAAGCTTCACGAAAAGATAAATAAGGATCGCGCCGACCATGAGAAGCCCGAGGATCCCCGTAGAGAAGAAAATGTACAGATAATAGATGTCCACCGGCCAGGTCGCATACCCGTAGGACTGGTCGATGAACCCGGAACTCTCCATATAGCCCATCCCGGTCCAGCAGCGGCCTTCCGCGAGGAAATACGGCCAGTTGACCGTAAAATTCTCAAGCCGCGTGCCCTGCGCGCCCAGAAAGCCCCTGTTTACATAGAGGATCAGGCCGGCAAAGAAGATCATGAGGAGGACCAGCGCGTAGCGCGTGCGGCCGAGCCCGCGGAAAGCGCTGCTCCGGATGAAAGTCACCGCAAAGAAAACCGCCGCCGTCAGGATGGAGCCGCGGGATCCGGTCGAGACCAGGATGCACCAGGCATAGAATATCATCAGAAAAAGGAAGACCGACCTGCCTGCGGTGAGCAGCCCCCTTCTTCTCTTAAGGCTCCAGGACACGTAGAAAAAGATCTGCGCGACCGCGCAGAAATACCCCATGAAATTGTACTGGTCGGTCCCGAACGCATGCCGCACGCGCGCGTCCCTGAGGAACACGAGCGGCCAGTAGGCCGGACTCACGAAATCGCCCGCATGGGTCAGGCCGGTCCAGATGAGAAAGACCGCGAGAGCCGCCGCCGTCAGCTCGACGAAGAGCAGCAGGGCGTTGTAGCGCTCGACCGCGTTCACGAGGAAAAAGAGCATGACAAGGTAGATCATCATCTCCCGAAGATGGATGTATGTGCCCTGCGCGATCCTCGGGTTCGTGAAAATGAGGCAGAAGATCAGCGTGTGGGCGGCGAGGCCGACCGTGACGGCCGCCGGCACCTTCGAGACAAGATAATCCCCCGAAAAAATGAAATCCGCGATGAGCAGCGCAATGAACAGGTATTTGATCTTCCTGAGCTGCCCCGTAGCGGGAAAATTGTCCGTACAGTCGAGAAGCAGGATCGTCATGGTCACAAAATAGACCGAAAAGACCAGGTTTCTCGTCAGATTGTTCTCCGTCATACGCTATCTCCGCGCGCCTCCAGGCAGGCCCTTCGGGAAGAGCGTCCACCGGACCCTTCTGGCAGATTTTTTCGCTGCGGAAAGGACCGTCCGCTTCGGATGCGTCCGCATCATGTAGGCGAGCGCCGCCTTCGCCTTCTCTTTCTCCCCGTTTGCGAGGCAGAGGCCGAAGAGCTTTTCGGCAAATGAATACCGCACCTCCCGCCGCTCCTCCTCCGTGAGCCTGTCGAACAGTTCCCTGCATTTTTTATAGTACATAAGCTCCCCGCGAAGGTTCTTCGGACCCCCGTCGGAGATCTTCGGACCTTCGTAGAAGCAGTATTTCGAAAGCACTTCCGGCACATGGTCGACTTCGTAACCCGCGGCCAGAAGCTTTAAGATGAGCGTCGAATCCTGCTTGGAAGGGACGTCGGAGAACATCCCGACCGCAAGAAGAGCGGACTTTCTCGCCATCCACTGGGAGGTCGCCGCGAGACAGTTGTCCCGCATGGCCTCGTAGAGGCATGCGCCCCGATAGCGCGGCCGCGCATAGCACATAAAGACGTCCCGGCCGACCGTCATCTCCGCGTCGCAGAAGACCAGGGCGAGCTTTTCATTTTCCGAACGTAAAAAGACCGGCAGCTGGCGCTCCACCCGCTCCGGCAGGTATTCGTCGTCATCGTCGAGGAAGGCGACATATTCGGCCTTTGCGGCCATGATCCCGGCATTGCGCGTACGGGCGCCGCCGAGGTTTTCTTCATTTTCAATAACGTTAAGACGCGTGTCGCTGCGGAACCCGCCGAGGATCTCCTGCGCGGCAGCCCTCCGGGCGGACCCGGGCGGATTGTCGTCGACGACGATCACTTCTATATCTCTGCAAGTCTGGGCGAGGGCGCTCGCGACAGCCCGCCTCAGCGTCCCGCTCCGCCCGTAAGTCGGAATGACGATGCTGACCGCGGGGCTCCCGATCCCGGTTTTTACGCTCATTTTCTGCCCTCGATGATTTCCTGATACAGACCCCTTAAGCGCTTCGCGTAGGCCTTCGCGTCGTATTTTTCACACGCGCGGGCGGCGATTGCCTCCGTATCCCAGGGACGCCCGGCCTCGATCCGGCGGATGCCCTCCGCGATGGAGGAGATGTCCCCCATCCGGCAGATCACGCCGTCAGCCCCGTCCTCGACGATCTCCGGCAGGCCGCCGGCGTCCGTCACCAGGGCCGGCCGGCCCCAGGACTGGGCTTCCATGATCGAGTAAGGCCCGTTTTCGTACCATTCGCTCGTGAGGCATACCGCCGTCGCCTCGCGGATCATCTTGCCAAGACGCTCGCCCGACAGAAATCCGAGCACCGTCACCCGGTCCGAAAGGCGCAGCGAATCGATCAGCTTAAAGATCTCCTCCTCCAGCGGTCCCTGCCCGGCGATGCAGAGCTTAAGGGACGTCCCCGAAGCGGCGAACGCCCGGATCAGCGTCAGGATTCCCTTCTCGCGGGAGAGGCGGCCGAAGTAAAGCATGTAGCCCCCGTCCTTCGTACTGCCGTCGTAGACGGTCTCCGCCGGCAGGAAATTCCTCATGTAGAGCACCGGGCAGCCCATCACGCCGGCCTGATCGATCTTCTTCTTGTAAAATGCGGACGGCGTAATCACAAGATCCATCTTCCGGTAGGTCTTCCGGATCTTGTAGACGTTCGCCTCCATCGAGGCCAGCAGGCTCTTCAGGCGGGAGTCCTTCATGCAGCCCTCGAAAAAGCAGTGCCAGTAGTTCCCGCCCAGGCATTTTTCACAGATCTTCCCGTGATTCAGCATCTGGTAGTTCGGGCAGATGCTTTTCAGCTCATGGGCTGTGTAGACGATCGGGATCCCGCGCGAGACCGCCGCGTCGACGATCGATGAGGTCAGCTGGCTCTGGAAAATGTTCAGATGAATGATATCCGGCTTCTCATCGTCGAGAAGCTGCGCAAACTTTCTTTTGGCCTCGAAGGAGTAGAGGACGTGCGCCGAATTGTGCGCGATCTGGAACGGACCGGCCGGCTCGTTGAAATCGATGTGCCTGATAAAATACCGGGACTCGGGCGTGGGAACATTCCGCTCGTCCTTCATGGAAAAATACACCACTTTATCGCCCATGGCTGCAAACAGCTCGCCAAGTCCGAAGAGATATCTCTCCGAACCGCCGACGACATGATAGAACTTGTTGACAAGCAGAATCTTCATAATGAAACGTTTCTTACCTCACCCGGAACCGATGACTTATTCATTGAAGTATAGCACATATCCGGCCGCTTTGATACCTTAAAATTCCTAAAAAACGCAAAGTCCGCAGGTTTGGTGATTATCGACAATTTCTTCCATTGATTTATATAATGTTAGTGCTTTCCCACTTTTCTCTTCTTTACAGGGAAGCCAGCAGCGTGTTACACTGTCATGGAAGCGAAGAAAGGAACCGCCATGACAGAAGAACTCGAGAAAATGCACGCCCACCACCACTCGCCGGAACACAAGAAACGCATCGTGAACCGGCTGGCCAGGATCATCGGACATTTGAATAAAGTAAAGGATATGGTCGAGCGCGACGAGGACTGCGCGGACGTCCTCATCCAGCTCTCCGCGGTCAGCGCCGCGATCAGAAGCCTCGGCAAGGTGATCATCAGCGAGCACATCTCGCACTGCATCGTCCACGCGATCGAGGACGGAGATGAAAAGTCGGTCGAGGACTTTAAGTCAGCCATCGACCGATTCCTGTAAAAGGATCAGCACCCCATGTGTGAAGAAAAACCACGGATGAAATGCTTGCATTTCAGACTGGTTTTAGCTTCACACATGGGGCGGACAAGGTGCGAAGCACCTCTGTCCGA
>ODAI010108975.1_pt1 | contig 15987 bp, 15 predicted proteins | sample 1539321 | NCBI WGS metagenome assembly ODAI01 (sample SAMN02144231, study PRJEB22623) | gut metagenome | biome: sheep rumen | host: Ovis aries | place: New Zealand
AAAATATATGAAAAAAAAATAAGAGATTTTATTACGGATGAACATGTAGATATAATGGTTAAATATTTATATGTTAAAGCTTATGTTGAAAAAGAAAACTATGATAAATATAAAAAAATGTATAAAAAAATGCAATTAAAGCGAGTTGGATATTTAGATATAGATAGCTTTAATATAATAATTGAATCATTTATGAAAAATGGATATTTAAAAGAATTTCCTATTCCAATTAATAAAAAGGGAAAAATTTTAAATGGTTCACATAGATTATCATGCTGTTTATATTTTAATATAAATCCATATGTTGTAGAATTTGATGAAGAAGATCATACATATGATTTAGAGTGGTTTAAAAACAATGATTTTTCTCTTGAGGAAATAAATGAAATAATTAGTGTAAAAAACGGTTTATATATACAATACTCAGAAAAAAAAGTAGATTTGAATAATGTGTATGCTGCAATGATTTCCCCAATTAATGAAGAAGGAATTTTAGCTATTGATAGATTTACAAAACATGCAAATTTTTTAAAAGAAAATGGAATAAAAGGATTATTTATATGTGGAAATACAGGAAATGGTATAAATCTAAGTATTGATGTGAAAAAGAGTATAGTGCAAACAGCATTATCACTAAAAGATTTTTCAGTAATTTGTCACGTAGGTGCTAATACAGAAAAAGAAATTTTTGATTTTGTGAATTATATAAATGAAACTGATGTGGTTTGTATAGCATGCATGCCACCATATAAGATAATGAATGATTTTGAAAGTATTAAGAGGTTTTATGAGCAGTTGGCAGCTTTATCTAAAAAGCCTGTTTTGATGTATCATATACCAGCAATAACAGGTATTGATTTATGCTATTCTCAAATAGTTGAATTATTAAATATAAATAATATTATCGGAATAAAATTCACAGATAGCAATCTTGAAAAATTAAATTTGATTGCTAAAAATGTAGAAAATAAATATATATTTTTTGGTAAAGACGATTTATTATATGATGGTTTAACTAATGGCGCTACAGGTGGAATTGGTGGATGTTACAATTTATTTCCTAGCTTTGTATGTAATATAATTAATGGTAATAATCCAATAGAAAATCAAGAAAAATTAAATTTTTGTATTAAAAAATTAAGAAGTATTTATCCAAAAATTCCTGGTGGAGAATTTGTTTTGAAATCATTAATGTTAAAAAAAGAGATGCTAGATGATGATTTTTTGGCTGAATTAAGGAGATTTTAAAATGATAAAATTATTAGTGCTAGATGTTGATGGTGTATTAACTGATGGAACATTTATTATAGATAATCGTGGTAAAGAAAGTAAATGTATTTCATATAAAGATTTGGATAGTTTTAATTTAATAAAGTCATTAGGCATTAAAACCATGTTTTTAACTGGTGAAAATACTAAGGTGGCAACATATTTTAATAAAAAGTTTAAACCAGATACTTTTTTTTGTGGTGTTAATGAAAAATATGAAAAACTAAAAAATTATTTAAATACAATTGGTTTAGATTTTTCTGAAGTTTGCTATGTTGGTGATGGTAAAAAAGATATAAAATGTATTGAAATGGCTGGTCTATCCATATGTCCATCCAATTCTATAGATGAGGTAAAAACAAAATCCAAAATAGTATTAAATGTCGCTGGAGGATCTGGAGTTGTATATAGTGTTTATAAAATACTTATGGCAAAAATAAATGATGTAAAGATTGAAAATAATGAAAGTGTTAATACAAATTCTCAAGAAATTATTGAAATTTTTAATGAACATGCCAAAATACTTGAAAAAGTAATGAGCCTAAATGGTTTAATTAATGATATTAATGAAGCTGCAAGGATTATGATTGATTCTATAAAGAGTGGTGGAATAGTTTTCTCTTGTGGAAATGGGGGGAGTGCCGCTGATTCACAACATTTTACTGCTGAATTAATTAGTAGATTTGAGTATGACAGAAAAGCAATACCTGCTATTTCATTAACGACAAATTCTTCAATAATGACATCTATTGGAAATGATTATGTATTTGAAAATGTTTTTTCTAGACAAATTGAAGGACTAGGAAGAGAAAATGATGTATTATTTGTTATTACCACTAGTGGAAATTCTAAAAATGTTATTATAGCTTTAGAAGAGGCAAAAAGAAAGAATATAAAAACTATTGTTTTAACTTCTGAAAAATGTACTAATGATATGAATGCAGATGTTATGATTAAAGTACCATCTGTCAAAACTGCAAGAATTCAAGAATTTCATATTATTGTAATACATATAATTTGCAAGTTGATAGAAAAGGAGTTTATTTATGAAAAGTAAAGTGATATGGCATGTTGGGGGATATAACAGAAATTATGGTGATTTTGTACTATTAGAATCAATTAGAGAAAATTTACAAAAGCAATCTGATGTTCCTTTAAGTTTTGTTAATGTAGATTGTCAAAGTACGCATTTTTTTGCTGAACTAATAGATCAAATTAATAATAATGCTGACATGTTAATTATAGGTGGTGGAGGATTTGTTATGAATCGTCATGAAGATAATAGTTTGTCTGGATGGCAGTGGAGTATAAAAAATGAAGATATACAAAAAATAAAAGTTCCTATTATAGTTTATGGTATTGGATATAATAAATTTAATTATGATGATAGAGAATTTAAGGAAAATATGAACGATTCATTAAAATTAACACAATTAAAGTCATCTTTATTTTCAGTAAGAAATACTGGTACTAAAGAAGAATTAGTAAGAAGAGGTTTAGATGAAAAAAATATAATTGTAATACCAGACTCTGGTATGTTTATTACACCTTTTCCTAAGTCAGCTCAAATATTAGAAACAGGTAGAATACTTGTTGGAATCAACTTTGTTTCTGATAGGCCACATTATACTTTTCCAAATAATTATAAGGATACTCAAAAAAAATTTTATGATGAATTAATAAAGGTATGCAAATATTTGATTGAAACTAGAAATGCCTTAATTATTAATTTAGATCATATTCCAGTATTGGATGAAGAAGTTAATAAATTGTTTAAAGAATCATTAGGTACAGATAATTATAAAGTTTTATCTGAAGAAGTACCAGAAATATATCCTCCTTCATTAATCAATTCACATTACTTAGCATATTTTTATAAAAAAATGGATTTAGTTTTAGGGATGAGAGGACATTCTAATATTATTTCATTTGGAATGGGAGTACCATTAATTTCAATAGGTTCACATAATAAAAATAGATTTTTCTTAAATGATATAAATGAGATGGATTATTTAGTAGATATTAGAAATTTTGAAAATGATATAAATTGTGATATGATAATTGAGAAGATAGAAAAATTACTATGTGATAATCAATATATGGAAAGAACGGCAAAAGTACGAAAAAAAATGTATTATGATTTTTCTGAATTCAATAAAAAAATTATTAATATTTTGGAGGAAAAGTAAAATGGAAATACTAGATTTATATGATGATAATGGCAATAAGTTAAATAAAACTATTGTAAGGGGAAATAAACCAAACGAAGGTGAAAATATTATGCTATCTATTGTTTTTATTAAAGATAAAGATGGTAAATATTTAATTCAAAAAACATCTAAAGAAAAAGGTAATCAATATTCAACAACTGGTGGGCATGTTACACATGGTGAAGATGGATTAACAACAATAATTCGTGAAATAAAAGAGGAACTTGGAATTGATGCATCAAAAGATGATTTAAAATTTGTAAATAAGATAAAGCTTCCAAATAAGCAATGCATTTTTAATATATACGAATTATTGATTGATAATATTGATATTAAAAATATAACTGTACAAGAAAGCGAAGTTGAATTTGTTGAATTATTAAGTAAAGATGAAATAAAGAAAATAATTGAAGAAGAAAAATTTTTAGCATCTCATGCTTATATTTTTGAAAATTATATAGATTAATATTAATTAAGTAAAATAAAAAGAAGACTAGTTCTTCTTTTTTCTTTATGTTAGAATAAATCTAGGTGGTTAATATGAAAGAGTATAAATACTTATTATTTGATTTAGATAATACTTTAGTAGATGATAATAAAAATAGAAAATATGCAATATCTAAAGTACTTGATTATTTAAAAGAAGAGTATGATGAATCTACATTAGAGGCTTTTGTTAAAAGTGATAATGAATATTGGAAGATGATGGCAAATCATGAGTTTGATAATATTAGACCAAGTGGTATGAGTAAAGAAGAAACTTTTAATTGGGCTGGTGGAAATAGAATTAGATATTTTTTAAGAAACTATAAGTTTAGTACATGTGTAGAGTTAAATAAAATGTATATGGAAGCTATGAAAGAAAAAATATTTCCAATAGATGGAGCTAGTAGTACTTTAAGAGATTTAAAAGAACTTGGTTATTTACTTTATATAATTACTACTGGTCCAGAACAAGCAGCAATTAAAAAGATTGAAGCACTTGATATTAGTTTATTTACTAATATGATTGCATCTGAAAAAGTAGGATATATGAAACCACATAAAGAGTATTATGAAGCGATGTATGAGAAGTTTTGGTTAGATGATAAAGAAAATATGTTAATAATTGGGGATGAACTTGATAAAGATATATTAGGTGGTATTAATGAGGGTATTGATACAATATGGGTTAATCGCTTTAATATAGAAAATAATACTAATATAGAGCCCACATATGAAATAAACGATATTAAAGAATTAAGAAAGATACTTAGGTGATATTATGAAAGAAATATTATATAATCCTGATAATTTAAAAAAAGAAGATATAGATGAAGTTGTGGTTAGGGTTAAAGCTTTAATCATAAATAGTAATAATGAAATAACTTTAGGATATGCTCATAAAACTTATCAGTTTCCTGGAGGACATATAGAACAAGGAGAAACTTTAGAAGAAGGCTTAATTAGAGAAATAAAAGAAGAAACAGGTATTGAATTAAATATTAAAATTCCATCTCCATTTCAAAAGACTACTTATTATACTAAGAATTATAGAGATAGTGGTTTGAATAGAGAAAATAATATTTATTATTATGTGATTGAAACTGATCAAGTTTTTGATATGTCTAATACTTGTTTAGATCAACATGAAATAGAGGGTAATTATATATGTAAAACTATACCACTTGATGAGTTTGAAGAAATATTAATGAGTAGTATTAATGATAATCCTCAAAACGAAGTGATAGTTAGTGAAATGTTAGTAGCTTTTAATGAGTATAAAAGAATAAAGGAGAAATGAAAATGGCTAAGTTAGAAAAAGAAATAAAAATATTAGATATAAATGTAGTTGAAGTAAAGAATAAATTAGATACTATAGGTGCTACTTTTAAAGGTATAAAAAATCAAAAAATCTATACTTATGATATCCCAACTATTTATTATAGATATCTTGAATGTATAGAATTATTAAGATCAGAAAAAGAATTGGTAAAAAAAGCAGCTTTAAAGAAATTAGATATTTTGTTTGATGAGTTTGGTGATTTAGTTAGTGATAGTGAACTTGAAACAATATATAATGAATTTAATATTAGCAATTTAAGTGAATTATTAGAAAAAACTAACTTAGTTTCTTTATTAGAAAATAATAATAGTTTAAATAATCTTATAAAAAAAGAAATTATTAATCCCAATAAGTGGTTAAGATTAAGACAAAGTAATGATAAAATTGAATTAACTTTAAAACAGGTTTATGAAAAAAATAGTGAATCTATTCAAAAAGTAAAAGAAGTAGAAATAAATGTTTCTGATCTTACTGAAGTTAATCTGATTCTTGAAAATATGGGTGTAGTTAAGCGTAATTATCAAGAAAAAATTAGACATAGTTATGTTTATAAGGATGCAGAAATTGAATTAGATGAGTGGCCAATGTTAAAGCCATATATGGAAATAGAATGTGATAATACTGATACTATGAATGAAGTAATTAGGTTATTAGATTTAAATGATAAAGAAATAGTTTCGTTAAATACTGAACAATTATATAAAAGAGAGGGTATTGATGTTCTTTCTATATCAGAATTAAAATTTTAGGAGTGTTTATGGAATATTGGGATTTATATGATAAAGATAAAAATATGTTAGAAAGAAAAGCTATTCGTGGTGAAAAGCTTGCTAGTGAAGAATTTCACTTGGTTGTTAATGCATGGGTTAAAAACGATGATGGTAAATTCTTAATTAGTCAAAGGTCAATAAATAAAAAACATCCTTTGATTTGGGAAGTAACTGGTGGTTCTGCATTAATGGGTGAAGATGGTATTGCTGCTGCTATTAGAGAATTAAAAGAAGAATTAAATTTTGATGTTACAAGAGATGAAGGTAAATATTTAGGTTCAACTTTAAGATTTTATCCTAATTGTAATGATATTTTAGAAGTTTGGCTATTTACTACTAACAATAAGAATCAAGAAATAAAGATTCAAGAAGAAGAGGTAAATGATTATAAATGGGCCACTAAAGAAGAAATCTTAGCATTAAAAGATAAGAATCTATTTGATGTAAATGCATATTTTGATGAGGTATTAAAATAACATTGACAATTAATAAATTATTTGTTAAATTGTAGGGGTGCGCCCCTTTTTTTATTGGGCAAATTTTAATAATTGTGAGGGATTTATAAATGGACAGCTTAGATATTAACATAAAAGAAATAGTTGATATTATTATAGAAAAAATATATTCAACAAAAATAGAATTATCAAGTATTATGAATGCTAAATTTCATCATAATACAAGTTATAAGAATGCACCATTAGTTTGTGAACATGGTATTTTAACGTTAATTGATTTAAATAAAATAGGATTAAGAAACGATTCTAAAGAATTATTAGAAAGATTTGATGATACTGAATCACATATTAATGGGGCTTCTGGCGTTTCTTTAGCTATGGTTGGCTTAACTGATTTATATGAAGGCGAAAGTGAATATGACCCGTTTGATTTTAGTAAAGTTGATTTTACTATATCAAGTAACATTAAAGCACATAGAAATTCACTTCATTATGGAAATGAATATATATCTGATCAAAGTATAGAAAATGATAAAATTTTATCTGTTGATGTTAGAATACTTGAATATATTGATAAATGCAAGAATAAGGAAGATTTAATAGATATGTATAATAATCTAATTGAAATAGCTAGAGTAATTAGAAAAAATAATTTAGATATTAAATTACGTGAGATGTCTTATAATAATAATTTTTCAATTGATGTAAGTAAATTAGCTTTATTTAAAAAGTTGGAAATATCTAAATTATCTGCATAGTATTGACAAATTATTAATTACTTGTTAATATTATGCCAAGTCAAGTGAGTGTGCATATGGTTATCCTAGCTGCACAGGGATTAATTCTTACACGTTAAACACGGAGTCACTAATCTATAGTGATTTTCTGTGTTTTTTTTCATTATAGAAGACTAATATAATATGAAAGGAGGTATATTATGAATGATTTAGGAACTGTTACATTAGAAACAGAAAGATTAATATTAAGAAGAATAAAAGCAAGTGATGCTGAAGAAGCATTTAATAATTGGACTAGTGATCCATTAGTTAGTAGATATGTTACTTGGGATACTCATGAAAATGTTGGTGTTACTAAAGAATTATTTACTAAGTGGGAAGAAGATTATAATAAAGAACACGTATATCGCTGGGTAGTATATGTTAAAGAATTAGATACTATAATTGGTACAATTGATGTTGTTCATCAAAGCGTTAGTCAAAAAACTTGTGAAATAGGATACTGCTATGGAAGTAAGTTTTGGAATAAAGGCTATGCTACAGAAGCTTTAAAGAAAGTAATGGAATTTTTATTTAATGAAGTTGGGTTTTATTTGATAGAAGTAAGACATCTTGCAACTAATCCAGCTAGTGGTAGAGTAATGGAAAAAGCTGGTCTTATTTATGAAACTACCTTAAAAAATAGATTTATTGATAAAGTAACACATGAAAGAACTGATTTAATAATTTATTCAAAGATAAAAGACACAAATTAAAAAAAGGATGATTAAGTCCTTTTTTTCTTGCTTTTTAGTTTTTTTAATAGTATAGTGCTTATGTTACCTAAATAATAATTAGGTTACATATTATACCTTTATTTATAGACAGATTTATAAAAAAGTGATATAATATGCAGACATAAAGGGCATGCGAGCTCTTTAGGGGGAGATTATGAACGAGAGAATACCAACAAAAGATATGAAAAGAGTGTTGCCAGAAGGTGTACACGTTGTCAAAACTATTAACGGAATTGATATTTACAACATGACTATTTTTGATAATATTATGTCTTGGAATAGATACAACCCGGGGATACCAGCTTTTGATTATTTTGGTAATCAAATAACATATGGAGAACTTCCTAAACATGTTGATTTATATGCAGGAGGGCTTGATAGTCTTGGTATTAGAGAAGGGAAAGTTATTACTACTTCTTTACCAGTTTGTCCAGAAAGTCCATTATCATTATTTGCTTCATCACAAATGGGTGCAATTAGTAATACAGTTAATTTCTTATTCTTAAAAAGTAATTTAAGCAAATATACTGATGAAAAAAATTCTGATACTTTAGTGATTGCTGATATATATTTACCATTTATTTCTAATTATATAAAGAATACAGGTATTAAAAATATAGTACTTACATCATTAGAAGATTACTTACCAGAAGATAAAAAAGGTATGTTTAAAGATATGAGTAACTTACCTAAAGCTATAAGAGAAAAATTAGAAGATAAAGATGTACTTGATCAATGTTTATCTGATATTAGATCACTTCATGGCGTTGAATTTATTAAAATGAGTGAATTTTTAAAAGAAGGTAAAAAGAGAGCTAATAATATTAAATATCCAGAGGCTAATATAGAAAGAGATTCTATTTATTCTTATACTAGTGGTACTACTGGTGATCCTAAAGCATTTGTATTAAAAGAACAAGCTGCTAATGCTATTGTTGAAATGCATAAAGGATTAGATTTAAAAGATTATGTTGGAGATAGAACTTTAGTTTTAATACCTGCATCACATCCAACAGGTTTATTTTTTGCTACTTACTTACAAATGGCAAAAGGTAAAACATTAGTTCTTCAATCAATTTATGATAAAAATAGATTTGCCCAAGATTTACAAGATATGAAAATTAATCATGTTTTAGCTACTGCTGGTTTCTATAATGCTAGTTTAGATAAAAAAGTTGATTTAAGTTTACTTTCTAAACCATGTTCTGGTGGTGAACCAATTACTCTAAGTAATTTGAAGAGAATGAATGCATGGTTAAAAGAATGTGGTTGTCCTGAACCATATATTAATTTAGGTGGAGGTAGTGGAGAAATTGGTTCTAGTGCTTTAACTGGCTACGAATTAGATCCGGCCACTAGAGGAAATGAGACTGGTAAACCAATTCCTGGTGTTATTGTTAAAGTTGTTGATGAAAATGGTAATGAAGTAAAACAAGGTGAACGTGGTTCTATAGAAATATCATCGCCTGCTGCTGCAGACCGATATTTGGATAATCCTGAAGCTACTAATCAGTTTTTCTATTATGATGAGGAAGGCCATAAATTTGCAAGACTTGGTGATATTTCAATTGGTAATTCTAATGGCTCATACAGTATGCTAGGTAGATCAAGTGATTCTTGCATTAATGCGGATAGAAGTATTAGATATTTATTTGATACGGAATATGCATTAGATATAAATGATCCTATAGCTGAATGGGAAATAAGCGCATTTACTCTTGATGGTGTGTCTAAAGTTGCTGCACAAATAGTATTAAACAAAAATAGTAATATTAACATACAAGAATTTGTTCCATATATATGTAAAAAATATAATGTTGATGCAGTTAAATTCTATGATGAATTTGAAACAAGTGAAGTAACTGCAAAACGAGATTATAAATTACTTCAACATGATACAAAAGATTATTATATGCCAATAGATGGAGAAGTTATTTTAGTTTCATTTGACGATTTTGAAGTTGCAAAAACAACATCTTATAATAAAGTGTTTGTTAAAGGAAAAGCTAGTTAAAAAAAACTAGCTTTTTTTAACTAGCTATGTTATTCTTATAAAGAATAGAAGGTGAGTATATGTATATTAATTTTACAGCTAGTATTTGTTTCTTTATAATCATCTTGATAATTCTAGTAGATTTTATGTCTAAAAGAAAGGTTAATAAATTAGAAAATAAGTTGTTCAAAACAATTTCTGTATTAACTTTATTTGGACTTGTTCTTGAATTTATTATATATGGATTATTTATAGGACATTATAATTATAATCAAAATTTATTATTATTTAATATTTGTGCAAAGTCACTTTTACTATATTATATAGTTTGGATGTATTTCTTTGTAGCTTATACATATTTAGTTTGTTTTTATAAAGGAAAAAAAACATATAAAAAATTTGTATATGGTGAAACATTGGCTTATTTAACATTTTTTGTTTTAGTTTTAGTATTACCATTCAAAACAAAAATGACTAATAGTAATTTTATTCCTTTAGGAGCAGCTACTCAGATTTCATATTTGATTGGAGCCTTTGGAATATTATTTGTAGTAGTATGCTGTTTAATTAAATTTAAAAAGTTAAGAAAGAAAAAATATATACCGTTGATAGGATGTATATTAATGGCTGTTGTTAGTATTGTTTTACAGAATCAATTTCCAGATTTATTATTAATGGTACCATCTCATGCTATTGCGGTTATGCTTATGTATTTTACAATTGAGAATCCTGATATGGCAATGATTGAACAATTAAATGTGCTTAAGGATCAGGCAGAACGAGCTAATAATGCTAAAAGTGAATTTTTATCTAGTATGAGTCATGAAATTAGAACTCCTCTTAATGCAATAGTAGGATTTTCTCAAGCTTTATTAGAGGAAGATTTATCATATCAAGCAAAAGAAGAAGTAAAAGATATAGTTATGGCTAGTGATACACTTCTTGAAATTGTAAATGGTATACTTGATATATCAAAGATCGAAGCTAATAAATTAGAAATAGTTGATACAGAATATTGTTTTAATACATTACTTGAAGAATTAGTTTCATTAACTAAAGCTAGACTTGGTGAAAAGCCTATAGATTTTAAATGTATTTTTTCATCTGATTTACCTAAGTATATGTATGGAGATAAAGTGCGTATTAAACAAATAGTTTTAAACTTACTTACTAATGCAGTTAAATATACTAAGAGTGGTTGGATAGAATTTAGAGTTAATTGTGTTAATGAAGGTGATGTTTGTAAATTAATAATTTCGGTACAAGATACTGGTATGGGAATTAAACAAGATAGTATTAGTAAATTATTTAATAAATTTGAACGTCTTGATATAGAAAAAAATAATACTATAGAAGGAACTGGATTAGGGCTTGCTATTACTAAAAAACTACTTGAATTAATGGGTGGTCAAATAGTAGTTCAATCTATTTATGGAGAAGGTTCTAAATTTACTGTTACTATTGATCAAAAAATAGTTACTAATCCAATTAATCCAATATTAGAAAATAAAGAAGAAGTTAAATTAACTAATTTAGATTTAACAAATAAACGTATCTTAGTTGTTGATGATAATTTGATTAATTTAAAGGTTGCATCTAGATTATTACAAGATTATCATTGCATAGTTGATACATTACCAGGTGGGGCTGAATGTATTAGTAAAATATCTATGGGTGCTAGTTATGATTTAATATTAATGGATGATATGATGCCTAAAATGAGTGGTGTTGAAACGCTTCATAAACTTCAAGAATTAGAAGGGTTTAATACTCCAGTAGTTGCTTTAACGGCAAATGCTATATCAGGCATGAGAGAAAAGTATATAGCTGAAGGATTTAATGAATACTTATCTAAACCGATAGATAAAACAGAATTAAATAGATTGTTAAATGATTTTTTAGGATAAGAATATGTATATAATATACATATTCTTTTTCTATGTAAAATAAATGTAAATATTTAATTTTTGTATACAAAATATAGGGTTTATGTTATACTTAAGGAGAATAGAGGAGTGATAGCATGAAAGATGTTAATATTTTAACTAATAATGGTGTTAATGTACAAAAGAGTCTTGAATTATTTGGGGATATGGCTACTTATGATGATACTTTAAAAGATTTTTTATCAGAAATTGATGAAAAATTAAGCAAAATAAAAATGTATAAAGAACAAGGAGATATGGCAAATTATGCAATTCTTGTTCATAGCTTAAAGAGCGATAGTAAATATTTTGGCTTTGAAAAATTAGCAGAACTTGCTTATAATCATGAAATGGAAAGTAAAGCTAATAATATGTATTATGTTACTGATCATTATGATGAATTAATGACTGAAGCTAATCGTATTTTAGCAATTGTAAAACAATATATGGGTGTTGCTACTGGTACTTTCCAACAAACTGTTAAACCAATTGTTATTAAAGATAAAACTATTTTAGTTGTTGATGATTCTAATGTAGTTAGAAACTTTGTATATAAAATCTTTAATAATGAATATGATGTTTTAATTGCAAATGATGGAGCTGAGGCTATTAATATTTTAAATAATAATATTGATGATAAAATTGTTGGAGTACTTCTTGATTTAAATATGCCTAATGTAGATGGATTTGAAGTATTAGATTATTTTAAAAATGCTAACCTTTTTGCTCGTATTCCAGTAGCTATTATTACTGGTGAAGGAACTGATGAAAACATTAAACGTGCTTATACTTATCCAATCGTAGATATGCTTCAAAAACCATTTAATGAAGTTAATGTAAAAAACATAGTAGATAAGCTAATTATGATACATAATATGAATAGAGGTGCGTAAGCATCTTTTTTTCTTTTGTTTTTTAGAAAAAAATGTTGAAAAATGTCTAAGTTTGCGTTATAATCTATTTTAGTGCGAGGGATAAACCCTTGGTTACTTGGAAGGAGGGGAGATTAATGACACAAGTTGCAGTAAAAAATGGAAATCTTGAATTCGCTTTAAAGAAATTTAAACAAAAAGTTGCTAGAGACGGAGTCCCTTCTGAATGTAAAAAAAGAGAAGGTTACGATAAACCAGGAGTAAAAAGAAGAAATGCTAAAAAAGAAGGCATCAAAAATACTCGTAAACGTAATAAGGCAAATAGAGGTAGAGACTAAGAGATTAGTCTTTTTTCTATAGTAAGGGGAAATGTTATGTTAGAAAATCTTAAAAATAAAAAGGAAATATTAATTTTAATAACTATTATGATTGTTAGTAGTATGTGGTTAATAACTAAAGGTATGCCATATGCTCATGATATAGAGTTTCATTATGATAGATTAAAAGGATTAACAAATACACTTGCTACAGGGGATTTTTTAGCTTTAATTCATAATACATTTTATGGATATGGTTATGCTACAGGGTTGTTTTATAATAATTTTTATTTATATATCCCAGCTTTTTTAAGTTTAATGGGATTATCTTATATGACATCATTTAAGATATTATATGTACTTATAAATATATTAACTACATTAAGTATTTTTTGGTGTTTAAAAACTATTAGTAAGAATAATAAAATATCTATTTTGGGAACAATTCTTTATATGTTTTCTAATTATCGTATGGTTGATGTGTATCCTAGAGGAGCTATGGGTGAAATATTAGCTTTTATGATTATACCTATAATTATTCTAGGATTATATCATATTATATATGGTGATTATAAAAAATGGTATTTATTTACTATTGGATTTGTATTATTACTTTTAGCTCATTTAATAACTACATTCTTACTTGCTATATTTGTATTCATATTCTTAGTATTAAATTATAAAAAGTTAATAACTGAAAAACAAAGAATTAAATATTTATTAATATCTGGATTAGTTGGAGTGTTACTTGGATTATTTTTCTTAGCTCCAATGTTAGAACAAAAACTATATGGTAATATAAATATATTTGAAGGAGAAAGTTTCTTCTTACCAAATGATTATGCAGTATCTATTAAAAATTTCTTGATTATGACGGATTTCTTTAATCAATATCTAGGATTTAGTTTAGTATTATTATTACCAATTAGATATTTTATAAAGAAAAGTGAAGTTAAGAATAAAGAATTATTAACTTGTGCTGATTATTTATTTATATTAGGAATAATTGCTTGGGTTTCTACTACAAAAATATTCCCATGGAATATTGTAGGTAAAAGTTTAGGATTTATCCAATTTCCTTGGAGATTATTAATAGTAGCTACATCTTTTTTAACAGTAGCATATTCTATATATATATCTTTTATTACTAAAGAAAAAATTAAGAAATATATTTATTTTGTAATAGTTATATGTTCTTGTTTAGAAGTTGCTTTATATAGCTTACAGTATGGTATTAGAAAAAATCAATATAATAGTTTTCCAGATAATGTGATAGGAACTGGTGAATATTTATTATATAAAACTGATGTAGAAGATTTTGAAAAACAAGATCATCAGATTAAATCAAATAATCATAATTTAGTAATTAAATATGACAAAACTGGAACTAAAGTAGATATTGAATATAGTAATAATAAAGATGATAATACGTATATAGAAATACCATTATTTAATTATTTAGGTTATACTGTTGAAGGAGCTAAATTAGAAAATGGTAATAATAATGTAATTAGATTGTTACTTAATAAAGAACATGGTAAAATAAGTGTTAGATATAGTGGTACTAAAGTTCAAGAGATATCTTATCTTATATCTAGTATTACTTTAGTAGGACTAGTAGTATATATATTAATAGAAAAGAGGGAAAAATAATGGATTTAGTAAAAATGTTAGATGAACAAATTATTCAAGCTATGAAAGATAAAGCTACAGTAAAATTAGCTACTTTAAGAGGAGTTAAAGCTGCAATGAAACAACAAAATATTGATCATAAGAAGGAAATTAATGATGAATTATTAATTGATGTTGTATCAAAAGAAATTAAAACAAGAAATGAATCTATTAAAGAATTTGAAAAAGGTAATAGACAAGATTTAATAGATAAGACTAAAGAAGAAATATCTTATTTATCAGAATATCTTCCTGCTCAATTAACTGATGAAGAATTAAATGAAATAATTGATAAAGTATTTTCTGAAGTTAATCCAACAGGTATGAAAGATATGGGTGCAGTTATGGGTAAAGTAACTCCACTTGTTAAAGGTAAAGCTGATATGGGTAAAGTATCTTCTATAATTAGAAGTAAATTAGCTTAATTAAAAAGAAAGTTTTAAAAAAACTTTCTTTTTTCTTTATCCCTAAATTAAATTTTTTTAAATAATATATATTAGGAGGTAATAAAGGACTATCAAGTGTCCACTAAAAAGAAGGTGATGTTTATGGGTAAGACCATGAATAAACTTTTGAATATTATTTTAATTCAATGGATTATTATAGTATTCTTAGTGGTTATAATCTTATCTAGGTAATGCTTGGCATTAGCGGGGTTTTGGTTATGTAAAAAAACACCTGATAAAATTATCAGATGTTTACGCAAAAACGTGGACACTGGTAACGGTCCAATGTTATCTCCACTAATATTAGTATACGAAATATAATCTATTTTTACAACTATTTCTTGAAATAAAAAAAATAATATTATATAATTTGATTATAAATAATAGGAGGATACTATGAAGAATAAAAAAATCGTAGTATCAGTTCTAGGAATCTTAGGAATAATACTTACAACCATTGGAGTAACATACGCATTCTTTAGTTATTCCAAAACTGGTACAAAAGAAAATAAAATCTCATCAGGAAAAGTAACATTTTTATATACGGAAGCTTCTCAAGGAATAACGCTAACTGATGCGATGCCAATGACAGATGCTGAAGGAAAAGCGCAAACTGGAGAAGGAAAAGTATTTGATTTTAGAGTAACAAGTAGTGTAGGATCTAATATGCGTATACCATATACAGTTACTGTAAAACCAGCTTCATCTGTAATACCAGCTG
>ODAI010484493.1_pt1 | contig 15986 bp, 11 predicted proteins | sample 1539321 | NCBI WGS metagenome assembly ODAI01 (sample SAMN02144231, study PRJEB22623) | gut metagenome | biome: sheep rumen | host: Ovis aries | place: New Zealand
AACGGTACATTCCATTGGCAAAGCACCTACCCTACCGATGCAGAAGTAAAGCGTTCGGCAATCAGTTCCAGGAGTGTCTCGACGGCTTGGGTCTTCAAGGATGACGACTGGTACTACATGACGGGCCAAGGATTCCCATACGGAAAGCAGGTGTATATCATGCGAAGCCGTAATCCATGGGGACCATTCGAAGAGTGCCACCAACTCTGGACAATGCCATTTGTGCTCGACAAGGTTGGCACGCGCACATATCAACACTTCTATATGCCGCACCTGCATCAAACACTTTCAAGGGAGGGCGAACTGGTATTCTCAACCAACACCGACTGCAAGGAATGGGCCGACAACTTCAATAGCAAGGGCTCGGCAGACTTCTACCGACCATACTTCTTCCGCGTGTATAATTGGAAAGCTATATTCGACGATTGAACATTGAACATTGAAATATGAAGCCTACCAAATATCTTCTTCTCTGTTGTCTGTTGACCGTTGTCTTTTGTCTGGCAAGTTGCTACAAGCTTATCTCTACATATGCTCCGAGCGAAGTTGCACCAGGTCAGACGTTCGAGGTTAGCTTTACCGTTGTGGACGATGGTTCTGATAGACAGGACTTTGTGACGGACTGGAGTTATGCCGGAGTTCGAGTGCCGAAAGGCTGGATAGTGACTGTACCGCAAGGTGCGCACCAGCAGTTTGCCGAGGATTGGGTTTACTATCAGGACGGCAGTCAAGCAGGCAGTTCGCACGACATGGAACCATGCGATAAGCTTTCTCAGTTCTACAATTCCGCTTGCCCAAAGTCGGGTTATACATGGTCGGGCTTCAAGAGCGTCACAAAGATACCGAAGAACATCTCGGCTTGCTGGCGGAACGGTTGTGACAGCATTCGCATCACCTTCCTCGTTACAGTTCCGGAAGACGTCAAACCTGGTCGCTACACTATTGACTTTATGGGTGGCGACGAAGAAGACGACGCAGGCATAGACAAGTACAGCAAATATACAGATGCCAAGGACTCTCGGCTCTTCCATGCTGGCACCGCTTCGGGTTCGTACGTGGACAACCGCAATGCTTCTCTGGCCCGCACAATCATTGTGACCGACGCTACTGGCCTAAAAGACCTTAAGAACCCTGAAGACCTTAATACTCCCGATTATAAGCATGGCTCAACGACAGTTAAGCAAGGCTCGACGATAGTCAACCTTTCCGGTCAACCTGTCTCGCCAAAGGAGAAAGGCATCATCATCAAAAACGGAAAAAAAATATTGAAACGATGAAACAACTACTTCTACTGCTGCTTTGCCTGCCTGCCTATTCGCAAAGCATGGTGGTCAACACGACTGAAGGGAGCTCTACAGCCTACCCTACCAACCAAGTCGAGTCTGTAACCTTCACGGAGGAGACGACCGAACCCATTCAGCCATCTGCAAAGATTCGGATGAAGCGAAGCATTGTCTTCCTTGGTCATAGCATATGGCGCAACGATAACTACCTCGTTACCTACAAGAGTTCTGGTACGTTCATAACGCCTTTTACAGGTGCCTTTCGTGGACGCGGATACCAAACGCTTCTGCAAGAAGTCTTTGACTTTCCTGCAGTCTATACTCCTGGTCCCGATGGCGGTTACAGCGGCTACTCTTTAGGAGGCACCAGTGCAACCGACAGCAAGAGCATTGCCGTTGTTGCCCGGCAGTCTAATAATGGCTGGCCAAATGTCCAGAATGCCATCTGGACGATTGACTTCATCACAAACGACTTCAAGCGCAACATTCCGCTGGGAACCTTCGACGACTACAAGTATGCGACTGGCCCAGCAACCTTCTACGGAGCCGTTCGCCAGCTATACGACAAGATAAAAGAGCTTTCTGGCAGCAGCGTCATCATCGTCTTCAGCAACGCCACAAAACGCAACAATGCGAACTACACGAGCACGAGCAAGAATACTGTTGGCTGCACGCTTGCCGATTACGAACTGGCTCTTCTGACCTGTGCCGCAGCAAACACCAACTGGTACTTCGTGGACCAGAACCGTCTGTCAGGCATCACGGACGAGAACCTGCCAGCCGTTACTGCCGATGGTCTGCATCTCAACAACCTTGGCTACACGATGGCGGTCAGACCTTGGATTGACGTCCTTCGCACACTGGCAGACAAATAGTCGAACATGAAATGACAAAACGTAAGCAGAACCGCAGTTTTGCTTACACGGCCATTTTTGACAAACCCTCCAGAATCGCCTAAAATGGTCTCGGACGAGGTTAAAGTCATTTTTTCAAAAAAACGCGCTTAAAACGAAAGCGTTTCGTAACCCATTGATTTACAGTACACAATTCTTCACTCTTAATTCATCATTCTTTATTTACATATGTCGTTTTGCAAAGTACACCTTGCAAACTGAGCACTTTAGACGCGTTTTTGCACACTTTTTCGCTTGATTTTTCGCCAAACTTCACACAAGGAAATTTCAAACACGACGTGTCGAGTTTGCAAACTTCACACGTGAACTTTTGAAACTTCACGTGTCGCGTTAGTAAAACCGACGTGTTTGGGGCCCATTTTTGACACTTTTCATGAGTGTGCAAAAACAGCAAAATGAAAGCAAAAGAAAGGATTAAATTACTTTTTGACAAATGTCAACAAAAGAGACTTCAAGTCTTCACTTTTCGCTCGACCTCAAAAAGGAAACATAACTTCCGGGCATTTTATATAAGCTTGGCCAGCAAGACATAGTCTTTGGCATTGACGATGCCGTCTTCGTTAATGTCAGCAGCCCAGCGAACGGCAGAATCGTCAGGAAGGTTAACGATGATGAGACGAAGCAATTCGAGGTCTTTTGCATCTATCATGCCATCGCCATTGACGTCGCCTCGCTGATAGCCTTCCTTTTCATACTCCTCATCTTCGAGTGGAACAATGTTATAGAAATCTCGCCACACTTGCCTCTCCTGATACTTGCTAAGCGTTTCTCTGGGTACATGCAACGTGCACTTCTTTTGGTCAGCTAAAGAAAACGACCCAAACTCAGCGAGAGGTGGCTCGGAAGCAAAGCAATAGAGGTCGGTCAACGAAGAGAGATGCTGCATAGCTGTGCAGCGAATGGTGCGGATGCGATGCGGCAAGACAAAAGATGTAAGGGATGAACAGCAATAGAATGTCAGGGAATCGACTAACTCCTGACGCTTGGGCAGTGATATCTGCTGCAACGAAGTGCATGCAGTAAAGGCTGCATTGGTGATGACATTCATACTTTGAGGCACATTGATGCTCCGCAAACTTGTGCAACCGATGAAAGCACAAGGACTGATAGCTTTGACTGTCGGCGGCAAATGGACAGACGTCAACTCATCGCAGCCCGCAAAAGCATTATCGGCTACAGACGTAACATTATATACCCTTCCGTTGTAAGTAACCTGTTCCGGCACAACGACATCTCCCGAATAACAAGGCTCCGAAGTTTCTTCACCTCTGCTCGTCACATAGGCAATACGCGTTCCTAGAATGCCTATGTAAACGCCGTTAACCTCCAATTCGTAGGCGTAAAGCATAGAACTGGAGAACAAAAGCAGATATGTGATGAGACGCTGCATCAAAAGTCGTAGTACATTTCGTAAACAGCCTCGAGCTGCGGATACATCCAACGTGCCAGACGCTCGCCTCCAGCCGCATTCAGGTGCAATCCGTCCTTGAAGAACTTCCTGTTCGACGAACCGATTTCCGTCATCGGACTCAGGCCCGAGTAACTGTATGCGTCGAGAACAATGAGAGAATAATAGGAAGCAACCTCGCGAATAGCATTAACATACTCGCGGAAAGTCTTGCCTGTCGTTGGATTGGTACCTTCCGTAAATGACTTGTCGGCGTTGATGATGAACTCAGGAACATCTATTTCCGTACCATGATGGATGGGAAGCATGACGACAACAGGTACGCCTTTCTTCATAAAGCGGTCGTAGAGTCCCTTGAACAAACGGTGGAGGCCAGCATAGAAAGTGTACTTGCCTGTCTTTGGACCATCAGTGAACTGACCAAACTCTGCCGTATCAGTGTGTCCGAAGTCGTTCGTCCCACCAAAGACAATCACCAACTTGCTGGTCGTAGGTATCTTGGTATATCTCTTCTCGAAAGCATTTGAATCACCACTGTTCCTGGCAGCCAGATGCGTAGCAGAGATGCCATAATTATCTGCCGTACAGCCCGTCAGATTGGCATACGACCTAACGTACTCACCATTTTGCGTAATGCTGTCACCAAAGAAAGCAACCTTCTTGCCCTTCCAATGCGACTCCTTAGTCTGCACGACATAAACAGTGTCTTTCTGAGCTGCGAAATAGGTAGCATCCACTTCTGCGACGTCCTTAATGACAACGGAATCAATCTCAGAAACAGGCACAGCATGCGGAAGTTCTGCCTGCCTATAAAGGATGGTAGCATACTGCTGTGCCCACAGAGATGAGCACAGCAGTAGCAATATTGAAAGGGAACGAAGTCTCATAGCAACGATTTATTTCTTAACTAACGTAGCGTCGTCAACAAGGATGTCCTGAGACTTTGAGTAATTGCTGTCCTTAGGATTCATGACTACAAGGCAAACAGTCGTTGTAGCCTCTAAGGTAAACTCGTATGATACAAGCGTCCAGCCATTATTGTTGAGGTTGAAGAAGTCACCGTACTTATAAGCGCCGACTGCCCCATCTGCAACGGGAACATAGCCGCCCTTTGTCTGGCTCTTATCAGCCGTAGTAGATTTAGCATAGAAAGAGAATGTGTAAGTGCCTGCTTCAAGCGTTATCTCTTGAGTAGCAAGACGCTTGTTTGCACTTCCGGGAGCAGCAACCACGCAAGCATAACTGCCACCATGAGCATCTTGACTTTGGCTAAGAGTAGCATTACTTGCAGAACTTGCTGACTTCCATCCTACAGGTGTTGTAGAGCCTGTCACCCATTCCTCGAAGCCACCGTTCACAAGTTCAGTTACCTCATCGCCACCAGGACCAGGAGTCGGGCCAGGTGTGTCGCCACCGCCGCCTTGGCCACCGTCGCCTTGCTCGAGGATAACAATATCGCCATTCTTGATTTCAGGAGTAACCTCGCCAGTAGTGTTATTGACATACTTCATCAGTTTGCCAGTCATCGTCACCTTCATGCCGACGGTAAGGGCAGAAACGCCAGAGGGAAGGTTTGCCCAATAGCCTTCGAAGACCTTTCCGCCATCCTTGGTATCAGCCATCCAGATGATTTGCTGATTGCGACTAATCTTGCCATCAGTTTCTGTGATATAACCTGTAACGGCATAAGTCTCTGTAGAGGTTCCACCATTAGAAAGGCCATCAACCAACTGAGACGCCTCAGCACAAGTAACGTTGATGACATCTCCTACAGGAGGCGTTTCGCCACCGCCGCCTTCCTCGAGGATAACGACGGTGGCGTTCTTCATCTCAGCCGCTCCGCCACCATTAGCGTTTTTATAGTTTAACAGCTTGCCGGTTATCTTAACCTTCATGCCAATAACAAACTCACTTACACCTTCCGGAAGGTTAGCATAGTATGCTTGGAAAATTTCACCATCCTCCATCTTGTCTGCCATCCAGAAGGACTGTTGCGGCGTTCCGGTCTTTGTGCTGACTGCACCGATAACCTTTGTGATGTAACCAGTGACGCAATACGTTTCTTCTGAAGTAGCGTTGTCAGGCAAAGAATTAGCTGTCTGAGCTGCTATAACACAAGATACAGGTATAACATCTTCGGCAGGTGTGTCGCCTCCGTCGTCCGTAAGGATGGTGACGGTGGCATTCTTCATCTCAGCGATTACATTGCCATTGTTGGTATTGACATACTTCATCAATTTACCGGTAATCTTCACTTTAGTACCCTTAGTAAATGCACTAACACCTTCGGGAAGATTTGCCCAATAAGCCTCGAAAATTCGTCCGCCATCCTTGGAATCTGCCATCCAGAAGGTCTGCTGATTCTTGCTGACATCGCCGACGACCTCAGTGATGTAACCAGTAATGGTATAAACCTCAGAAGAAGTTGCGCCATCAGCCAGAGCTTTTGTCAACTCAACAGCCTGAGCACAAGTAACCGGAGTACCTTCGTTAGATGAAGAGCCGCCACCATCAGAACTGCTGCTCTTATCGGGCAGGTTGAATGGAGCAGGAACGTCAACACAGCTACTGAGGGCAAATGCCGTCAGCAACATAAGTGCAAATGTTTTGAAAGTCTTTTTCATAATGATATATGTGTTATTGTTTGTTTCTTCAATTATTTAGTCCAAGTTAAATCGCTTTGGGTACGGGCAAGTATCTGCCACGTGCCACGATAAATAGTTGCAATGCCATAAAGTTCTACTGGTGTCGTAGGAATTGCAACACCCTTGAAGGCTGCATAAGTGCTGGTACGAAGCACGCACTTGCTTCCGGCATTGCCACCCGAAAGAGTTCTGTTGACACAATTACTTACGAGACTAACCGAGCCGTCGTCTGGAGCAATTATGGGAGTGCCGTCACGGCTGATTGTCACACCACTTAGGCGAACAACCCTGCCAGCTTGCTGAGCCATCGTCTTGCTTGCATCGAAATCAATCGTATCGACCTTCATCGTTCCGAAAGCCAAAGCGTCAGAACTGCCGTCCATAATAAGGCGAACATGCTTCTTCCAGTCGGACAATTCCATTCTGCCTAAGCCTCCGTTATAAAGGCCGCCTAACTGTGCTTGATTTCCATAACCACCAATGTAGAGGCCTTTGAGGCTAATGAGAAGTTTCTGTCCTACTGGCATGAAAGCGCCTTGGTCCGAGCCATTGATACCAATAATGATACCACCTGTCTCGTCCTGAACAGAGATTTGCTTGTAAAGGTTATCACCGTAATCATTACCATTGATTACGCAACGCAACCAAAGGTCTTCTGTAATCTGCTTGTAGTTATCGCTACTGATAGTGCTGGCATACGTATTCTGCAACTCTGCAATGGTAACAGTTGTGCCAGCTTCCAATTCATTGTTGCCATAGGGAATGCCTTCTGGAACGTCCCAATCGCCATCCATACAAGATGCCAATGTGAAGGTTCCTGCCAGCAGAGCTATGATATATAATTGCTTTTTCATTGCTTCCTTATATTATATAATAATGTATATTCGATGTGCTTTAGAATCTGTAGTTCAGATTGAGCAAGAAGTTGAAGCCCTGGGCATAGAACTTCTTGGCATTCTTCTCGAAGTTATAGGTACGAGGCTTTGTCGTTGCCTCTGTGCCTTGGCCCTCTGTCTCGGTAACACTGTAGTTGCTACGGCTCTGCTCATAACCGCCTGTCGTAATCTTGCGACGGTTAGTCAGGTTGCAGAGCTGCAGGTTAACGCTGAGAGGATGGTGGAACACATAGAACTGACGACCAATGCTTGCGTCGAGCATAAAGCCTCCATCACCCTTGGCCTGAGCAGGGACGTCATATTCACCTGCATGATAACGACCAGCATTCCTCAGGTTCTGCTCATAGCGCATATTCGTGCTATAGGAAAGATAGATGCGGTCGTAGTAATTGCCTGTCAGGTTCAAGTACCAACGCTTAATGCGATAGTTCAAGCCGAGACTTGCTGCAGCCAAAGGCGTGCCGCTTTGACGCATGCCGTCGTTGTGGCAAATCTCCTCGTGCATCTCACCTGAAGTACTGTTCATCCAGTTAACCTTGGTATCATCAATGTACTTGGCTTCGCTATAGGTTCCCAGTGCAACGAGGTCAAGGCTGCTGGTCAGTCTGACTTTTAAACCGACTTCAACACCACAATACGCTTTCTTAACGCCAGTCAGACTATTGTATGAGAAGCTATTGCTGTCGTCGTTGTAGAACTGCTGCCACTCGTTGCCGTCGTGGATATAATAGTAATAACCATTCACGTTAAGGCGGAACCACTTGTTGTTAATGGCATAACCGAGCTCAGCACTCAAGACTTTCTCATTGTTGAGATTCTGTACATAATCATTATTCATCTCAGGACACATGAAAGCAACTGAAGCGCCAGGAGCCCTGAGTTCATAGCCCAAGCCGGCCATGATGGCATGTCCCTTTCCGAGGTTAATGGTAGAACCCATCTTCAAACCACCATCGAGGAAATGAGCTATGCCGCTCTTGCCATAACTATTGTCCTGGAAGAGGCCGTTACGCATGAAGCCTTCTCTCCACATCCTGCGTCCACCAATCTTACCTGTAATGAAGCTATGCATGATGTCGCGGTCCATGCTGAAGCTGGTCCAAAGCTTAATATCCTGATTCCACAGGTTGTAATCGTAGCCATAGCGGTCACCTTCAATAAGTTTCTGGTAACCGTGGTTTACGTCGTACATTGCTTCAGTCGAGGTTTCTTGATAATCACCTACAAGATAAGTATTGGTGTTATGGAAGTACTGACCGCCCAAGAGGTCCTCGATGGTTCTGAAGTGCGAACCACGATTGCTGAGCAGTTGTACACCAGCGCTGAACTTAGTTCCGGGCTTGATGTTCCAATCGTAAGTGCTCGACAGGTTGGTCATCAGGTGATTATTGTGGCGAGCTTCTATCCAATAGATAGCGTCAGCACCAATCTTGTTGAGCTGAGTATTGGCAAAGTACAGTTCGTCGAAGTTGATTTGACGATATGCTTCATTCTGCCAATTGTCGTAAGCTGTCCAGAAAGCTGCATTGTCATAGTTGTAGTCGCCATCTCTTCCCCAAACATCATAATTATATGACGGGAAGCGCTTCCAATAGTCGGGATGAGGATTGGTACCACTGTAATTGAGCTTGGTGCTCTTGTACTTGGCAAGTTTGAAGAAGAAGCTTGTGGTGAGCTTCATGTTTTCCTTGATGTTGAAGTCCCATGTGGCAAGGACGCTCGGCTCGAAGTTGTTGACGACGCGGCTGGCTCTCTTCTTGCCCCCTTGATAGCCCCAATATGGGTTGTACTGGTAGTCGTTAGCAAGCCAGTATGCTTCGTCTGTGCTCGCACCAGCAGTAGCTCTTTCTGTTGGGCTGCCCCATGTGGCAAGGCTGATTGAATGTTTGTCGTTGATAATCTTCTGAGCGGACAGGAAGTAAGCCAGGCTGTTGTAGAAGGTTCCCTTGATGGCTGCTGTCTGCATGTTGGCCCAACGATAGCCTACTGTGCCGAAGAAAGCCCAACCTTCTTTGCTGAGACCAGTACCATAGGAATACATAGCTCGCAATGTGTAGTTGCGATTAGCTCCAGAAAGTGTTACCTTATGCCCGGCAGGCATTTGGCTTGCACGAAGGTTATAGTTGCTGCTTCCACCCATTCCACTGAAGGAGAAGTTATTGCCCTCGAAAGCTCCGACATCGTCTTTGTTACGAACAGCATCGTTCATGCCGCCGATTGTGGAATAAGAAAAGCGACCGTTCTCAGGATTGTTCACCTGAACGCCATTCATGTAGATGTCGTTGTAGGCATTGTCCAAAGCACGATACTTGAACCAAACGCCAGTCCATGCCCAACTTATTTGGCTGGCATAGACATTGCTTGCTGAGTTGATTCGGATGACATCGGTTGTAATGTCATCATTTTCGCCGAGTTGTGATTCAGTGAAGGTGAAGTTGCTGTCGTCTGTCAGCAGTTCCTCTTCCATCGTGCTCAACGAATCCACGCTGGCCGACTCTGTTGTCTGAGCGTGGCCCAATGATGTTGCCGCAAGTGCAAACGTCAATAGCAGATGTTTCTTTTTCATTTATATATAAGTGTTATAATTTATGTATTATGGTGCAAACTTATAAAAATTTATGCTATCTTCGACATGTTAAGGCATATTTTTTTCGTTATGTGCATTTCCTTTCACAAAAATGCTTAACTTTGCAATAAAAAATAAACGATTACTGAAATGAAACACACATTCTTTACGCTTGTCTCGGTCCTTCTCTTGTGCGCCGCATACACAAATGCTCAAAATCGCAGGCTCATGGTTCATGCTGTGGCGTTCTACAATTTGGAGAACCTTTTCGACACTTGCCACGATGCTGGCAAGAACGATTATGACTTCCTTCCGGACGGTTCATATCATTGGGACGAGAACAAGTACACGAACAAGCTTGCCAATATGGCTCGTACTCTTTGCGACCTCGGCACAGACAAGTTGCCATATGGAGCCAGCATTATCGGTGTTAGCGAAGTGGAAAACGACAAAGCCCTCGACGACCTTATGGCACAGCCTAATATGAAGGAACGCGGCTACAAATACATCCACCTCGAAGGTCCTGACAAGCGTGGCGTTGACTGTGCCCTCATCTACAATCCCAAGGCTTTCAAGGTCGAGAAGTTCTTCCATAAGATATATGAATATGAGAATGGTGATACAACTCATGCCACTCGTCCTTTCCTTTGCGTTCAGGGCAAGTTAGCTGGCGACAACCTTACTGTCGTAGTCTGTCACTGGCCCAGCCGAGGTGCAGAAGGCATCTTCCGTGACTGGGGAGGAAAGCAGGTTAGAGCACTTACTGACAGCATTCGCCTTGCCGATCCCTCGCAGCATATCATGGTAATGGGCGACATGAACGATGACCCGGATAACACTTCTATGGCTAAGTATCTTGGTGCTCGACGCAAGATGAAGGATGTTGGCGAAGGCGACTTCTATAATCCTTGGTGGGATGTGCTCAGGAGCAAAGGACAGGGCACACTCTCCTATCAGGGCGGATGGAACCTCTTCGACCAAATCGTATGCTCACGCAACATGCTCGACCTCGATGGAAAGAAGGAGTACAAGGGACTCACACTTTATGGCTATCACATCTTCAAACGTGATTACCTCCTGCAACAAGAAGGCAAATACAAGAATACGCCAAAGCGCACAACAAGTGGCGGAGTATGGATCAACGGCTATAGCGATCACTTACCTACTGTGACGTATTTAGTGAAAGCAATGTAAAGCAGACATTGCAAAAGTGCAGCAAAGAGCAAAACTTTAAACTCTAAACTTTAAACTTTAAACTTTATTTTGTATCTTTGCACCCGCAAAAAAAGACAAACATTATTTTATATAATAAATAGTTAAATTGTAAATCACTATGACAAGTTACAAAGAACTCGGCCTGGTGAACACCCGTGAGATGTTCAAAAAGGCAGTTGCTGGCGGCTATGCCATCCCAGCTTTCAACTTCAACACACTCGAACAGATGCAGGCCATCGTGCAGGCTGCAGTAGAGACAAAGTCTCCCGTCATCATGCAGGTCAGCAAGGGTGCACGCAACTATGCAAACGGCACCATCCTTCGCTATATGGCTCAGGGTGCTGTAGAATATGCTAAGGAGCTCGGTTGCGAGAATCCTCAGATTGTTCTTCACCTCGACCACGGCGACAGCTTCGAGCTCTGCAAGGACTGCATCGACAATGGTTTCTCCAGCGTTATGTTCGATGGCAGCTCTCTTCCTTATGAGGAGAACATCCGCATCACCAAGCAGGTAGTTGAATATGCTCACGCTCACGACGTAACCGTAGAGGCTGAGCTGGGCGTGCTCGCAGGCGTGGAAGACGAGGTTCAGGCCGAGAAAAGCCACTATACGAAGCCCGAAGAGGTCATCGACTTCGCTACTCGCAGCGGTTGCGACAGCCTGGCTATCTCCATCGGCACAAGCCACGGTGCTTACAAGTTCACTCCTGAGCAGTGCACCCGCGACCCGAAGACTGGCAGGCTCGTGCCTCCTCCATTGGCATTCGACATCCTGCACGAGATCGAGAAGAAGCTTCCTGGATTCCCCATCGTGCTCCACGGCTCTTCTTCTGTTCCTCAGGAAGAGGTGGACACCATCAACGCTCACGGCGGTAAGCTGCCCGATGCAGTTGGTATTCCCGAAGAGCAGCTTCGCGAGGCCAGCAAGAGCGCAGTCTGCAAGATCAACATCGACAGCGACAGCCGTCTTGCTATGACAGCTGCTATCCGCAAGCACTTCGACGAGAAGCCCGGCGACTTCGATCCCCGTCAGTACCTGAAGCCCGCTCGCGAGAACATGAAGAAGATGTACATCCATAAGATTGTGGAGGTTTTGGGCAGCAACAATAAGCTCTAAAGCAGTAAAATCCCTGCACAACTATAAAGGTCTGAGATCAACCTCAGACCTTTATTTTTTTTAAATAAAAGTCAAATTGCTTGACACTTAAGCACTCAACCGCTTCGCTTTTGCATGAAAATAAGAGAATAAGCAAAAACTCTCAACTCTCAACTCTCAACTCTCAACTTTTTTTCGTACCTTTGCGCACCAAAGTGCGCACAAGACAAATGAAGTTTATTAAGAAACTTGACATCTACATCATCAAGGAGTTCCTGCTGCTTTTTGCAGGAACGTTCTTCATTTGCCTGTTCATCTTCGTCATGCAGTTCCTGTGGATGTGGATGAACAACCTCATCGGCAAGGGTCTGACTATTGACTTGCTGGCCAAGTTCTTCTGGTACAGCAGCCTGACTGTCATCCCGAGGTCAATGCCACTTGCTGTCCTACTGGCCAGTCTCATCTCGTTCGGCAACCTGGGCGAGCACTTCGAATTGCTCAGCATGAAATCGGCCGGCATCCCTCTCATCCGCATTCTTGCACCCCTCATCTTTGTTGCAGCCCTCATCTGCGGAGCAAGTTTCGTGTTCCAGGACGGGGTCAGTCCATACGCCACGCGTGAACTATCGCGTCTGGCGTGGAGCATGAAGCAGAAGAGCCCGGAGCTGGACATTCCAGAAGGTATCTTTTATAGTGAAATTCCAGGCTATAACCTCTATGTAGAGCATAAGGACAAAGACACGGGAATGCTCTATGGAATGATGATATACACCAACACGGGCGGCTACAACGACATCCAGATTGTGCTGGCAGACAGCGCTCGATTGCAGAGCACAGCCGACAAGATGCACCTCAGGCTCACGCTGTGGGGAGGTGAACGCTTCAGGAATCTGGATGCACAGCAAGGCTCGATGCTCAAAGCAAGCGTGCCATACATGCGAGAATCGTTCGTAAAGGAGACCATCTTCATCCCCTTCGACGGCAACTTCAATCTGATGGATGCCGACCTCTTCTCGCACAACGCACAGACGAAGAACCTGAGCGAGATTGAACACAGCATCGATTCGTTAAGGCAAAAGGCAGATAGCGCGAAGCATGCAATCTATGATAACATCCTCCTTTGGCACATGCGCAAGAGTCTGCCTGTTGGAGTCAAGGACTCACTCAGCATCATCAAGCAGGCACAAGAGATGCCGCCGTTCGACTCGATCTACCAAGCAATGCACGACGAGCAACGCATCAGGTCATGGCGAAACGCTTTGAATCATGCCGAGACAATGAAGGCTGAATGTGAGTTCCGCGCTCTCGAGACGGGAGACAAGAACCTGAACATTCGCAAGCACAGAATCGAGTGGTACAGGAAGTTCACGCTGAGTCTGGCCTGCCTGCTGTTCTTCTTTGTCGGAGCACCGCTCGGAGCCATCATCCGAAAGGGTGGACTGGGAGTGCCCGTCGTGGTGAGTGTCATCATCTTCATCTTCTATTACATCGTCAACCAAGCTGGCGAGAACAATGCCAAAGTCGATGCCTGGACAGTTGAAAGCGGCACTTGGCTCAGTTCCTTCGTACTACTTGGCACTGGCATATTCCTCACGCATAAAGCAAACAGCGACAGTGTGGTCTTCAACATCGAAGGGTACAGAAACTTCTTCATGAAGTTGCTTGGACTTCGATCGGGACGTAAGCTCAACCGAAAGGAAGTCATCATGGGCGACCCTGACTATGCAACCCTTCCTCAACGCCTCGCCGAGCTCTCGGAGTTCTGCGTCGAATGCAGGAAGACGATGCACCTGCGCCGCATCCCAAACTACTTTGACCTCTTCTTCAACCCGGGTCAGGACAAGCATGCGGCAGAACTGAGCGACCGCGTCGAGGCACTCGTCGAGGAACTCCACAACACACGAGACAGCATCCTGCTCATGTACACCAACGAATACCCGATCATCAACCCAAGCGCACACACCAGGCCATTCACCAGCAAACGCTTGAATATGATTTTCGGCATCATCTTCCCACTCGGCTTCCTCGTCTATATGCGCATCTGGCGCTACCGACTGAGGCTGCGACTCGACCTGAGGAACATAGAACGCATCAACAACCTAATAACTGAAAGAATATTAAAAATAGCCCCTCTCTAACTCCCCCAAAGGGGAGAAAAAGGAAACCTTTCATCGGGGAAGGTTTTGTAGGGATCAATTATGAACTATGAACTATGAATTATGAATTATGAATTAGAACTAAGCTCCATCGAGGCGGCGCTCGACGACTTCCGACAGGGGAAGTTTGTCATCGTCGTGGATGACGAGGACCGCGAGAACGAGGGCGACTTCATCACGGCTGCCGAGATGATTACTCCCGAGAAGGTCAACTTCATGCTGCGTAACGGCCGAGGCGTGCTTTGTGCACCCATCACGATGAGCCGTGCAGCTGAACTCGAACTGGACCATCAAGTGGAAGACAATACAAGCATGCTTGGCACGCCGTTCACCGTGACGGTGGACCTCCTGGAGGGCTGCACGACGGGTGTCAGCACACACGACCGCGCTGCTACCATCCGCGCACTTGCCGACCCCAATCGCAAGCCGTCTGACTTCGGTCGCCCGGGCCACATCAATCCCCTCTACGCACAGGACAAAGGCGTTCTTCGCCGCGCTGGACACACGGAAGCTGCCGTCGATCTTGCCCGCCTCTCTGGCTTGCAGCCGGCTGCTGCCCTCATAGAAATCCTGAACGAGGACGGCACGATGGCACGCATGCCACAGCTCAAGGAGGTGGCTCGCGAGCATGGACTCAAGATTATCAGCATCCGCGACCTCATCGCCTATCGCCTGAAGCAGGAATCGCTCGTGGAGCGTGGCGTCGAAGCAGACATGCCTACTGCCGACGGACACTTCCACATCATTCCTTTCCGCCAGAAGAGCAACGGCTTGGAGCACGTTGTCCTCTACAAAGGCGAGTGGCGCGAGGACGAACCCGTGCTGGTGCGCATGCACTCCAGCTGTATGACGGGCGACATCTTCGGCAGTCAGCGTTGCGATTGTGGCGAGCAGCTCCACAAGTCGATGCGCATGATTGAGAAAGAGGGCAAGGGTCTCATCGTCTATCTCAGCCAGGAAGGGCGCGGCATAGGACTGATGAACAAGATAGCCGCCTACAAACTCCAGGAGCAAGGCGACGACACAGTCGATGCCAACATACACCTCGGCTTCCGTCCCGACGAGCGCGAGTATGGCGTTGGTGCCCAGATACTTCGTGAGATGGGCGTCGGCAAGATTCGTCTCATCACCAACAATCCCGTGAAGCGCGTCGGCCTGGAAAGCTACGGCCTCACCATCATCGAGAACGTTCCCATCGTGGTCGAGCCCAACGACTACAACCGCCGCTACCTCGAGACAAAGCGGACACGAATGGGACACAAATTGTGAAAATGAAGAATGAAGAGTGAAAAATGAAGAATCCACTAACATAAACTATAAACTTTGAACTATGAACTATGAACTTTCAATGAGGCTGCAACGCCTTTCACCTAGCGCAACACTTGCCATGAGCCAGCGCAGCAGCGAGCTCAAGGCACAAGGCGTGGACGTCATCAACATGAGTGTGGGCGAACCTGACTTCAACACGCCCGACCACATCAAGGCCGCAGCCATCAAGGCTGTCGAGGAGAACTACAGCCGCTACAGCCCTGTTCCTGGTTATCCTGAACTGAAGAAAGCTATCGTGGCTAAACTCAAGAACGAGAACGGCCTGGACTATGCGCCCAGCCAAATCCTCGTGTCGAACGGCGCAAAGCAGAGCGTCTGCAACACCATCATGGCTGTCGTCAACGCTGGCGACGAGGTCATCATCCCCGCTCCCTATTGGGTGAGCTACCCGCAGATGGTACTGCTGGCAGAAGGTACGCCCGTCTTCATCGAAGCAACCATCGAGCAGGACTTCAAGATCACGCCCGAGCAACTCGAG
>ODAI010827824.1_pt1 | contig 15986 bp, 15 predicted proteins | sample 1539321 | NCBI WGS metagenome assembly ODAI01 (sample SAMN02144231, study PRJEB22623) | gut metagenome | biome: sheep rumen | host: Ovis aries | place: New Zealand
GTGCTTTCGGTTGCCGCTGCTTATTGGCGTGGCGACGAGAAGCGCCCTATGATGACACGTGTGTATGGTATCAGCTTCCCAAAGAAGAAGATGCTCGACGAGTATCTCGTGATGCTGGAGGAAGCCAAGAAGCGCGACCACCGCAAGATAGGTAAGGAGATGGAACTGTTCATGTTCTCCGAGCGTGTGGGCAAGGGTCTGCCTATATGGTTGCCAAAGGGAACCGAGCTGCGCCTGAAGTTGCAGGACATGCTTCGTAAGATCCAGAAGAATTTCGGATATCAGGAGGTTATCACTCCGCACATCGGAGGTAAGAACCTCTATGTCACATCAGGTCACTATGCACATTACAGTAAGGATGCTTTCCGTCCTATCACCACTCCCGAGGAGGACGAGGAGTATATGCTCAAACCAATGAACTGTCCTCACCATTGTGAGGTGTTCGCTTCGAAGCCACGTTCTTACAAGGACCTGCCACTTCGTATCGCAGAGTTTGGTACCGTTTATCGCTATGAGAAAAGTGGTGAGCTGCACGGACTGACCCGTGTACGTTCGTTCACACAGGACGATGCCCACATCTTCTGCCGCCCAGAGCAGGTGAAGAGCGAGTTCCTGCGCGTCATGGATATTATTCAGGCTGTGTTCTCCATCTTCAAGTTTGAGAACGTAGAGGCTCAAATATCACTGCGTGACCCTAACGACAAACAGAAATACATCGGTTCGGATGAGGTATGGGCAGAGTCGGAGCAGGCTATCATCGATGCTTGTAAGGAGAAGGGACTGGAGGCAAAGGTTGAGCTTGGTGAGGCTGCCTTCTACGGTCCTAAGCTCGACTTTATGGTGAAGGACGCCATCGGTCGTCGCTGGCAGCTGGGTACCATTCAGGTGGACTACAACTTGCCACAGCGATTCAAGCTGGAGTATACAGCTGAGGACAACACCAAGCAGACCCCAGTGATGATTCACCGTGCACCATTCGGTTCTATGGAGCGCTTCACAGCTGTACTCATTGAGCATACCGCAGGTCACTTCCCATTATGGCTCACACCAGATCAGGTAGCTATCCTGCCTATTTCAGAGAAGTTCAATGACTATGCACAGGAGGTACAGCAATACCTTGATGCTCGTGGTGTGCGTGCCAACGTGGACGACCGTAACGAGAAGATTGGTCGAAAAATTCGTGACAACGAGCTCAAGCGTGTACCTTACATGATTGTCGTAGGAGAGAAAGAGGCTGCCGAAGGTCTCGTAAGCATGCGTAAGCAGGGTGGTGGCGAGCAGGCCACTATGACCAAGGAAGAGTTTGCTCAGCGCATCATCGATGAAGTTGCCGATATGCTAAAGGCAACCAACCTGAAACCAAGAGATTAATTTCTCTATATATAAAGAAGAGCGAGGCACAAATCCTCGCTCTTCTTATTTCTCCAAACTTCTTGTCTAACCTTTAAGAAGAAACTCCTCCGCCCTTGCAAGGTCTTCTGGAGTATCTATGCCGATTGTCTCAACGTCGGTGAGCCCCACCTTGATACGGTAGCCGTTCTGAAGCCAACGAAGCTGTTCCAGGCTCTCAGCCTTTTCGAGTGAAGACTGGGGTAGGGCGCTAATCTCTCGGAGCACCTCCGTGCGATAGGCATACATGCCGATGTGCTTCAGGAAGGTGTAGCTGCCAAGCCACTCAGATTTCTCTTTGCCTCGGATAAAGGGTATTGGAGAGCGTGAGAAGTACATGGCAAAGTTGTTGTTGTCGAGCACTATCTTTGGTGAGTTGGGATTCTCCACCGCCTCGATGCTCTCAAAGGGTTTTCCGAGAGTGGCTATCTGTGTCTGCGGATTGTCGAAACACTCCATCACGGTGCGAATCTGCGAGGGCTGAATAAACGGCTCGTCACCCTGAATGTTGATCACTACGTCATAGTTGCCGCCAATCTTATCAAGAGCCTCACAGATGCGGTCTGTGCCACTCTTGTGGTCGGCTCGTGTCATGACAGCTTTACCACCAAACGATTCTACTGTGCTGAATATCCTTTCGTCATCTGTTGCTACATAAACGTCATGAAGTATTGTAGAGACTTGATTGACAACTCTTTGTATTACAGTCTTACCTCCGAGCATTGCTAATGGTTTACCAGGAAAACGCGTGGAGGCATATCGTGCCGGGATGATACCAATGAATTTAAAGTTTTGCATGATTAAATTTTTATCATTATTTTTGCAAAGGTACAGAAAAATCGTATCTTTGTAGCGACCTAAACCAAAATATTTACTGATATGAAAGCAAAATGTTTTATTCTCCTATTTGTCACGACTCTTTCCTTACAGCTTTTTGCTGGCGATATGGAGTACTACTTCTGGAAAGGTAAGATCAATGGTAGTGACGTCAAACTGGCTTGTGCCGTTAAGGATGGTGTAATGACTGGTGAGATGTTTGAGGACAATGTTGAATATGAAGCTATATATAATGTCGCTGGATATGAGACCGACGGTATGTATGATATCCGCATCTACAATGATAATGACGGAGTGAACTTCATGTACTTTATGCGTTGTGAGATTAAGGGTGGTGACCTGATTGGCATCACTCAGCCTGACGGCAACAAGGTGAAGATGAAGAAGTTCAAGGACAAATATGCCAGGCCCATAAATCGTGAGCCAGGCATGTATAGCAGTCCATATATTGAAGGAAAAAACTTCAGGATGGAAGGATGGGATCGTGGTGGCAGGTATCTATACGAAAATCCGATGCACGTAAAGGGCGAGCTGACCCTTTGGGGTAGCATGAATGATGACAGCTACACGCTATCGATACGTCGTGACAGCGGACCATACAATGGTGGTAATGATGCCCTGGTAGATGCCAGCGGACTCTTTCTGCCAGATAATGGCAACTTCGAATACACCATACCATATTGTGGGTATACCTTCAGCGTGAAGTTCTACGACCATTTCCTTGTCATCCGTTCACTCTTTGGTCCGCCATCAGGGTGTTTCGGCAGTGGTGCAGCCATAACGGGTATCTATATACTGGAACCAGCTAAAGGCTGAAACCCTCGGATCCAGTAGACACGTCCGATAAGAAATTATCTCTTACGTTCGTTCTCAGCAATAATGCCGTGACGATAAGCATAGAGCAGGTCCTTGAGGTCAAGGATCTGCTTCTTTATCTCCCTACCTTTGTCTGTGTCAGCCACACGCATGCGACGCTTCGACATTTCTATGATCTGTCGTGTGCTCTTAATGTCGAGTCCGCGTTCGATGGCTTCCTTGGTACTTGTGAACGGTTCGTGCTGTACGAGTTCCAGTCCACGACTATGATAGACAAGTGTATATCCTGCAATGCCAGTTTCCTTATGGTATGGTTCGGCAAAACCTCCGTCAATGACCATCAGTTTTCCTCCAGCGCGAATGGGAGTTTCACCCTTTACTACATGAACAGGAACGTGACCATTGATGACGTGTCGGTTGTCCCCCTGCACTTCGAAGGCATCAAGTATCATGTCGATAATCTTTTCGTCATTACGGAATTTGAAGTAGTATCCTTTCTCCTCGTGATGTGTATCTGGATCGGCTATGAAATAACGTTCGAATGTAGCCATCTTTGCTTTGTCGAACAATGGGCTGTCTGGACCGCACCACAAGTAGAGGAAGTAATCGATGGCATACTGGCGTTCTTCGGCAGAGGTGTCGTTTTGGAAGGCTGCACGCACCATCATACCTATATTGTGCATCAGGTCTTTGCCACATAACGACTTGCCTGGCATAATCTCTACATGTCGAAGCGTACCATCTTCGTTGAGTGGCATTGATGCGTGGAAGAGCAGGTTGTTGTTGACTACGGCGTACATACATCCATGACGAAGTATCATACGAATGTGTTTGCGCAGTTTCTCACTTATCATAAACGAGTGATGCAGACTCTCCATGACAGTCTGTTCCTCAGGTGTGAGCGTTATGGGCGAGTGAGGATCTATGGTAGGGAAGTGGCACGACCGCATAGGGTACCATTTACCTTTAACGCAGCATGTGTGGTTGTTGAAGTCTATTGCAGACAACAAGTCGCGATCCTCCATGTTCCAGCTTTTGTTGCGATGATAGATCTGTGCTTCTAACTTAAATTGTATCACCGCAATAGCCTTGTGCATTTGTGCATACAGATAGCGTTGCTTGTCACCGAGCGTGTCTTCGCCCAGCATCTTTGGTATAAACTCGCTACAAGGGTCGTTTTTGTATGTCTCCATTGCGAATGTAGCAAGTGGTACGAGATTGATGCCATAACCTTCTTCTATAGTATACATATTGGCGTACCTCAACGCAATGCGTAGCACATTACATATACATGCATCATTGCCGGCACTGGCTCCCATCCAAAGGATGTCGTGGTTGCCCCACTGAATGTCCCAGTCGCGTAGTGGCTTCAGCGTGTCGAGGATGATATGAGCACCTGGACCACGATCAAAGATGTCGCCAAGCAGATGTAGCTGGTCGATGATGAGGTGCTGGATGACAATGGAGATGGCTGTTATGAAGTCGTCAGCCCTGCCAGTACTTATAATGGTGTCAATGATGGCTCCTACATATTCTACCTTATCCTCATCATCGGTGCGTTCATGGAGAAGCTCCTGAATGATATAGCTGAAGTCGTCAGGTAAAGCTTTGCGTACCTTAGAACGCGTATACTTGGCAGACACTTCATGGCATACTTCTACCAGCTGTTTGATAGTAATGTGGTACCATTGGTCGAGGTCTTTTTGTGTCTGTCTTACCAGTTCTAGTTTTTGTTCTGGATAATATATCAATGTACAAAGCTCACGCTTCTCGTATTTTGTAAGAGAGTCGCCAAAGACCTCGTTTACTTTACGCTTGATGTTGCCTGACGCATTCTTCAGCACGTGCTGGAAAGCCTCATGCTCACCATGAATGTCAGCCAGAAAATGTTCTGTACCTTTAGGTAGGTTGAGTATTGCTTGTAGGTTGATTATTTCCTTGCTTGCCTCCGCCACATTGGGGAAGGACATTGCAAGAAGTCTCAAATATCTTAAATCTTGCATAGTGTGATTAGTTTTCTTGTTTCTTGTACCTTACTGTCATTGGTCATGCCGATGGGCAAGAAGCCTTCAGAGAGATACAGGTCGTCATGTAGAATACAGAGTATACGCTGCATGGGCTTTCTCAGATTGACGAGTCCGAGCAGCTCGTTTAGTTTGTCTTCGTCATAGTCTTCTGTCTGTAGTAATCTGAAAAGGGTAGTGAAGTGGCGCATGCTGACTGACCTTCTACGTACATGCTCCTTGATATCGGCTATAAGATATATTATGTTTCTTATAGCTTTCTCGTTAGTATTGGTGTCCTGTTCCACCTTATGCTTCAGACTGGACTTAGTCTTTGCAATCTCTTTAGCATATTCCACTCCGTCGTTTTTCTCAATCTTACTGTCAAAACGTGGTATTTGGTCTACATCTATATCGGGAATTGTCAATCCCTCATACCTGCATCCTTTGACAAAGATATCTTCTATGTGTTCGTCTTTCGCATAGAACAGCAATCTGCGCCATTGCTCATCAGTAAGCGACTCGTAATCAGCAGCTGTGACATTGGTTGATTTTGATATATATTCAGGCTGCGAACATCCTATATGTACGATACGTCGAATGATGTCTTTCTCTTTGTTGGTTAGGTAGTTACGATAGCGACTATCTATCACCTTACGATAGAGTGATAGCAATATTCCTACTACTTCCTGTAGCTTCACCTTGGAGTTGAGCAGATAGGCAGGTACAAGCTGGGTGTTCTTCTGTATCTTCATCAACTCAAAGTTGTCAAGTTCTTCCTTGGTTGATATCACTACAGCGTCAGCATCCTTTATAGTGCTGTTCTGGTATACCAACATTCGGGCGCGCTTTTCCAATCGTTTTTCATTGGTCATCGTAAAAGGCGTAAATCCCCCGTGCGTAGACACTACGGTAGCGATGCCACGCTGACTGGCATCCTGAATGAGCCGCGACGCATGATAGTCCCAGCAGCCATGAACGTGAATGAGGTCGGGTTTCTCTTCTCCAAATATGCTGCTTATGCTCTCTTTGCCTGCCACAAGGCGTACGTCGGCATAGTCACGCATGACATTGACTATGCTGAGAAGTTCATCTGAGACGATGTCTGTCTTGATGATAGCTGGGATGTAGTGAACAATTTTCATATTAAATCTTATGACTTATGAAATCATATTTATCAGAATGTAGGTACTTCATCTTGAAATACATATTATGCCATATAGTAGACAGTTCGAATGGTATGAGTTTGAAGGTTGCTATCTCTTCGTGCATGTCTGTGAGGAAACGCTTTGCGAAGTAGCAACGTAGTGTGATGGTCAGTATTAGTGAAAATACTCCAGCACCCAGAAGCAACCAGTTTTGTGTCACAGCGGCATAGACGATAGTAGCAATTATGAGTAGATAGCTAAACCACATCACGCATTGGTCGAAGACGTAAGGCAATCGATGTCGAAGTGAGCGATTCAGATGTTTGCGGTTCTCCTGATAAAACAACTGGGTGTTACGCCAGTTTTTCTCGGTTGGCAGTTCGGTCTGAAGCCATGCCCTATAGTTTATCTCTGTTCTGGTGTTATGGGATGTGGCAAACTTATTTACCAAAAAATCATATTCGCCACCAGTATATTTCAGATTGCCTCTGTAGCCGTCCTGATCAAGAAACATCGATTTACGGAAGAGGATGTTCTTACCTATAGAGCGATATGGTGTACCGTTGAAGCTCTGACCAAGCAGATAAGAGAGTGTGTACAGACGAATGAATCTGCGGAACGACGACATCTCTGGTGTATACTGGCAATAGCCCAGTACCATGTCTGTTCCGTTGTTGATGTTTGCAGCCATAACGGTCAGCCAATGGTCTGACAGTGGAGCTGAGTTGACATCAGCAAGCATCAGCCAGTCGCTCTTCGATGCTTTACCTCCAAGTGTTACGGCAAGTTTGGGCTTGCTCATGTATCGAGCGCTATCTGGCACGTAAGTGGAGTAGACGCGTGGATTGTCTTCATAGCGTGAGAGCACATCCTCAACCTCATGGTCACCCTTTCGGATGATAATGATGACATCATATTCTCCAGCATAGTCTTGCTGAAGATATATCGGGAGGTTGTGACGCAGAGCTTCGCTCTCACCCTCAATATTCAGTATGATGGATATCGTGGGTAATGTCGTCGACTCTTTGATATTCTCAGTCACGTCTTTTGTATCCTCATTTGTGTTTTCGATACCTTCAGACGTGTCAACCTTATTTCTTATCAGTCGACCACACCTGTAGAATCCACTACAAAGTGGGGCGATAAGTGCAATCAAGAGTAATGCTCCAGTTGATGTTATAGTTATGATGTCAAAAAACTGCTCCATTTATAGATCCTCTGTAATATATCCCTTAGGTAGTTGCCTACAGTTATACTGACTCGCCATGATTTCACCATAAGCACCAGCCGACCTTAGTGCGATGAGGTCGCCACGATGGGTCTTGTTGATATCAACGGATTTTGCAAAGACATCACTCGACTCACAGATAGGACCCACGACATCGTATGTCTCCACAGGTTCGTCACTCGACAGGTTCTCTATCTTATGATATGCCTGATAGAGAGCTGGTCGGATGAGGTCAGTCATGCCTGCATCAACAATGGCAAACTGCTTGGCAGTACCTTGCTTGACGTAGAGGGTACGTGTGATAAGCGACCCCATCTGTCCAACTACTGCTCTTCCCAGTTCGAAGTGTAGTTTCTGACCAGGACGTAGGTGAAGATGGCGGGCATACGTCTTGAAATACGACTCAAAATCGGGTATGGGCATACGGTTGGGGTGCTGATAGTCGATTCCCAGTCCGCCACCGACATTGATATTCTCGAGCTTTATCTTCTGCTTTTCCAACAGGTCTTGCAAGTCGTTGATACGATTACATAGCGCTGCGAAGTCGTCCATGTTTAGTATCTGAGAGCCTATATGGAAATGTAGTCCTATCAGCTTGACATTCGCCATCAACTGTGCGGCGGCTATAGCATTCATCATGTCGTTCATAGAGATGCCAAACTTATTCTCAGCCAGTCCGGTAGTAATTTTGGCATGTGTATGTGCACCTACGTCGGGATTGATCCTGAAGCAGACGTTCGCCACCTTGCCTTTAGCTTCAGCCAGTTGGTTGATAACTTCCAGTTCGGCAACACTCTCTACGTTAAAGCAGAATATATTCTTATCCAGTCCGAGATTGATCTCCCAGTCGCTCTTCCCAACACCTGCATAGACTATCTTCTTGGCTGGAAAGCCAGCCTCAATACATCGCTGTATCTCACCACCGCTGACACAGTCGGCACCAAGTCCTGACTGGCAGATGATGTTGAGTATCTTGGGGTTGGCATTAGCCTTGATAGCATAGTGAACCTCAAATCCTTCGTATTGTCCTGCGTATTTGTTGATAGCTCGCAGAGTGTCTCGCAGCACCTCCGTATCATAATAATAGAACGGAGTCTGTATATCCTGAAACTTTTCTATTGGGAAAGAGCCTTTCATAATCTTGTCAGTATGTGTGTGTCTAATTCTTCAATTCTCAATTTTACACAAAGGGGATTGTCCCCTTTGTGTAATTTCAACTTTACTTTTCTTCAATCTTTATTAAAGAGGCTGTCGCTAAGAGCTTGCAAGGCACGCTTCTTATCCATCTCCTTGATGAGGAACGAGATGTTGTAATTGCTTCCTCCGTAGCTAATCATGCGTACGGGGATGTTACGCATTGCCTCGAGGGCAAGAGTCTCAAAGCCCAGATTGCTCCAGTCCAGATCGCCAACGACACACACGATGCACATATCGCTGTCGACGGTCACGGTACCATATTTCTTCAGCTCGTCAACGATGTCATTCAGGTGTGAGTCGTTGTCGATACTTACTGATACTCCTACCTCTGATGTGGCTATCATGTCAATAGGTGTCTGATAGCTCTCGAAGATTTCAAACACCTTGCGCAGGAAACCTGTAGCCAGCAACATGCGGCTCGACTTGATCTTGATGGCAGTGATGTTGTCCTTAGCTGCCACGGCCTTAATCTTACCTCTGACGAGTACGTTGTCGATGATGGTTCCTTCGGCATCAGGCTCCATAGTGTTCTTCAGTCTCACAGGAATACCAGCGTATTTTGCTGGCTGTACACATGTAGGATGGAGTATCTTTGCGCCAAAATAAGCCAGCTCTGCTGCTTCCTCAAAATTCAGTTGGCGTACGGCATCGGTCTTGTCTACCACTCGCGGATCGTTGTTGTGCATGCCGTCGATGTCGGTCCATATCTGTATCTCTTCAACCTCAAGAGCTGCACCTACAAGCGAGGCGGTATAGTCAGAACCTCCACGCTGCAGATTATCCACCTCGCCATATGCGTTCCTGCAGATAAATCCTTGAGTGATATATATCTGATAGCCTTCATTCTCAGCCATCAATGCTGTTAGTTTCTCCTTGATGTATTGTGGATCTGGTTCGGCGTTCTTGTCTGTACGCATAAAGTCCAACGCATTCAGCAGTACTGCCTTGACGCCTTGCTCTTGCAGGTAGTTGACCACCATGTTAGTACTCATCATCTCACCCTGAGCCACAATGCTCTTCTCCTCAAAACTGGTGAAGAGATCCTTGGTGAACGTGCGCAGGTAGTCGAACTCTTCCTTTAGGAAAGCGAGGGTACGCTCCTTATATTCCTTTGTAGAGAAGAGCTCGTCGACATGTTGAGCGTATTTCTTCTCAAGATTGTTGATCACCTCGTTAGCTCCTTCGGGATTTTTCTTGTATAAGTAGTCAGAAATCTCGACAAGAGTGTTTGTCGTGCCACTCATAGCTGAAAGGACTACGAATGATGGTTCGCCTGATTTTGTGATAAGCTGGGCTACGTCCTTCATCCTGGCGGGTGAGCCAACGGATGTGCCTCCAAATTTCATTACCTTCATAGTTGTATTTTTTTATTTATTTATTTACTCAATTACTCAAATACTTACTTCTTCATCTCCTCAACGTTCAACGTCTTCTTTTTCCTCTTCTTCAAATTCCAGTTTCTGGCTCAGGTCTATATCCCTGAACTCGCCGGTGACGTTGCCAATGCGTCCCTCCTTACATCTATATATGATACCAGGAAACTGTTCTATCAGGTGTACACTGTGTGTTGACATTACTACCGCCGTACCGTTCTTGGCGGCGTTCTGCAGCAGAGCCACTATCTTGTTGGCTGTCTCAGGGTCAAGATTGCCGGTAGGCTCGTCGGCGATGATTATCTTCGGGCGGTTCAGAAAGGCACGTGCTATGGCTATACGTTGCTGCTCTCCACCTGAGAGTTCGTGTGGCATCTTGTCTTTCTTATCGAGCATACCTACCTGTTCCAGCACCTCGTCTATACGTTGGTTTATCTCGTCCTTCTTTTTCCAACCTGTGCTTCTCAACACAAACTGCAGATTTCGAGCTACGGTTCTGTTGTATAATAGTTGGAAGTCCTGGAAGATGATACCCATCTGTCTTCTCAAGGCAGGTACCTTGCTGCGACGAATATGGAGCAGGCTCTGTCCAAACACTTCCGCTTTGTCTGCATCCTCCTTGTCGATGTCGAGCTCACAATAGAACGATTTCAACAGCGAACTCTTGCCCGAGCCCACCTTACCTATTATATATATAAACTGACCTTCCTCTGCTTGGAAGTTTACATCACTCAAGATGAGTTTCTCGTCTTGATAGATGTTTACTTTTTGATAGTCAATAAGCATATTCTCTTTTTTCTTACAGTTATTCAGATATTCCGTTTTATTCTTTTGATTTAGCTTCTCTGCGCTTCTTGTCCCAGTTGGGGTCATGACGCTTCTGTAGTTCCTGAGCTATATCCTCGATACGTAGTCCCTTGCTTGTCAGCAGTACCAACAGGTGGTATAACATGTCCGAAGCCTCGTATATAAGTTGCTCATCGCTACCATTGGTAGCCTCAATCACAGTCTCGAGCGCCTCCTCGCCCAGTTTCTGCGCCATCTTGTTTACTCCCTTTCTGAATAGTGAGGTGGTATACGACCCCTCTGGCATCTCCTCATGGCGTCGGTCAATAAAGTCCTGCAACTCTTTCAGGAAGAGTAGGGGGCTTGTCTCGTTGCTTTCGCCCCAGCACGTATCCGTACCAGTGTGGCATGTCGGCCCTTGTGGATGCACTTTCACCAGCAGGGTGTCGTCATCACAATCATTCTGTATGCTCACGAGGTTAAGGTAGTTGCCTGAAGTCTCACCCTTGGTCCAGAGAGTCTTCCTCGTACGGCTCCAGAATGTTACCCGTCCCGTAGCTACCGTCTTGTCGTATGCTTCTTGGTTCATAAATCCCAGCATCAACACATTCAGCGTGTCGGCATCCTGAACGATTGCTGGTACCAGACCTCCCAATTTCTCAAAATCTATCTTCATATATATTATTCCCTAAACTTCTAAACTATTAAATTATAAAACTCCTAAACTCTCACCTCCACACCTTCGCCTCGGAGGTATTCCTTCAGTCGTGCTATGCCTATTTCTCCGAAGTGAAATACGCTGGCAGCCAGAGCTGCGTTAGCTTTACCCTTTATGAAGGCGTCACGGAAGTGCTCCATCTTACCTGCACCACCACTTGCGATGATTGGTATTGACACAAGACTTGCCATCTCAGCGAGGGCTTCGTTGGCAAATCCCTCCTTCACTCCGTCGTGGTCCATACTCGTGAACAGTATCTCTCCTGCGCCACGGTCGCAAACCTCACGAGCCCAGTCCATCAGTCGTCGTTCGGTCCTCTCTCTGCCCCCCTTCACGTAGCAATGCCATCCGTCAGCGTCGTTGCGTGCGTCGATGGCGCAAACACATACCTGAGAACCAAACTTACCCGCGATCTCGTCTATGAGAGATGGATTGCGCAGAGCAGCAGAATTGATGCTCACTTTGTCAGCTCCTGCATTCAGCAGGCGTTCTACATCAGCCAGTTCGTTCACTCCGCCACCTACGGTGAAAGGAATGTTGATCTCTCTTGCCACACGTTCCACCATCTGCGTGAAGGTTTTTCGCTCTTCAAATGATGCCGTGATGTCGAGAAATACCAGTTCGTCGGCACCAGCATCGCTATATGCCTTACCCAATTCTACAGGGTCGCCTGCACTACGCAGGTTGATAAAGTTGGTGCCCTTTACCGTTTCTCCGTTCTTCACGTCCAGACAGGGTATGATTCTCTTTGCAAGTGCCATTGTGTTTCCTATTTTGATTTAGAGTCTTTAAGGTCCTTAGGGTCTTTAGTGTCTTTAAGGTCTTTAGGGTCTTTAAGGTCTTTAAGGTCAATCCTTCCCTCATAATAAGCCTTTCCGAACACTACTGCAGGTATTCCTGCCTCGTCCAGTTCGAAGATGTCTTCAGTCTTCGACACGCCACCGCTTGCAATGAGGTGAATTGTTGGGTAGGCGCTCATAATGGTCTTATATAGGTTGACGGCTGGTCCCGATAGCGTACCGTCTTTGCTTATCTCCGTACATAGCACGTTCTTCACTCCGTGATCGATATATTTCCTCAGGAAAGGTAGCAAGTCTTCCTCTGAGTCATCTTTCCATCCGTTGATGCTTATCTTACTATTGCGCACGTCGGCTCCCAATATTAGTCGGTCAGCTCCATATTTATCCATCCATCCCATGAACAATTCAGGATTTGTTACTGCAACGCTTCCAACGGTCACCATTGCTGCACCTGCATCAAACGCTTTCTCGATGTCTTCCTCTGTCTTTATGCCTCCTCCAAAGTCTACAGTCAGGTGCGTATGTCTTGTAATTTTTCTTAGCACATCGTCGTTGACGATATGTTTCGACTTAGCGCCATCGAGGTCTACCACATGCAGCCTTTTAAATCCTAACTGTTCAAATTCCTTAGCCTGCACCACGGGATCCTCATTGTATACGGTCATCTGCGTGTAGTCACCCTTAGTCAGTCTCACACACCTTCCGCTTATTATGTCTATTGCTGGTATCAACTCCATATCTATAACTTTTCAACCGTAAATCTTTAACCTTTCATCTCGATAAAGTTCTTAAGAATTATCTCACCTATCTTTCCACTCTTTTCCGGGTGAAACTGGCACGAAAAGAAGTTGTCTTTCTGCATTGCGGCAGAGTAGGGTAGGATGTATTCTGAAGTGGCTGTCGTCTCATTGCAAAGCGGCACATAGTATGAGTGGACGAAGTAGACGTATGGTTCACTTGGCAGATTTCTGAATAGTGGCGATACACAGCCCATCCCGCCTTTCCTAACGTCTATGGAGTTCCATCCCATACAGGGTACTTTGTCGTCGTGCTTTTGTGGTATAAATCGTCTCACGTCGGCATCAAAGATTCCAAGACAGTCGGTATCGCCCTCTTCCGAATGGCGACACATCAGCTGTTGTCCAACGCAGATGCCGAGCACGGGCTGTCTGAGACTGCGTATCACCTCGTCCAGTCCTTTCTCCCTGAGATATGCCATACAATTGCTTGCCTCTCCTTGTCCAGGGAAGATGATACGGTCGGCTTGAGTTAGCTCATCTCTGTCGTCGGTCAGAAGTGGTTCCACTCCAAGTCGCTTCAGTGCGTTAACTACGGAGTAGATGTTGCCAGCGTTGTATTTTATTATTGCGAGTCTCAACTGAATATAATTGTTTTGTTCTTGAATGTCAATATCTTACGCTCGATATGTTTGGAAACGGCTCTCGACAGCACAATCTTTTCCAGGTCTTTACCCTTCAAGACAAGGCTCTCAGGAGTATCCTTGTGAGTTATTCGTGTCACATCCTGTTCGATTATCGGACCAGCGTCCAGCTCGGCAGTCACGTAGTGGCTTGTCGCACCGATAATCTTTACTCCGCGCTCCCATGCCTGATGATAAGGCTTGGCTCCGATAAATGCAGGGAGGAAGGAGTGGTGGATGTTGATGATATGGTGGGGATATTGAGCTATCATGTCATCAGAGATAATCTGCATGTATCGAGCCAAAACGATGAAGCTAACCTTGTGCTTCTTGAGCAGTTCCATCTCTGCCTCTTCTACCTCCTTCTTGTTCGAGTGATCTCTCTTTATTGACCATACATGATAGGGGATGCCAAACTGCTCAGCTACATATCTCAGATCTTCGTGATTGCTTACTATGCATGGTATGTCGCAATTGAATTCGCCAGCCTTCCATCGTGCCAGCAGGTCATACAGACAATGGCTCATCTTTGATACAAAGATAGCCATACGTGGACGCACATCGCTGAAGTATAGCTTGAAACTCAGATGATAGCGCTGACTGTACAGAGTGTTGATATATTCGCTGACCTTATCCCTTGGGATGAGGAACGTATCCAGTTCCCACTCAATGCGCATAAAAAACATACCGTCCTCCTTGTCGACATACTGATCAAGGTAGACGATATTTCCTTTGTTGTCAGTAATAAACTTTGTAACCTCCGATATGATGCCAGGCTGATCCTGACAGTATAGGAGTAATATTGCTGTTGGTTTCATATTCTATATTTATAATGTGGTGCAAAGGTAATGAAAATTGTAATAAAAAGAAAATGAAACGGCGTAAATTCTTAGGTTTATGTCATAAATTATCCTTTTTACCCTTCAATATGTATCTATAATCTCCTTATGCTTCTTCCGTTGACGACTATTCATCTTAGGTTTTTGGAACAAGCTGAAAAAGTCGAACGAAATTCCCGAAGATGGTGTGTAATAGTTCTTTGCATCCTCGGTAGCCTTCTTCGGATTGAATGTCATCGGTCGCTTGCCCCATACTGTCACTTCGCCCAATGTGGTCAGTCGGGGCAGCAGAGCTATCGTGTCCGGCATCTCGTCTACATCTATCGTCATAGCGAGGAATTTACCATGTGTCAACGTAAAGCTCGTAGCCTTGAACGGCAGGAAGAATTCGCCCATCCAGTTAGTTTTCACCCTCTCATTGGTGTTCGTATTTATCTCTACATCCCTCACAGGTACACCATTTTCTATGTTCACCACCACGGCCTTGCGTTGAGCCAAGACCATGAGCGGCATCCATATCAATAGTATTGTGATGTAATGCTTTGTCATCCTACTATTTTACTCATTTACACTTACAAATCCTCCTCCATTCTTTCATGCAAAGGTATGTATTAAATAATATTTGGGCAAAAATATTATCTTTTTATTTATGTTTTCAACACTACTTTAGACGCTCCCCCTTCTTTACCCCATATATTTAAGGACTCGTAACGTTTTTTGCCCTGCGAGGAAAAGGTCGTGTTCCGCGGAATCTCCTCCTTACTCAAAATAGTCCTCAATAAAGTCGTTCTAACACATTATAAACCTCCCCTACGGGGGCTTCCTGATTTCTGTTGTCACTTTGTTACTATTTGTTGCCACTTGTAATCTTCTGATTGTTAGTTTGTTTGGTAGGGTAGTGGCAACAAAGCAATAAAAAAGATGAAAATTTGTTTTGTAGAAAAAGAAATTGTGTGCGATCAGCTCTACATTGGGGTCCTTGCGCAACTCTCGGCAAATGGCTTTCTACTCCAAATTGTCAAAGTAGAGCACGTTGCCCTCCTGCTTCATCACTCGGAAGATGCGCAATTTTGGGATGTTCTTGCCTTGCAAGCGTCCTTGTAATTGTGCAGAAATTGCAACGTTCTCTCCACGGTCGGAGCTCTTCGTTAAGCGAAGCGACCAGAGGTCGGGGCTTACCATTTTAGTTCGTCCTGAAGAATCACTCCATCCGTCATGGGGCTGTCAGCCTCGCCGAAGGCGTTGGCCTTATACTGGATGCAGAGCATCGTCAGATTCTCGCTACCCGTATTCTTTAGCGCACGCTTGCCGTCGGGAGCAACACGGACGATAGTGCCTTCGCTGACGGGGAATATTTCGCCATCAACCTGATATTGTCCCTCACCCTTCAGGATGATGTAGAGTTCCTCGTGGGTCTTGTGTGTGTGCAGGA
>ODAI013896532.1_pt1 | contig 15986 bp, 15 predicted proteins | sample 1539321 | NCBI WGS metagenome assembly ODAI01 (sample SAMN02144231, study PRJEB22623) | gut metagenome | biome: sheep rumen | host: Ovis aries | place: New Zealand
ACTTTTCACGAATTGGATTGACGATTACATCTTCTTGGCGCGCCTTCCCTACGAGACAGACGGCTATCGAACCTATCAATATCGAGAGGGCGATGCCAGACTGATGGGTGGCGAGGTTTCTGTCGATGTGCATCCCATCAATCCTCTTCACTTCGAGAATGCTTTCAGTTATGTTCGAGGCATACAGCTCGACCAGTCAGACGAGGCAAAGAACTTGCCCATGATGCCTGCTCCAAAGTGGACCAGCGACATCCGATACGAGTTTCCTAACTTCGCCAAGAACCATTGTCGTCGCACCTTCCTTGCCTTTGGAATGGAATATAACTTCCGTCAGAACAAGTTCTACGCTGTTGACAACACAGAGACGGCTACTCCCAGCTATGCCCTCTTCAACCTCTCTGCAGGCATGGACCTGCACATCTTCGGTCACAACTGCATCGAGCTCACTTTCTCCTGCCAGAACCTCTTCGACAAAGCCTACCAGCCTCACCTCTCCAGGCTGAAATATGTCGATACAGGCTCCCTGACGGGCAGGCAAGGCATCTCTGCTATGGGCAGGAACTTCTGCTTTAAAGTGAGCGTTCCTATCGATATACACCTTTGAAAATTAAAAATTAACAATTAAAAATTAACAATTAAGAAATAACAATTAAAAATTAACAATTAAGAGTTCAAGGTTACAATTGAAAAGCGACAATCGCACATACATTGCAATTGACCTCAAGTCGTTCTACGCCAGTGTGGAATGTGTGAAGAGGGGGCTCGACCCTCTCTCTGCACGGCTTGTGGTAGCTGACGAGAGCAGGACAGATAAGACTATCTGTCTTGCCGTCTCGCCAGCCTTGAAGGCGTACGGCATCCCGGGCAGAGCGCGGTTGTTCGAGGTAAAACAAAAGGCTCGAGGCATCGATTTCGTTATTGCTAAGCCACGAATGGCTAAGTACATCGAGGTAAGTTGCCAGATATATGATATCTACCTAAAATATGTCGCGCCCGAGGATATTCATGTCTATAGCATTGACGAGGTTTTCATGGACGTAACGAACTATCTGGCGACATACAAGCAGACAGCACACGAGCTGACCATAACCATGATTCGCGATGTGCTGCGACAAACGGGAATTACCGCTACTGCAGGCATTGGCACAAACATGTATCTGGCCAAGGTCGCAATGGATATCGTGGCGAAAAAGATGCCTGCTGATAAAGACGGAGTACGCATAGCAGAGTTGAACGAGATGTTGTATCGGCAAAAGCTATGGAATCACTTCCCCATCACGGACTTCTGGCGTGTGGGTCGAGGCATTGCAGAAAAGCTTGCACGCTATGGTATCGACACTATGGGAAAGGTAGCCAGGCAGTCGGTCAAAGATGAGGAGTTACTTTACAAACTCTTTGGGGTTAACGCAGAGCTACTGATAGACCATGCTTGGGGCTGGGAGCCTTGCACGATTGATTACGTCAAAGCATACACGCCAGAGACAAATTCCATGAGCAGCGGCCAAGTCCTGACGGAGCCTTATACCTTCGATAAAGCGCGAAACGTCGTGATGGAGATGGCAGATGCCACAAGTCTCGAACTCGTGGAAAAGCGTTTGCTCACCAATCAGCTTGTCCTGACCGTCAGCTACGACAGGGAAAGCCTGACGAGACCCGATATCGCATCGAAGTATCATGGCGAAATCGTGATGGACTATTACGGCCGGCCCGTGCCCAAACATGCGCATGGAACAGCCAATCTGGCCAGTTACAGCAGTTCAAGTCGCGAGATAATCGATGCAGTTATGTACTTGTATGACAGGATAGTTAACAGAGATTTACTCATTCGCCGCTTGAATATCTCCACGAATCATGTCATTAGGGAGGACAACAGACCGCAGAAAATGGACAAGAGTCCTCAGCAGCTCGACCTCTTTACGGATTACGAGTCAGTAGAAAAGACACAGAAAAACAAGCAGAAAGAGCTTGAAAAGGAGCGCAGGATGCAGGAAGCTGTCATCAAGATAAAGCAGCGATTCGGCAAGAATGCCATCCTGAAAGGCACGAGTTATGCAGAAGGGGCGACGGCCAAGAAACGCAACAAACAAATTGGTGGCCATCGTGCATAGCGCGATTGCCACGGATTAGAGATTAGAGATTAGAGATTAGAGATTAAAGTTTAGAGTTATGGGAGCTTACGACGATATCATCAACTTGCCTCACCATGTATCGCAGAAGCATCCGCAGATGTCAATGTATCAGCGAGCTGCGCAGTTCGCCCCATTTGCAGCATTGACTGGGCATAGCGATGCCATCGAGGATACGAAGATAAAGAATATCGAGAGTTTCCTCACGAAGGAAGAGTAGCCCCTACTCCACTATTTTATCACCTCTTCGAGCAGCCAACCTATGTGACCAGGCACGACAATATGGTGATTGCCAATCGGTTGTGTCAGGAAGTAAGTAGCCTGTCGTTTGTCGGCAAGCCTGATGACCTGTTGCGTACGACACAGGTTCGGTTCCGTTGTGTTCTTGATGAGCGAGCCTTCCGCCACAAAATGTCTGTTGAGGTCGCCCGACACCTTGAACAACGTGACAGGTCCAGCCTTCATAAAACCTCTGACGCCTACACCGATGCCCGACTCGAAATGTGTGTCGAGCTCATAGCTTTCCACCATATTTAGGGGTATCGTGCAATGTGCGAAGAGCAGTTCGCCCGTCTCTGGATTGATGCGAGCCGGATTGGCTTGGAAGCCAGAGAGGCCTGTCAACGTGCGGATAATCATCATGGAAAGCATGGCTGGGACATCGCCTTCGCAGCCAGCCACGTATCCTTCGCCGTTCAGTCTTGCCAAAGCCAGGCAGCCTGTGGTCTTGAGGAAGGTCAGCAGGTCGAAGCATCGCAAAGTGAATCCTTTGAGTTGATACCTGTCGATGATGGTCTTCAAGCCGCCATAGATGTCGTTCGAAACAATTGTGTCGAGCAGCTCCTGCATGGGAATGTTAACAAGTTCGATGCCCAGACGCTCACGAACTGCCTTGTAATCAGCATCACTCGATATGAGCCAATCGGACGGTTTACCGATGATGCCGAGTCGGGTGCCTTGCAGTTGTCGCCTGGCTTCCTCTACTCTGAATAACGCTTCGATGCGAGCCGTCACATAATCCGTGCTGCCATGCAGAATCTCTCCGCGAAGATTTCTTTGCTGAAGATACGAGAGAATCTCCATAGAAGCAGCCAGAGAGTTGCTTTGGCCCGACGTTAACAGGTAGAACGGCCGCTGCGACTTCTCCAGCAGCGAAGGCAGGAGTTTCTTGAAAATGCCTTCCGTGCCGCCAGTTCTGACATAGATAAGGCAGAGAGGCTGACTACCGAAATCGCTGTAATCATTGCCTTTCAGGTCAAAATTGATGTCGAGACTTGCAAGGAACTCTTGCGTCAGAAGCTCGACGGACTGTTCGTCGTGGAGTTCTGAGGTCAGTGTATAGACAGAAATTTTCATGGTGCAAATGTTGATGTTGCGTTAAAAATTTCGATTATTAGTGCTGCGATGCGAGATATTCACACTGCAAAAATAAGAAATTCTCAGGGCATTTGCAAATTTTCAACGTATAAACTTTACTTTATTTATATGATGTATGACGTCGTTATTTTGTGTAATTCTTTTAATTTTTCACCTTTTGCTATTCGCCATTCATTTTTTTGTCGTAAATTTGCAGCGCGATTTAAGGAATCGCAGCGAGAACAGGCTGTGCCTCAGCAAAGAACTCTATTCTCTGCATTCAGCTTGCTCTGTCCTTGCAACACGAATTATCAAGGGGTGCTCGTCAAGGTGACGGGCTGAGATTAAACCCTCCATACCTGATTCGGGCAATACCGACGTAGGGATGATAAAGTTGAATCTTCTGAGCAGGCACTGTCTGCACCCCTTTATTGTTTAATTAATAATAAAGGAAAAGAAATGAAAAGTTTTATTGGATTGGCTGTGACGATGCTGGCAAGCGCCAGTATGTCCTGGGCACAAGATGTTGAGAAAGAGACAGATCTGCAGGAAGTGGAGGTGACTTCGCTTCGCGCCACAAGCAAGACGCCTGTGGCACATAGCAACCTGAACCGCGAGCAGATTGAGGCTATGAACTACGGGAAGGACGTTCCCTTCCTGCTCTCCACTTTGCCAAGTATTACCACCACGACAGATGCAGGCAACGGCATCGGTTACACAAGCATTCGGGTGCGTGGCACAGACGCTTCGCGCATCAACGTAACGGCGAACGGCATTCCCTTGAACGACAGCGAGAGTTCGCTCATCTATTTCTCTGATATTGGCGACTTTGCCAGCAGCGTGCAATCCATTCAAGTGCAACGTGGTGTGGGAACGAGCACGAATGGTGCTGGTGCCTTTGGCGCAAGCATTAATATGCTGACTGAAAGCATCGGCATGAAGCCATATGTAGGGCTGGATGCCAGCGGTGGTTCGTATGGTACGCACAAGGAGACCTTGCGCTTTGGCACAGGACTGCTGAACGGGCACTTCGGTGTTCAGGGACGCCTGTCGAACATCGGCAGCAACGGTTACGTGGACCGTGCAACGTCGGACTTCTATTCCTATTTCCTGCAGGCAGGCTACTTCTCCGACAACACCATGGTGAAGTTCATCACCTTCAACGGTACAGAGAAGACCTACATGGCCTGGAACTATACATCTAAAGCGGAACAGAGCCGCTATGGAAGGCGCTACAACTCTTGCGGCATGTATTACGACGCGCAAGGCAAGATGAAGTACTACGACGACCAGTACGACAACTACCACCAGCAGCACTACCAATTGCATTGGAACCAATGGCTTGGCAAGAACTGGACCATGAACGTGGCGCTTCACTACACCCACGACAACTACTATTACGACCAGATGAAGATGGGCAAGAAGCTGTACGAGTATCTGCTAACCGATGACCTTGATATGCGTGCCGACATGGTGCAGCGCAAGGATGGCATCAAGGATTTCTACGGCATGGTGGCTTCAGCGAACTACGACAACCGCCATGGGCTGACGGCAAACATCGGTGGAGCCGTCAACCACTTCGATGCAAGCCACTTGGGTCACGTCATGTGGGTAGGCGTGCCATTCTATAAGGACGCACCCAACATATCGCCTACGCTTTCTGCATTAGAGCCAAACCATCAATACTACGACAACGATTCCCGAAAGACAGACGCCAACATCTATGCGAAAGTGAACTGGGAGTTCGTGAAGGGCTTGAGCGCGTATGTTGACCTGCAATATCGTCACGTCAACTACAGAATGGACGGTAGTGCAAGCGATTGGGACGATAACGGACAAATCATCTACGACCTGAACCGCAACTTCGACTTCTTCAATCCGAAGGCAGGTCTGAACTACGACATCAACCGCCACCATCGCGTCTATGCATCCTATGCTATTGCTCATCGCGAACCGACTCGCGACCATTTCCAGGAGCAATGGGGAAAGCCTGTTCATGCAGAGCGCCTGAACGACCTGGAGGTTGGCTATCAGTTCCGCCATCGTCGCTTCTCAGCTGGCGTGAACCTGTATTGGATGGACTACAAGAACCAGTTCGTGCTGACTGGCGAGTTGAACGACGTGGGCGAGGCCGTCACGAAGAATATCGAAAAGAGCTATCGCATGGGCATAGAGATGGAAGCAGCTTGGATGCCAACAGATTGGTTCCGTTGGGACGCAAATGCCACGCTGAGCAAGAATCGCGCCAAGGACATGATTATTACCCTCGATGACTACACCACTCAGGTTAACATTGGCGAGACACCACTAAGCTTCTCGCCCGAGGTTATCTTCAACAACATCTTCACATTTAACTATAAAGGTTGGAGCGCTTCCATCCACAGCCAATATATTGGAGAGCAGTACCTGACAAACTATGGCGTGAAGACCATGCGCTGCTGGACCGACTGGAGCCAGACGGACGATGTGGCAACAGACGAGACGCTCATGCTGAAGGACCATTTCACAACAGACCTCGACCTTAGCTACCGTTTCGCTGTGAAGAAATGGGGGCTCAAGAATGCACGTGTTGGCGTAACGTTCTACAACCTGTTCAACGCCAAGTACGACAACAACGGATGGGCTGCACCACAGTTCCAACAAGATGCCGACGGCAAGATCCAAGCCGTGAACACATGGGGATTACGCGACAAGGAAGCCGCAGGCTTTGCTCCATCCGCTCCCTTCCATTGCATGGGGCACCTGTCGTTGACATTCTAAATAAGAGATTAAAAGTTCAAGAGTTCAATATTCAACTTTTAAATATGGATTTCCTTATTAATCATTGGCTTGACATCACCACTACCCTACTCGGGCTTGCTTACATTCTGCTGGAGTATAAAGCATCGATTTGGATGTGGGCCGTCGGGGCTGTCATGCAAATTCTGGGCATCGTGCTCTACTATCAGAAAGGCGTTTATGCCGATTGCGGCATGGAGTTCTACTATCTGGCAATGACGGCATACGGCTATTGGAAGTGGAAAAAAGACACATCCAGCCCCCCCGTTGAAGGGAGGGAAGGAGTCTCCTCTATGGGAGATTTAGAGAGGTCTATTACTCACATTCCAAGGTCTCTTGCCATGTTGTGGACGGCAATCTTCCTTGTCTTGTGGTTCGCCATCTGGTGGCTGCTAACGTCCTTCACCGACTCCACCGTTCCCGTTGCCGATGCGTTTACCACGTCGCTATCCCTTGTTGGCATCTGGGCATTGGCACATAAATATCTGGAACAATGGTTCGTATGGATTGCCGTAGATATCGTCACCTGCGTGCTCTATTTCCACAAAGATATCCCCTTCAAGGCCTCGCTCTATGGCCTCTACGTCGTCATTGCCGTGTTTGGCTACCTTCGCTGGCGCAAGATGATGGAAGAAGGAAGAGGGATGAAGGAAGAGGGAAGATTAATAATTAAAGAATGAAACACAATGGTTACTGATATCATCTTCGACCTTGGGGGCGTGCTGCTCGACCTCAACATGGAGGGCATCGGAGAGGCTTGCAAACGCCTCGGCATCAATCCCGAGTTGTTCTTCGTGAAAACAGACGCAGAGAACACATCTACTGTTTGCCAAGGCATCTCGGCTAGCCAAGCCATCACGGCCTATCAGGTGGGCGAGATGACCTCCGACGAGTTCCTTTCGCTCGTGCTGAGCCATTGTGGCGAGGGCATCACGCGCGAGGACATCATCGAGGCTTGGAACGCATGCATCGGAGTGATTCCCCGATGGCGACTCGACCTGATAAAGAAACTGCGACGCAAGGGCTATCACACACACCTGCTTTCTAACACCAACGACCTGCATTGGGAGGAGATAAAGCGACGCTTCTTCATGGAGGAAGGCTACACGTGTCAGGACCTCTTCGACCACGTCTTCGTCTCGCACGAAGTACATCTGGCAAAGCCCGATTCAGAGATATATCATCATGCAGTTCGCGAGATAGGACGACCGGCTGAGCAATGCCTCTTCATCGACGACACGCTCCTGAACGTCGAAGCCGCCAATCGGGAAGGTTTGCAAGGCGCTTGGCTCGACATCCAGCAGCCCGATGCCTTGAAGATAATACTTGCCAAATACCTTTAGTCACAAAACAAGAGAGAGCCCTCTAAATAAAGTGGGCTCTCTCCTTTTAAGTTTTCTTCTTTTAGTTTATCATTCGTCTCCCCAGACGTCCCAGTCGTCGCATTCAGGAGCACGGGAAGGGCCTGTGCCAGCGCCGCTGTAGTTGAGGTCGGCACCTTCTATATCGTTGACGCTGGTGCAAAGCATCTGCGTCTGCTGATCTATGTCCACTCTTGCCTTGGGTTGGCTATATTGTTTCTTGTTCATGGTCTTTATGTCATGTTTATTTTGATACATATTTTATAAGGACTTTTTGCCCACCGTTGATATATATATACCACGCATTTGGGGCTTGCCGCTGAGGCGACGGCCGTCGAGCGTGAACCAAGCGTCGCTATGGTTCTTAGAGTCCTTAAGGTCTGCAAGGCCAGTGGCGTTGTCGTAGGAATACTTTCTTCTCATGGTTAATATTTTGTTTCAATAGTATGCATACAGATTATATTCATTTTTCAGCTCTCAGCTGAATTGGTATTAGATTTACGGCTTGCATAGATACAAAAAAAGTTGAAAGTTGTAACTTAAAACTTAAAAGTTTTTGATTAAGCAAGAAAAATCGTACCTTTGCGGCGATTAAACGAGGGGAAAATTATATGAAAATGAATATCTGGGGGCTGTTACGTAACATTCTGCCCTTTGTTTTGCCCTATAAATGGCTGATTGTTGTGACACTCGTCCTGACGCTCATCGGCTCGTTGATGGCGCAGGTAAATGCTGTGGTGCTGGACCGTGCGGTAGATGCCATCAATGCCATGATGCAACAGCCCGATGGTTTTCATTGGAGCCAGGCAGTCAAGCTTCTGACCATCATTTCCATCATCCTTTTGGGCAAGGAAGTCATCGGCGCCGTCGTTACTTTCTGCCAGCGCTACTATGGCGAGCGGATGCGCATTCTGGTCTCGCGCGACATGTCGTTGAAGGTGGTGGACCGCATCCTCTCTTTCCGAATGGCGTTCTTCAATAGCGAAGGCAACGAGACGGGCAAATTGCAGTCGCGAATCGACCGAGGCATCATGAGCATGAGCAACACAGTAAACAACTTCTTCATCGAGATTCTGCCCCTTTTCACGAGCGCTATTCTCGCCCTCTGCCTCATGTTTGTCGCCAACGTTTATGTGGGTCTCGTGGCTCTTTGCATCGTGCCGCTCTACTTCTGGGTTACCTACATCCAAGCCTCTCGAATGAAAGGCGGAAGAAGGGGGATTTTCGGAGGTCATCAGGCCGTTAGCCAAGGCATTTTGGGCATCATCGAGAGCATGAACGTCATAAAATCGTTCAATCGCGAGCAAACCGAAGCCGACAAGCAAGCAGCTTTACAGCAAGAAATGACCAATCTGCAACTGAACACGCGCAAGCAAGCATACCTTTTCAACGGCTTGAAGAGTTTCCTCGAGCAGATTGGAACAGTGCTCATCATCATTCTGACGGCCTATCTCGTCTTGATTGACTACCCGGGAATGTCCATCGGAAAAATCATGTACCACGTGATGCTTTTCGCTAACGTCAGCGCTCCAATCCGCCAGTTGCATCGCATCTACGACGACATGAACGACGCCCTCATCTATGCCGAGGGATTCTTCGGAATATTGCAAGCCGACGACGAGGTGGAACCCACTGGAAAGCACCATCCAGAGCAGGTACGAGGCGACTTCGTGCTACAGAACGTGGACTTCACCTACCCCGGAGGAACCCAAGCGCTTTTCGACGTCTCGATGCACATCGAGAGCGGCAAGATAACGGCACTCGTCGGGTTGAGCGGCGCAGGAAAGAGCACCATCGTCAACCTGCTCGACAAGTTCTATCTGCCACAAAAAGGCTCAATTCGTCTCGACGGACACGAGTTGGGGGAATGGGACACCCAGTGGCTTCGCGAGAACGTGGGGCTGGTGCTCCAGAAAAACCACATCTTCGACGGCTCCATCGAGGAGAATATTCGCTATGGCTGCCCCACAGCCACGCACGAAGATGTGGTGCAGGCGGCCCGACAAGCCTATATCTACGACCAGATAATCGCTCTGCCACACGGTTTCGAGACGTCGGCCCTTCAATTGAGCGGAGGCCAGCAGCAACGCATCGCCATTGCCCGCATGTTCATCAAGAACCCGCCCATCATCTTCCTCGACGAGCCGACGGCCAGCCTCGACGCCATCGCCGCGGAACAGATAAAAGCCTCAATCGATGCCATCAAGAAAGGCCGCACCGTCATCATTATTTCGCACAACATCGGCCAGATCATCGATGCCGACCAGATATACGTCCTGCAGCAAGGGCGCGTAGTGCAGGCGGGTTCGCCTTCGGAAGTCTATCGTGAGGGCGGGCTCTACAAGGAAATCTTCGACGCGAGTGCCAGCAGCATGAATGTCGATAAGATAGCCAGCATCGCATCCTCTGCCGGAGCAAACTTAAGACATTAACAGAACGAGAATCATGATACAAGAAAAGAGTACAGATTTCAGGCACGTGTTGCCCATCCAGATTCGTTTCAACGACGTGGATAAGTTCGGGCACGTCAACAACACCATCTATTTCCAGTTCTACGACACAGCCAAGACCGACTATTTTGCAGCCGTCTGCCCCGATGTCGATTGGGAAACAGTTGCCATCGTCGTGGTGAAGATAGAGGCAGAGTTCCTCTCGCAGATCAAGGCTGGCGAGCACATTTCAGCCAGAACGCGCGTCACGAAGATTGGCAACAAGAGTTTCCAGTTGGATCAGGACATCATCAACACCGACACGCAGGAAGTGAAGTGCCGCTGCCTCTCCGTCATGGTGCTTTATGACCTGGTTCGCCACCAGTCCATGCCCTTCCCCGCTGCCTGGCGCCATGCAATCTGCCAGTACGACGGCCTCGAAGAATAGTCCCCTATTTGTCCCAAACGCGGAGGTCGGTCATAGCCTCGAGGCGGTCCTCCTGGCTGTCGGGCAGCGAGGAGAAAAAGTCGAAGCCCGTCATGCGTTCTATATCATCAACACTCCGCACGGCATCTTCCATGGGTTGCGGGGCATCGTCGTTCGTGTAGTAGAAACCGATGGCCTTCTCCCTACCCTTCTTCTGCGAGAGAACAACCTTCCAGAAGCCTTTGGGGACAGCCATTCGGTGCTTCTTGCCGAAGTGCTTCGGATTCTCGGAGAAGACTGGTCCGCAGACAATCTGAACGCTCCCGTCCTGCCTTGCCCACGAGCGGCAAGCACGCTCCAAATGCTCCCACCAAACCTTGTTTAGCTCAGCGTTCTGAGGGCAGATGTTGGTCATGTAGTGGCAGTCCTGCATGGCCTCTTTGCTCCACTTCATATCGCCTGCCGGACACATGTGCCCACGCCCGTACGCACCGCCGTTATAGTCCCAAGAGGCGACTTGATACTCCTTTGGCACGCTGGTATCTTCCTTGAAATCAACACCCCCACGCGACACCTTGCCGCGAGTCTCCTCGGCCGTCAGTTCCCAAGCTACCCAGCGCGGGCACATCGTTTTGGTGTCGAAGAGCAGCGAGAAGCCTTCGTGCTCGATGAAGATGCCCTTTCGGTCGCCCGCAACGGGGAGGATTGTATTGTTTGGATTGCTTTCCGGCTGTTGCGCTTCAGAGGATTCGTTGCAGAGAGTCTCCTCTTCGGGCAGGATTTTGGAGGAGTCCTGGTTGATATACTTCTGTGCGAACAAGACCAACAGAAGCGCAACCACAGCAACAAGGCTTTTCAGTAGTTTATTGTTTTTCATTTTTTCATTCTTTCATTTTAAGCAAGTCGTACTGTCCCTTCTTCTGTGTCATCTTGCCAAAATTGATGGCATGATGCGGGCAGGCATGATAGCAAGCCAGACAGCCTGCACAATGCGATTGCCATTGAGGCACTTCATCGACTATCAGGATGTTTCCGACGGGACACATCTTTTGGCATCTTCCGCATGAAACGCAACTTAAAGCATCCACGCGGAAGTACTTGTCTGTCACTAGGTAACGATTAAACAATGGACGAAGTATGTAGGTCTTTGCCCAAGGGAAAGGACCTCGTTTCAAATGACGGACAACCTGACGCTCTTTCACGCATTCAGTGATGAGTTGGACGGCTTCTTTCTCCTTCTCGAACTTCTCCCTGCACTCCTCTTTGCTATCGACATCGAAGCCTGGCAAGCAGACATAAACATCGGGCATCAGCACAGAGAAAGCCGCATCGAGTTTCCTACCCAAAGCCTTCTCCAGAACCCTGTCCGTGTAGCCCATATCGTCGCCACAAGTCATGACGGCATAGAGATATGCGCCCTCAAACGAGGCTTTATAACGGCGGACAAATTCCTCCACAACATTCGGAATGCCCCATCCATAAACGGGAAAGACGAGGCCAATCACCCCGTCATTGGTTGGTGCAGGCAACGTCATTGGACAAAGCCTCTCACCAAGCTCATCGGCCAGATGTCGAGCGACATAGAGGCTGTTTCCTGTTCCTGAGAAATAGTATATCATCTTTTAATAACCATTTACCATTTACCATTGACCATTTATTCCCCCTAAAGGGGGTTAGGGGGTCTTATTCTTCCAAAGCCTTTAGGGCACGATAAATGAGGATATCTGATTGCTCGGTTATCTTGAAGTTGCGCAGGTCGCCCATGGCGATATGCAACGGCGCAATACCCAGTTCGCCAGCCAAGGTGAAGATGCTTTGCGACTTCTCAATGCCCTGCTGCTTAGCAAGTTCCATCATTTTGCGAAGCGTGGCAAGCGGGAATGTGTGAGGCGTTTGGGCGCGCATCAAGCCCTCGCGGGGCTTAAAGGCATCAGACGTGTTTCCGTCTTCCGTAACAAGATAGGCTTCGTGACTTTGCAGGGCGGTAATCGCGTTGCCGTGAGTCAGGCAAACCGCTATGTTACGGCTAATGATATCTTGCGTGATGAGCGGACGAACAGCGTCATGAACCAGAACAATCGCATCGGTCTCTTGGACCGTTTTCGCCAAATGCTCTATGCCATTACAGGCCGAAGCATAACAACTCTCTCCAGCCGGAACTATGCCTCGCAGCTTATCAATGCCACCTTTCCTGGCTTCGTCTCTGACGAAAGACGCCCATTCCGGCATGCAGACGAGATAAATCTCGTGGATGAGAGGGTGCTGCTGGAAGGCTTTTAGGGTATGCAACAGGACCGATTCGCCGTCTATTTCCATAAACTGCTTAGGCACGACGGCATGCATCCTCTCGCCCGTTCCGCCAGCCAAAATGAGTGCTATGTTGTGGCTCTGCTTCATATGGCACATAGTTTTTGGTGTAACTTATGGCTGAAGGATTCGTGACGATGAATCGTGTAAAGTCGCAAAGCCTCGAGAACAGTCATCTCGAAGATGAAGTAAACCCAAGGATAGCCGATGAGCACCGAAAGGAAGAGGACACCAACACGCGTGTCGAAGGTCAGGATGTTGCAAAGGGGCATGAGCGGCAGACTTTCCCGACGAAATTCCTTACGCATTGGGTCATCTATTGGCAGCTTCTCAATCAATGGACGAAGCAACTGAAACTCAGGTGTTTGACGCTCTTGCGTACGCATGTACCTAACATAAAAGAAGAGGTAGAACTTCTCGAACCAATCCTTCCTGTTCCAGTGAAGGCTGTCCATCCTTTGCTGCACCTCAACACTCGTATCGAGTTCGCTCCTCTCTTCGCCAAGCGTTACCCAAAGATGCACGTTGCGATAATAATCTGCTATGCCGCATTGACGCGAATGGCAATAGAAACCTGCCCAAAGGATGATGAGGAAAATCCAAATACCCCAAACGGGATAGAGCCTGATGGCAATGCCGATGTAAATGCAAATGAACCACAACTCGCCTCCGAAACCATCGAGAACACGGCCCACAAGGGTCGTCTTGCCAGTCATTCTGGCCAATTGACCGTCGGCACAATCGTACCAGTTTGCCCAAATGAGCATGAACATGCCAATGAGGTTGTAACGAAGGTCGCTGGAGGCAAAGAAATAAGCCGAAGCACAGCCAATCACGATGCTCAGCAGCGTGACGACAATGGGATGAACGTGCAGCCAACGGAAGAACAGCGCCCACAAATAGCCTGGGGTGCGAGTGACATAGAGTTCGAAATTGCCCTCTGTGTCACGAGACTTCATTGTAGCAAGAACGCGCTCTCTTAAACTCATTCAAATGTGATTTCACCGAAGAACTCCGAACGATGGAAGTCTGGAGTCTCAGTCTTGATGGGGTTCCAACTGATGAAATGAGGTACGGGCAGATTGTCGCCACACTTATAGACATTGCCTTTTGCCTGCAAGCCGTCGAAACCTTTGAGGTTGTGCAGGAAGAAAGTGCTGACGGGAATGCGAAGCGCCAATTCCCATTGCGTTGGCTCGTTGCGAGTTTCGAATGGCTCAATGCCAAGTGATGCCCAACGATCCACGCCCTGCATAACCTCCTTAGGAGCAGGTTTGCGTCCATTACGGTCTTTGCCGACAGCAATCAAGAGTTTGCCCGTGCAGTTACATTCTATATTATAATAGAGTCCATCTGCTGCAGGCATGATGAAGAACTCGGCACAAGAATCTTCCCAAATGTGTTCGTGATCCTCTCGAGCCACAGCTCTAACGCTTTGTTCATCAACGCGATAGTGCAACAGCAAAGCATCGCCGACATGAGCTGCAGCAAACTCCATCTTGGGTTTGTAGGGATAGCTCGCTGGCCAATTGACGTTATTGACTGGCGTATAGGCAACACCTGCAGCTTGCAATGCAGCAGGGATTTCTGCAGCTTTCTTGACTACGAGATTAAGCTTCGGTATAGTGAGTCTTTGCATTTTCTCAGCCCTCCTTGCTTCCTTCGGTTTCTACTTCTTCCTTGTTCTCTTTTGCCTTCTTGACAGCCTTTTGGCGTTGCGTACGGACAGAGTACTTACGCTTGGGAGTCTCTTCCTCCACTTCTGCTTCAGTCTCTTCAGAAGTCTCTTCTGTAGCTTCTACTTCCTGTTCCTTCGCTTTCGCTTTGGCTTCAGAATCCTTTGCACGCTGTTCAGCTTCCTTAGCCTTCTTGTCGGCTTCCTTCAGGGCAGCTTTCACAGCTTTCTCTTTCTTCTTTTCCTCTTTTTCAGCAGCTTTTTCCTGTGCTTCAGCTTCCTTCTCCAGTTCCTTTTCAGACTTGTCCGATGCAGCCTTTCCCTTCATGGCTGTAGTCTTTGAGCCAGGAGCAGCCTTACCGTTTGCAACGTTCTTGGGGTCGGAAAGAGACTTAGGGTCTTTTGCTCCACCCTTGTTTATGACAGGAGCAGGAGCAGATTTAGAGCCTGTAGCAGGTGCTTTAGCTCCTGCCGCTGGTGTCTTAGTATCAGTTGCAGGCGTCTTTGCACTAGCTGCAGCTTTGGTTGTGCTGGGAGTTTTGGGAGTTGCAGCAGGTTTTTCTGCTTTATCATTTGCTTTTTCTGAAGTTTCAGCTGCATTCTCCTTCAGGTCTTTTTCTTCCTGTTTGGCAGCTTCTTCCTGCGCTTTTGCCTGAGCTTTCTGTTCAGCTTTCTTCTCTCGAGCACGCTTCGACTGGCTTCTTGCTGACGCCTTCAGCTGTTCTTTTTCTTGCTTCTTAGCGTCCTTGGCCTGCTGTTTCTTTTCATCTTTCGCAGCCTTCTCAGCGGCTTTCTTTTCTGCAGCTTTCTGCTTGATTTCCCGTTCTTTGGCTGCTTTAGCCTCTTTAGCTGCTTTAATCTTTGCTTCTACATCGCCCTGAAGCTCTTCTGGGATGTAAGGCTTCACCTGATAGAACTTACCATTGCGTTTTGCCTCTTTGAGTTTCACCTTATCTCGCTGAGCTTGCGTACGCGACTTCTCCAGATCGCGATTGAGCGTCCGAAGCGTCTTCTCTTCAGCCTTCAGCTGAGCTCGAGTCTCTTTCAATTGCTCCTTGACCTCGACGATACGGTCCTTCAAGTACTTCTGAATGGTGTCAGGATTCGTATAGAGCGCCTGAGCCGACGCATAACTGGTGAACACAACTTGCAACAAGAGGCAAGCAAATATAGCCTTTACGATAGTTTTCATGTCCATAATATGCTTATTCAAGTGCAAAAGTACGTATTTCTCTCCACTTGACAAAGTTTTCTTTGCATTTTTTAGGAAAAGAGGTTAGATAACAGCTTCTTGTCTTTCGATGTAATAATTAAGGCACACCCAGTTGAACCAGGCGTGCCTTATTGTATATATGATGGTCAGTAATTGCGTTACTGCTTTGCCATAATGCCCAAGACGGTCTGGTAGTCTGCCAGATCGACGCTGCTGTCGTTGTTGACATCGGCATTCGTCTTGTATTCGTCTTTAGCCATAAGGCCAAGGATTGTCTGGGCGTCGGCAAGGTTTACTTCTCCATCCCCATTCAC
>ODAI013026086.1_pt1 | contig 15985 bp, 13 predicted proteins | sample 1539321 | NCBI WGS metagenome assembly ODAI01 (sample SAMN02144231, study PRJEB22623) | gut metagenome | biome: sheep rumen | host: Ovis aries | place: New Zealand
GGCCATTGGCATCGCCTTCGATCATGATCTCAATGAATGCCTTGTTGACCATATCCATTTCACGCTGGCAGTCGCCATAGGTGAAATCCATTTCCCGTCCGCCGACCAGCGCCGGAAGATTCTTCATGTCGTTCGGCACAACCCAGTCCAGGGTCACATTGGAGAAGGGTGCCTGTGTGCCCCAGCGGCTTGGTGTGTTCACACCATAGATGAACGACTGGATTGCCTGCTTGACCTCACGCTGTGTCAGGTTATCCACTTTCACAAACGGAGCAAGGTATGTATCAAAGGATGAGAACGCCTGGGCACCGGCCCATTCATTCTGCATGATTCCCAGGAAGTTCACCATCTGGTTGCACAGTGTGGACAGATGGTTTGCCGGTGAGGAAGTAATCTTGCCCGTTACACCGCCGAGACCTTCCTGAATCAGCTGCTTCAGACTCCAGCCTGCGCAGTATCCGGTCAGCATGGACAGATCGTGCAGATGGATGGCTGCACTGCGGTGCGCTTCTGCGATCTCTTCATCGTACACTTCACTGAGCCAGTAATTGGCTGTGATCGCGCCGGAGTTGGAAAGAATCAGACCGCCGACGGAATAGGTGACTGTAGAGTTTTCCTTAACCCGCCAGTTATTGATCTGCAGGTAGTTATCCACCAGATCCTTGTAGTTGAGCAGTGTTGAATTGATATTGCGGACCTTTTCACGCTGTTTGCGGTAAAGAATATAGGCCTTGGCCACATCTGCATACCCGGACTCGGAGAGTGTCTTCTCCACGCTGTCCTGTATGTCTTCCACTGTGATTTTCCCGTCGTGAATTTTGTTTTCAAAGTCAGATGTCACATGCAGCGCAATCAGATCGATCACGCTGGGGTGATACTGCTTTCCAATCGCATCAAAAGCTTTCGTGATCGCAGCCGTGATTTTTCCGATCGAAAACTCCACAACGCCGCCATCGCGTTTGATAACCTGATACATATGTATTGCCCTCCGAGATATTCTGCTGATAACGTGATAAAAAACGTCCGTCTAACGCGGAGCATAAGAGAAGTTACCACATCGGCAAATCGATGTCAATATGTTGATTTTCGATTTCATGTGTTACACTATATATTGATGAATTACTGTGTCATTCCATAATCGGCATGCCTTGAAATTCCTGACTTTCTGACCCGGAAGGCAGAAGTTTTGCAGGAAAATCAGTGTGTCCCGCATCCTGTATGCGGAACCATGCCTGAGCTGTCTGCATCCACGCAAAAAGAAAACGGAGCCCTGCAGGCTCCGCTTGCGTCATGCTCAGTGTACCAGTTTCGGTTCATGGTATTCAGCGTTTTCATCATACCGCACGGATTCCGGTGGTGTTTCCAGTTCTTCCGGATGCTCCAGGAAATGTTCCATATCCGCAAAGAACCCGGCATAATGAGCACCGGAACACACACGTTCGTCTGCTGTAATCCCGATCGGCAGGAACCGCTTCATCCGGATGGATCCATGATCCATCACCGCCTTGCGCTCCAGCAGGCCCATACCGAAAAACAAACTGGTATTGCCGAAATTATAGATATGATGATTCACATGGTGCAGACCAATGGACGCATTGTTCGTAATGAACATACCCGTGTAGAACGGAAGCTCATCCAGGAACGCACCCGGGCACAGGCCATAGCGGTCCAGAAGACGGACCAGGGCCACAATCACAGTCGGAAGTCCCGGTATCGCCAGCACACCGGCTGCCAGCTTATCCACAAACGTCTTGTTCTCCACCCCGCGGCCCTTCTCCACAGCTGCATTCATCCGGTCCCTTACATCATATATGGTGTCCGTAGGATCGAACTTGATTTTCACCACGGTTTCACCACAGTCCGGGTCCTGAGGATCCTTGAGCATGGTAAAAGCCACCGTGCAGTTCTTCCTGGAGTAGTACTGCTTGTTCATGATAAACCGGTTCACTTCAGGATGCTGGCTGACTGTGCGCACATAGGCTGCAATGATCACCTGCATGAAAGTGACCTTCTCATCTTTCTGCATCTGTGCAGCAATATACCGGGTCAGCAGTTCATAATCCACGGAATGCTGCAGGAATACCTGCGCATCACACCGCATGGGCATGAGATAAGGGGTTATCTGTACAATAGGGTCAATATTCTTGATCCGACGACCGTCGGGTCTGAATCCGAACACACGCAATCATCCTTTCCTGTGTTCCTCGGCAGCGAAAAATAAAAAAATAAAGCCGTATAAAAAACGCACTGCCGTTTTTCATTATGGCGTTGCCAGCATGGATTGTCAAGCAAGTACAGGCAATCATCAGACAATTTCTGCATTGCTGACGGTTACAGTCCGAGCATTCCCATGCGTTCCTCCGCCCGTGGCATACGCTCTGTCCATACAGAATGCTGTGCTTTTACACAGGATTCAGCTCTGTCAGATGATTCTCAAGCTTTCCCGGACATGGTATAATCCTTTCCTGTAACCGCAAGTAAAGGAGACTGAGGATGGATCAGCTTGAAGCCGTAGTGGATGCCACACTCTTCCGGAATGACCAGAACGGATACAGCGTGATCCGCGCAACAGCCGGCCGCAGCCACTGCTTTGTTGTCGGGACGTTCCCGGAACTGGTCGCCGGCGAACAGGCAATCTTTACGGGAGAATGGACCGAGCACCCCCGGTATGGAAAACAGTTCCGCGCCGAAGCCATTCAGATCCTGAAGCCGACGTCCGTGCTCGGGATCCGGCGCTTTCTGTCCTCCGGTCTGATCCGCGGAATCGGTCCCAAGGCCGCCCGGCAGATTGTCGAAGCCTTCGGTGAAGACACACTGGAAGTGCTTTCGGAGCACCCTGAGCGTCTGCTGGAACTCAAGAGGTTCGGCAAGGCACGCGTTAAGATGATCACGGAATCCTTTCAGCAGCAGCTGTATATCCGTGAATCCATGGTCTACCTTCAGTCTCTGGGAATCCAGCCGGCCATGGCCGCAAAGATCAGCCAGTTCTATGGTGAGGCCACAAGGACCTCCATTCAGACCAATCCGTATTGTCTCTGTACAGATATAGAGAACTTCGGTTTTCCCGCTGCGGACCGGATCGCCGCAACACTGGGCTTTCCGAAGGATGCACCCCAGCGACTGCAGTCCGCTCTGGTGTACACGCTCATGAACGCTGCTGTTTCCAGTGGTCACTGTTACCTGCCCGCACAGCTTCTGCTTCAGGAAGCCTCACGCCTGACCCAGGTGTCGCAGGAGCTGATCCGTGTACAGATGCAGTCCCTGGTTCTCTCGCGCAGGCTGATTCAGGAGTCCGACGATGAGGAAACCAGAGTCTATCTTCCGGAATATTACCTGGCAGAGGAAGAAGTCTGTGACAGACTGCGGCTGCTTGTCGAGCAGGCTCCGCGAAGCAACCGTGCACTCAAGCAGAAAGCCCTGGAACAGTTTGAACGCACAGAACAGATCCGGTTCTCTCCCCTGCAGCGCGATGCCATTCTCTGCGCTCTTGAACTGGGCACACTGATCATTACGGGCGGCCCCGGCACCGGTAAAACCACCATTATCAACTGCATTATTACACTTCTCTCTCACAAAGGCGGCGTCATGCTGTGCGCACCAACCGGGCGTGCTGCCAAGCGCATGACCGAAGCCACAGGAGTCGAGGCCAAAACCATACACCGGCTGCTGGAGTATAACGGTGAGGAAAACGCTTTTCTTCATGATGACGGCAGTCCGCTGAAGGCTTCATGCATCATCTGTGATGAAACCTCCATGGTAGACCTGATGCTCATGCGCGCACTGCTCCGGGCGATCCGTCCCGGCACGCGTCTGATCCTGGTCGGGGACGCAGACCAGTTGCCCAGCGTCGGGGCAGGCAACGTTCTCGGTGATCTTCTGCGCTCCTCGGTCATCCCGTCCGTCAGGCTCACCGATATCTTCCGACAGCAGGCGGAAAGCCAGATCGTCATCAACGCACACCGGATCAACCACGGTGAAATGCCTGTACTCAATGCCCGGCAGTCTGATTTCTTCTTTGAACGTCAGCTCAGTGCATCCGCCTGCGCACAGTCCATTGTCCGCCTCGTACAGCAGCGTCTGCCGGACTTCATGCACTACACGGATGCCGAGCGGCTCAGATCCATCCAGGTGCTCGCTCCGCAGAAAAACGGGGATACCGGCGTACACACCCTCAACACACTGCTGCAGAATGCTCTGAACCCGCCTGATGGCCAGCCATCCCTCACCTGGTCGGATACAGTATTCCGGGAAGGCGATAAGGTCATGCAGACCAGAAATAATTATCTTCTCGAATGGGTTCGGGAGGACGAAACCGGGACCGGTATTTTCAATGGCGACCTGGGTATCATCGAAGAAATCGACGAACAGGAGAATACCCTGACTGTCCGTTTCGATGACGACCGGACAGCCGTGTATACAAGCGCTGAAATGGATAATCTGGACCTAGCCTACTGTATGAGCGTGCACAAGGCTCAGGGAAGCGAGTTTCCGGTACTCGTCATGCCGGTCTGTGCCTGTCCCTATCCGCTGCAGACAAGGAATCTGTTCTATACCGCACTGACCCGCGCACAGAAACTTGTAGTCCTTGTCGGTGATGAAGCCATTATTGCGCACATGGTCCAGAATGATCACGTAAGCCATCGCTATACAACCCTGGCCGAGCGCCTGTATCAGGCTCTGAGCCAGAGTTTCAGCGGGTAAAATGCAAAAAAACATGTCAGGGTCTTGCCAAGGAGGAATGCTCGATGTATAAAGGAAATCTGGTCCGTCTCCGTGCCTTTGAGCAGGAGGACCTGGAGGCCAACCATCAGTACGTCAATGATGCCGAAACTGCGCTGGCCATGCTGCGTGGGTTTCCATTGCCTGCATCCTTCTCAGACGAGCAGCAGTGGCTTTCCCAGCAGACCAGTTACACACACGGTGAGTATCAGTTTGCGATTGAGAACATGGACGGTGTCATGGTCGGACGCTGTGGCCTGACCAAGATCGACTGGAAGAACCGGTCTGCCGATGCCGGTATCATGATCGGCGCGCCCTGGCGGGGCAAAGGATACGGCACGGATGCCATGCGTGTTCTGTGCGACTTCAGTTTCCGTCAGATGAACATCCATCATCTCAAGGTTGCCGTGCTTGCCTTCAACGAAGCTGCCATCCGCTGTTATCTCCGTTGCGGTTTCAGGAAAGAAGGCGTCCTGCGCGAAGACGTTTTCCGAAACGGCCGGTATACCGATGTCGTACTGCTCGGAATTCTTGAGGAAGAATGGAAACCTCAGGCCCAGGCCTGAACCAATGTCTGTGATTCTTTGACACGGGAGGATATCTATGCAAGGCCATTCCAATATCATTGTGACCAAGTTCGGCGGGAGCTCTCTGGCAGATGCCACTCAGTTCCGCAAGGTCCGGGAGATACTCATCAGTAACCCTGCACGCCGCTATGTCGTACCTTCTGCGCCTGGCCGGAGGTTTGACGGGGATACCAAGGTCACAGACCTTCTGTATCAGTGCTGTCACGCTGTGCACGACGGCGGGGATCTCGAGACCCCCTTTAATCTGATGCGCAAGCGTTTTCTGGATATCCGGGATGAACTCGGGCTGTCACTGGACCTGGAAAAAGAGCTTGATCACATTCATGAGAAAATGCTTGCCGGAGCCGATGCAGACTACTGTGCAAGTCGTGGCGAGTACCTCAATGGTATGCTCCTTGCCGATTTTCTGGGCTGGCGGTTCATGGATGCCGCCAAGGTCGTATTCTTCAGAGCGGACAATACACTGGATTCTGAAAAGACCAATGTTGTCATGATGGCGCTCCTCGCGGATGATCAGCCTACGGTCATTCCCGGGTTTTACGGGATCGCCGCCTCCGGCAGAGTCCACACATTCTCCCGTGGTGGCAGTGATATCACCGGCGCAATCGTGGCAAGAGCGGTCCGTGCACAGACCTATGAAAACTGGACCGATGTTTCCGGTTTTCTCATGGCTGACCCGCGTATTGTGGAGCATCCTCAGGAAATCAGCCGGATCACCTATGCCGAGCTCAGAGAGCTCAGTTACATGGGTGCTTCCGTACTCCACGAGGATGCCATGTTCCCCGTGCACAAGGTCGGGATCCCGACCATCATCCGTAACACCAATCATCCCGAGCACGAAGGCACACTCATCAGCCTGACGCTCCCGGTTGAACCTACAGAACCCACCATTACCGGTATTGCCGGTCGGAAAGGCTTCAGTGTCGTGGCAGTGGAAAAAGCCATGATGAATGCCGAGATCGGTTTTGGCCGGAAAGTTCTTCAGATCTTTGAAGAATGCGGTATTTCCTTTGAACACATGCCCTCCGGCATTGACTCGCTCAGTGTGGTCGTCGCCGCTGATGCACTCGCACCTTACCGTGAGGAAATCGTCCGGCGCATTGCTGAAACGGTGGAACCGGATTCGCTGACCTTTCACGATCACATGTCCATTATTGCCACGGTCGGACGCGGCATGGTATCCAACTGCGGTACCGCAGCCCGCCTCTTCTCTGCCATGAGCCGGGCCAACATCAATGTACGCATGATTGACCAGGGCTCCAGCGAGCTTTCCATTATCGTCGGCGTTGATGATCAGGACTTCGAAAAAACGATCCGTGCAATCTATCACGAGTTTGTCGGCTGAGCATGCCAGACCATCCCCCTCTGTCAGGCTCACATCGAAATGTTTGGAGATCCGCCATGCAGAATCCATTTCAGGGAACGCAGTCCAGACCGCCCTATCCGGCCGGACAGACACAGCCGGGCATGACCGGCACCGGAATGCCGCCTTACCCGCCGGTACCTCAGGGCGGGGTTCCTTACCGGCAGATGCCAGGCACTCAGCAGATACCAGGTACTCAACAGATGCCGGGTGCCCAGCAGATGCCAGGCACCCAACAGATGCCCAACCCGGGCTGGATGCCTCCCGTTCAGGGACAGCAGCCTACCGGGTTCATCCCTTCCCAGCCGCAGGACATGCAAAACGGCATTCCGCCAAAAAAACGGCACCGTCTCACTGCATTCCAGATCGGTATTATCCTTGCAGTCGTCCTGCTGATTGGCTGGTACGTCTTCCAGAACTACGCGCCTCAGACACAGCAGTATGCCACGGTACGCGCCGGTATGCTTGGTGCATACTATACCGGGGATGCACTGATCATCCGCAACGAAACCCCGTATGATGCCGATGGTGTCACATCAATCAACTATATTGCTGAGGAAGGCAGTCTGGTTGCGCGTTCCATGCCCATCTGTGACGTGTATTCCTCCGGTTTTTCCACCAGGGAAACCAATACGCTGCAGGATTACCGTGACCAGATCCGCGACTATCAGCGTGAATTGCTGCGCCAGGAAACGACCTATGACGCCCGGATGGAGGTTGTGGAAACCGATGTGATACTCCGCGCCCGTGAAGTCAGGGATATCATTGCGGGCATGCGCGGAAACCTGACCAATCAGCAGACTCTGCTGGATACAGCCATTGCCGTGCGCCAGCAGTACCTGAGGCAGAAGTATTCCGCAGACCAGCGTCTCTCCCGACTCTATGACGATGAGCAGGCTCAGTTGCAGAGGATTGATTCCTGGACCAAGCAGTATGTATCCACCCGGGAATCCATTGTCTCCTTCTACTGCGACGGGTACGAGTACGGTCTGACTGCGGCAAACTATGATCAGTTCACCCCCCAGGAAGTCCGGCGCATGATTCAGGGGAATCTGCCCGAACAGAGTCAGCCATCCAAGAGCAAGACGACCATTTACCGTACCGTCAATGACGGACAGTGGTATGTTCTCATGCTCGCGGATGATAAAGACTGGAATCCCGTCAAGGACCAGACCTATCAGCTGCAGATCGAACGGCAGGAGAATACCAATGTGCAGGCTACGGTCGTGGATTTCTCACGCGCCGGCGGTGATCTGCTGGTGAAACTGCAGGTGAACAGCAGTGTCAAACCGGTCCTGTATATGCGCACCTGCCGTGCCACACTCGGCGACTCCATCACCACCATGATGGTCCCTGCCCGTGCCATATACCGGCAGGATGATATGGACGGTGTTGTTGTCGTCGACGGCAGCAACCAGCTGTTCGTCCCGGTACAGATCGTCTATACTCAGGGCAGCGATGTCTATGTCTCCTCCATCCATCAGGGACTGCTTTTTGACGGTCAGACCGTCATGCTCTTCTGAGAAGCACTCATCCTGCCTGTCAATTTTCCTGAAAGGACATGACCCTATGATGCCTTCAGAACCGGAATCCGACCTCCGGGCCAATCTGGCCCTTGTACGTCAGCAGCTTGCCCGGGCAGTCACGGACTATCCTCTGCCCAGGCTCATTGCGGTCACGAAAACACATCCCGTGGACCGGATCCTGCCGCTCAGAGCACTCGGGGTTACGGAGATCGGTGAAAACCGTGTCCAGGAGATTCGGGAAAAACTGCCCGGACTGGGCCCGGATTTCCGGGTACACATGATCGGCCGGTTGCAAACAAACAAAGTAAAATATATAATAGAGGATGTCTGTCTGATCCAGTCTGTAGACCGAATGGAACTTGCCCGGGAGATTGACCGGCAGGCAGCAAAGCATAACCGACGCATGCCGGTCCTGATACAGGTATCACCGGTCGGCGAGGTTCAGAAAGGCGGCATTGCAATCGATGCACTCCGGCCTTTTCTTGTTGAGTTGAGCCATATGGATGCACTCGATGTCCGCGGTCTCATGGCTGTCATGCCAAACCTGCAGAACACAGAAACACTGGATGCATTGTTCGCCCGGATGCGTGCGCTCTTTGAGCAGATGCGCAGTGAGGCGATCGCAGGCATCCGTATGGATGAGCTTTCCATGGGTATGTCCCATGATTATGTGCTTGCCGCGCGCCATGGAGCAACCATGGTCCGGATCGGAAGTGCCCTTTTCGGGCCCAGAGCGGCTGCACCACACAATGAATAACCACTTGGAGGTTTCAGGGCATGGCTTTGAAAGAAGCTTTGAATAATTTCGTTCAGCATCTGCGCCAGGGGCCAAGGAATGATATGGAAGGCACACAGGCCGCCAGTCTTTCCAATGGTGGATATACCGGCTGGCATCCGATCCCGGAAAAGAAAAAAAACCGGAATGACCGGAATGGTGCTACAGGCACTTTCCGGACCGGTTATACCGCTGCCAATGCACCGGTAAACGCACAGACCGGATATCAGCAGACAGGGTATGCCGCCCAGACCGGGTACCAGCAGACAGGATACCAGGCGCAGACCGGGTATCAGCAGACAGGATATCAGGCACAAACCGGATATCAGCAGACAGGGTACCAGGCACAGACCGGGTATCAGCAGGGACTGTTCCCGCCGCAGAATACCTATCAGCAGACCGGGTATGTGCCCAACGGAGGCTTTGCCTTTGCGTCCAATGCCAGTCAGGCTTCACAGAATACAACCTGGCAGCAGGGATTCCAGGCATCCGTCCGCGAGGCAGCACCCCAGGAGCCCCAGGGCAATCTCCGGTATTTCCCCGGTTCCTATGTTGCAGATGACGGGACCGCTTTCCGGATGGTGGAACGCCTGGCGCAGCCGGTCTCTGCCGCATCCTGTTACCGGCTCATTGAGTTCATGCGCAACGGAGAATCCATTATTGTCAATACCGAACTGATCCATGACGAGTATGAGATTACCCGCTGCCTTGATCTCTTATATGGCGCTGCCTTTACCATGGGCTATACCTTCACCCGGATTTCTTCACGATCGATCTATCTGATCTCACCGGCCAATGTTATGGTCATGCCTTACGAATCTCTCCGCCAGCTCAATGAGCAGGATGCTGCGCAGCGCTGGCCGGGATCCACCAAAGAATCAGTTGGGTTTCAGCAGGAAGCGAGGTCAGCCCGGAAAGGGACCGACTTTCGCGGACGCACCCGTGAAACCGGATTTGGTCATGGCCAGCAGCAGCGTTATTCCGTCTGACAGCAGCCGTCTTCGTCTATCGGTTGCAGTCTGAAATCTGTACAGGGAGGTAACCAGCATGCGTGCGATTATGGGTCTGATTGACCTGGTTCTGAATCTGTTCAGTATCCTGCTGTGGATTCATGTGATTCTTTCCTGGGTACGGCCCGCAGCAAACCGCTGGACTGTTCTGCTCAACTCCATCGTTGAGCCTGTTCTGACACCGATCCGGAATTTTCTGCGGCGTTACCTGCCGTCTCAGTTCCAGATTTTTGACTGGTCGCCGATTGTGTGCTGGCTTCTGATCTCACTGATCCGTCAGCTACTCTCCCCGCTGCGGTACTTCTGATGGCACTTCAGTCTGATGACGAGCTCCGTCTTCTGGACCGCGCATCCGGGGAAGCACGTCGTGCTGCCCGCATCGGCCGGCCGGTGACCGGACGCTTCCTCGCACGCAGTGAGGCTTCCCTGCTGGTTCATCTGGCACGCACCGAGGGCCTGTCCGTCTCTTTTCAGGGCGGATGGGACAATGCAGAACGCGTACAGTACTGTTTTCACCCTGAAGACGAAGAGCCTGAGTTTACCGGGGTCTGGGTTTCTGTCACATGGCCGGCACGCTTTTCACACCCGACCCATCGTGACCTCCTGGGCAGCCTGATGGGGCTCGGTGTGGACCGCAGTTTCTTCGGTGACCTGATTACGCAGAATGATCATGCATTCCTGTACTGTCTTCCCGAGATAGCCAGCCGTCTGCCCTATGAATGGACACAGGCCGGCAGGGCCAGTCTGCAGGCAGCTCTGTGTACGGAAACACCGGTTATCGAACAGGAAGACGGTTCTGAACTGCGCATTACAGTAGCCAGTGTCCGCATGGATGCCGTGCTGTCGGACTGTCTGCACCTTTCCAGAGCCAAAGCTGCCGACATGATCCGTTCCGGTCTTGTCCAGCTCAATCACCGGGAAGAAACACGCGTGGACCGGCTTCTGGTTCCGGACACACTCCTGTCAGTCCGGGGGTTTGGGCGAATCCGGGTCCTTGAGATCGGAGAGCCGACCCGGAAAGGAAGATTTCCTGTCCGGCTGATGATTTACGCTTCCCGTTCCTAGACTGTATCTAACGGCATCATACTGCCGATCAACCAGCCACGCAGAAAGGAGTTTCTTTATGCCACAGATTACAACCGACATCATCGCAACCAAGGAATTTGCTGTCAAACCCCGCGGGTATGACCAGGAACAGGTCGACAAGTTCCTCGACGATATCTGCGATGAAATGGACAATCAGCAAAACCTGATCAAAAGCCTTCAGCAGCAGCTGCGTGAAGCACAGGCAGCCAGTGCAAGGCCGGTACCCGCACCTGCACCGGAACCCAGATCCCAGGAAGCTGCGCTGAACAGCAGTGAGAACTCTCTGCGTGAGATTCTGCAGATGGCTCAGAAAGTCAAGGATGAGACCATTGCCGACGCCCGGAAAAAGGCAGAGGAGATTCTGTCCGATGCCCGGACACAGGCTGAAAAGCAGCTTGGTTCCATAGCTCAGGAGCGCGATTCTCTCTCGCATCAGCTGGAAGAGCTTCGGACCACTGTGACCGATTACCGCACCCGCTTCGAGAGTCTGCTTTCCGAGCAGAAACAGGCACTGGAGAAGATTGCAGATCTGTAAACCGGATTCTGTCAGGAAAGGCTTTATGTCTTTCCTTTTTTCTTAAGGAGGAAACTGTATGCTCGCTTCTGAATTTCTGCGTCTGACCGGCGCTACCTTTTTCACGGGTGTCCCGGACTCCCAGCTCAAGCCACTGTGCGATGAGATCTATCTTCGCTACCAGCAGCAGCCTGAGCACCATATCATTGCCGCAAACGAGGGCAACGCGTGCGGTATTGCAGCCGGGCATTATCTGGGGACCGGTGATGTACCTCTCGTCTATCTGCAGAACAGCGGTCTTGGGCATATCATTAATCCCGCCGCTTCCCTCCTTCATCCGCTGGTGTATGGCATTCCCGTTCTGTTCGTCATCGGCTGGCGTGGTCAGCCCGGTGTGCACGATGAACCTCAGCATCTGTTCCAGGGGCAGGTTACGCTCAGGCTGCTCGAAGACATGGATATTGCTAACTTTGTACTCACCAAGCAGACAACCTCTGATACAGTAAGCCAGGTCATGGATGATTTCCGGGAGCGCTTCCGCCGTGGACTGAGCTGTGCCTTTGTTGTCAGCAAGGGAGCTCTGGAAAGCTCAGGCAAGCCCGATTACACACACCCCGGCAGCATGACCCGGGAAGAAGCACTGGAAATCATTACCTCCTATACCGGGAATGCGCCCATCGTTTCCACCACCGGGAAAGCCAGCCGGGAGCTGTTTGAAATCCGGGAACGCAGGCATGAAACGCACGCCCATGACTTCCTTACAGTCGGTTCCATGGGTCACGCTTCATCCATTGCCCTCGGCCTTGCACTGACGCACCCTGAAAAGCGTGTTTTCTGTATCGACGGTGATGGTGCCCTGCTCATGCACATGGGCGCCATGGTCACATTGGCACATGTGCATCCCGACCGGTTCGTTCTTGTCCTGATCAACAACGGGAGTCACGATACAGTAGGCGGTATGCCCACAGCCATTGAATCGGTTCAGGTTCCGCAGCTGGCCCGGAACCTGAAGTTTGACCATGTTCTCAGCTGCTCTGACCCGCAATCCCTGCACCAGGCCATGCAGGAACTGTGTGCTGCAGAAGGTCTGTGCCTGCTGGAAATCCACTGTGCAGGCGGCGCCAGATCAGATCTCGGCCGGCCGACCGTGTCACCCCAGGAAAACATGCATGCCTTCATGGCTGCACTGGAAACGCCATGAGCCGCACACTGCTGAAGCTTTCTGTACGCGCCCTGGTCGAGTTCACCTATCACGGGGAAGACATCCGTCCGGCAAGAAGCGTGTCCGCCATGATGGAAGGCATGAGCGGACATATCGCGCGCCAGGGTACGCTCACCGCCGACTGGCAGTGTGAAGTTCCGCTTACACATGATTTTCCTTCCGAGACAACAGAGGACACAATCCGGATTTCAGGACGCATGGATGCCTTCCGGGACGGCACACTGCCACTGGTGGAAGAGATCAAGCTCGCATCATCCTCCGCGATTCCCGAACAGCCGAACCCCGCGCACCGGGCACAGGCGGTTGTATATGCGCACATGCTCTGTCTCGACCGGCCCGACTTTGAACAGGTACAGGTCCGGCTCGTCTATGTCCGTACGGATGGACAGGCTCTGCGGGAGTTTACCGAAGTCTGTTCACGCAGACAGTGTGCAGACTGCTTTCATGCCCTTTTCACGGCATACTGCAACCATCTGTCTGCTCTGGAGTCCCACAGGAATGAACGCAACCGTGCCCTGTCAGGCCTGGCTTTTCCCTACCCGTCCTGGCGTCCGGGTCAGCGTAACATGGCTGTACAGGTCTATACCGCCATCCAGCGGCAAAGAAGGCTCTTTGCTTCCATGCCTACCGGAACAGGCAAGTCCTGCGCAACCCTGTATCCCGCTCTGAAGGCGCTCGGGAAAGGGCTGACCGATCAGATCTTCTATCTGACCTCACGGACAACACAGCGTCAGGGGCCTCTGGATGCCCTGACACGAATCCGAACTCAGGAGCCCCCTCTGTGGACACTTGTACTGGATGCCAAGGACCGCCTGTGCCCGGAGTCGCATGTATGCCATCCCGATGTCTGTCCGAGAGCACGCGGGCATTTTCTGCGTGACCAGGCTGCGATCCGGCAGATGATGCAGACCCGCGTATGGCTTCCCGGGCAGATCTCTGAACTGGCTGAACAGTACAGCCTGTGCCCTTTTGAGTTTGCTCTTTCGCTGTGCGAAATCGCGGACCTGGTGATCTGTGACTATAATTATGCCCTGGACCCTGCAGTCCGTCTGCAGCGCATTTTTGAACAGAAACCGCACAGGGTCACCCTGCTGATTGATGAAGCGCATCACCTGCCGGACCGGCTTCGTGATATGCTCTCCGGCAGTTTTTCCGCAGAACTCCTCCACCGCTTCCGCAGGGAATACCGTACAGCACATGGTGGCGCCCGGCTGCGGCATGATGCTGTGTATGCCGCGCTGACGAAGGCCATACGTATCGCCCGCACCACGGTTCCGACGGATGCGTCCATACGTGAAGGAGTCATGGAGACGTTCCCTGAGCAGCTGCGCGCACTGCTTCCGGAGCTGCTGGAAGTTCTGTGCACACCAGAGGCTTCTGCACTCCCCGATCCGGAACTGCACCGTCTGCTCTCCGAACTGATCCGCCAGCTTACGGGACTCATGCGCACGCTGAAGCGTGAAGAGGATGTACACGCAATCCTCTGGCGCGGCAGAAAGCACCCGGTTCTGGACTGTTTCTGTCTGGACCCGGCTGAATACTTTGCCTCCGTGACAGCGCCAATGCAGGGGGTTGTATGCTTTTCTGCCACACTGGAGCCACTGTCACAGGTGCGGACACTCCTGGGCGGAGACGACGAGGATGCCTGTTTTTCCGCGCCTTCGCCTTTCCCGCCCGAAAACCTGGTCCTGATCCAGGAAAACATCAATACACGCTATCAGTACAGATCGGACTCGGCAGAGTCTGTGCGTCAGCAGATCCGGACATTATGGAATACCAGGCCCGGTCATTATCTGGTGTTTTTCCCTTCCTTTGCCTATCTGAACCAGATCCACGAATCTCTGGGACTCCCCTGTCAGGTTCAGACTTCGGACATGGATACTGAGGCAAGGGAAGCGTTCCTGGCTCCATATCATGACCCGACTGCACCGTGCATGTCCCTCTGTGTACTCGGTGGTCTGTTTGCCGAAGGCATTGATCTTCCGGGGCGTTGTCTGGACGGCGTCGTTGTGGTAAGTGCAGGACTCCCCCAGCTGAGCCTGAAACAGACCGTGCTTCAGGCATACTACCAGGAAAAGACAGGGCACGGGTTTCTTTACGCCTATATGATTCCCGGAATTCAGAAAGTAACCCAGGCCGTGGGCCGTGTGATCCGGGATGCAGAGGATCACGGGATTGCCCTGCTTCTCGATGACCGGTTCAGCTTGCCTGCATACCGTATGCTCTGCCCTGCGCACTGGGTCTGGCAAAGCGGGGACCTGAGCGAAATTCTCAAAAGCCTTCCCCCGTTCGGCGTTTCCGCCGGATAATTCGTATTTTCCGGCACTGTACGAGTCATACTCTTGCACTTTTGCAAGACTGTTAGTATAATCTTATTGTTTTTGAAAGGAGGCTAGTCCATGCAGAAGGTCGAAATCAAACTCAGTCTTGCTGAAAACGTCAAGACATTTGTCAACATTGTAAACCGCTACGATTTTGATATGGATCTGCGTGCCGGACGTCATGTCGTGGATGCCAAGTCCATCCTCGGTATTTTCAGTCTGGATCTCAGTAAGCCGATTTCTCTGGAGATCGATGACGAAAGCAATCATCATGCAGACGAAATCCAGAACCTGCTCAATGATATCAAGCCATTTCTTGCCTGACAGATGAAGCAGCCGGTATGCCACACCTCCCTGCCCTGCGGCGGAGGTTTTTTTGACGACTTTTTTATGGAGGAGCCATGGAAAGAAAACAGCGTCCGGAATCCGAGTCCCGGCTTATCCTGCTCTATGCGCTGGTACTGCTGGACAGTGTCAGCGCAGAAGAGCTGGCTGAATTCCTCTCCGGTATCAGTTCCATCAATTATTTTGATGTCATGCTCGGACTGACCGATCTGGAAAAGGCCGGTCAGGTGGTTTCCCGCCAGCACCCTCTCGGGACACTGTACAGTATCACACCCGAAGGGCAGTATGCACTGCAGTCGTTTCGGAATCTGATCCCGCATTCATTCCGTATACAGATGGAAGAAGCCGCTGTCCGGCTCAGAAAACAGTTTCAGCATGTCCACCAGTCACCGGCTCAGGTGATCCCCCAGAAAGATGGCTGTGACTGTATTCACCTTCAGCTGCTGGAAGACAAGCTGACACTTCTGGACCTCAAGATGATCCTTGAACCGGATGAACACATGACGTTTATTCAGGA
>ODAI010873078.1_pt1 | contig 15984 bp, 13 predicted proteins | sample 1539321 | NCBI WGS metagenome assembly ODAI01 (sample SAMN02144231, study PRJEB22623) | gut metagenome | biome: sheep rumen | host: Ovis aries | place: New Zealand
ATGTCCATGGTGGCGATCACCAGACGCAGCTGGCCGAAGAGGATATCCGTGGCGATGCTCTGGATGTTGTCAACGGACAGGCCCAGCAGGCGTTCCGCGGCGTTGGTCATGTTTTCCGGGTCGGTGGAGATACCGACGGTGAAGCGGCAGGGGACATCTACGCGGATGTTCTGCTTGGACAGGGCGTTGGTCAGGTTGCATTCGATGCTGATGGGCTTCAGGTCCAGGAAGGCATAGTCCTGGAAGACCGGCCAGATGAAGGCGGCGCCGCCGTGGATGCAGCGGGCGCTGGAGATGGACCCGGAGGCGTTCTTGCCGGTTTTACCGTAGATGACAAGGATTTTGTCCGACGGGCAGCGGCGGTAGCGCCTGAGGATGGCCGCGAGGGTGACGAACACCACGGCCACGATAATGAGGATCAGGTACAACTGGTTCATAATTAGATAGTGTAAGTGTTGGTTTCTTCTACAAGGAGGGTATTGGCGTCCACGACGTCCACCACCCGGATGGAGGCGCCGGTTTTCAGGGGCGTCTCATTCTCGGTGACTGCATCGTATTCACGGACGGCGCCGCCGATGGTAATCTGCACTTTGCCGGAGCCGGCGCGGGAGGCGGGAATGGTCAGGTACACCTTTCCCTCACACCCGGCTGCGCTGCGCTGCAGATTGATGTTCCCGCTCTGCTGCATGCCGGCGAGCCATTTGAACATATACATGACCACGGCCACCAGGGCGATGCCGATGACTACGCCCACCGTGATCAGGAGCGGGGTGGAGGGAATGCTTTCCTGCAGCAGGATCACGCTCCAGCCAAAGCCCAGCACGAAGTTCACGAAGTTGCGGAAGGTGTACAGGTTGGAACCGCCTTCGATGTTGGAGAGGTCGGTCCCGTCCATGGATGTGTCCACGTCTACGTCGAAATCCGAGTCGGCGTCGGCGCCCAGGAAAGTCATGATGCTTTGGATGACGAAAATGAGCGAAGCCGAGAGGGTGACGCCCCAGAGGATTTTCATAATAAGGCTAAGGGAAGCCCACCAAGTTGCGATCATAGCGGTTCTAGTATTATGGTTTGTGCAAATATAGTAAATATTTATTGAATTACAACAATTATTTTTAAAATATGGAAAAATTCAAGAAATCATGTATATTTGTATGCCATGCTTAAAATACTCAAGGCGTCGGCAGGGTCCGGCAAGACATACAACCTGGCCAGGGAATATATCCGGCTGCTGGTGGCATCCCCCCGGCCGGATGCCTATCGGCATGTACTGGCTGTCACTTTCACCAACAAGGCCACGGACGAGATGAAACGCCGAATCCTCTCGGAACTCTCCCTGCTGGCCCGGGAACCGGAGCGTTCCCCTTATAAGGACTATTTTGTCCCCTCCCTGCTGCCGGATCTGGAAACCCTGCGGAAGCGGGCCCGGACCCAGCTTTCCGGTATCCTGCACGACTATTCCTCCTTCGCCGTCTCCACCATAGACCGCTTTTTCCAGCAGACCCTGCGGGCGTTCTCCCGGGAAATCGGCCAGTTCTCTTCCTATCAGGTCCAGCTGGACCACGAGGCGTTGGTGGAAGAAGGGGTGGACCGGGTCCTGGACGACCTCACAGAGGAAGACCGCACCCTGCTGGACTGGCTCACCAAAGGGGTGAAGGCCCATCTGGAAAACGGCGGGGGCTTGTCCCTGGACGGGGAGCTCAAGAAAGTGGGGAAGAGCCTGCAGGCGTATCCGGGCGCAGACCTCCCTTTTTCCCGGGAGCGTCTGGAAGCCCTGCACGCGCGTTGTACCGCCCTTCGCAAGGATTTCCCCTTGCGGGTGGAGGCGGCTGCCCAAAAGGTCCTGGACGTGTTGTCCCGCTGCGGGGTAGAACCGGGTCAGACCAACTATCATTTCCTCACGGCCTTGTATAATTACATACCGGCAGACCCGTCGTCCGTCGTCAAGGACCTCTCGCCGGCTTTCCTGGCCAAGGCGAAGGACTCCTCCAAATGGTTCTCCAAGGCCAAAGACCACCTGCGCGTGCAGCTGGAAGGTGTGCTGGATGGGCCCCTGAACGATTTCTGCGCCCTTTTCGGCACCCCTTACAAGGAATACATGACGGCCAGGGAGCTGCAGGGCCAACTTTACAGCCTGGGCGTGGCCGGGGAACTGCGGGAGGCCCTGGTCCGGATCCAGAAAGAGCGGAACGTCCTTTCCCTGGAAGATTCCAATACCATCCTGCACGGAATCATCGACGGGTCCGACGCCCCGTTCGTGTACGAGAAACTGGGGGTTCGCTTCGAGGATTTTCTCCTGGACGAATTCCAGGATACGTCCCGCATCCAGTGGGACAATTTCAGCCCTCTGCTCCATAACAGCGAAGCTTCCGGCTTCGATTCCCTGGTGGTGGGAGATGTCAAACAGTCTATCTACCGCTGGCGGGGAAGCGACTGGAAACTGCTGGGCGGCGCACTGCAAGAGGAATTCCCGGCCCGGCAGACGCAGGTCTCCGCTCTGGACAGCAATTTCCGCACGTGCCGCGCAATTGTGTCGTTCAACAACGATTTTTTCCACTTTGCGGCCGAAAAACTGGACGAATACCTGGGAGAGGATGCGCTGCTGCAAACCCTCTATGCCGATGTCGCCCAAACCCCGAAATTCAGCGACCCGGCTCCCGGAGAGGTGTCGGTCTGTTTCACTGAAGACCAGATGCAGGAGATCCTTTCCACCCTGTCCGGCCTGTCGGAGCGGGGTGTTCCCTGGAGCGGGGTGGCCATCCTGGTCCGGGACAACAAGCGGGGAGCGGAGATCGCCGCCGCCCTGGTAGAGGCCGGCATCCCGGTGGTGTCGGACGATTCCCTTTTTGTCAAGACGTCGGTCGTGGTGCGGCGCCTGGTGTCGCAGATGACCCTGGTGGAAAGGCCCGAGAATCCGGAAAAGCCCTCCGTGGCCGGATTCCTCTCCGGGAAACTGCAACTCTCCATTCCGGCGCATTACCATTCCCTGACAGACCTGGCAGAAGGGATTCTGCGCAGTTTCCAGGAGTCCGATCCCGCCCTTTTCCAGGCCGATATCCCCTATATCCAGTCCTTTATGGATTATCTGCAGGACTGGGTCTCCACGGGAGGCAACAACCTGGGCGCTTTCCTTCGGCATTGGGAACAGGCCGACCCCAAAATCGCATCGCCCCGCAGCGGAAACTCGGTGCGTATCATAACCGTCCATAAGGCCAAGGGACTGGAATTCCCTTATGTGATCTTTCCCTTCGCAGAGAAGGTGGGGCTCTATAAGGAGGCCGACCGCTGGTGCTCGCCAGACCTGGAGAACACGCCGCTCTCGGGAACCTCTCCCGGAGACGCATTCTATGTGAACTTGAATAAGGGGGCCAGCCGCACCCTGTTCGAGAAAGACTACAGGGAAGAGACCCGCCTGCAGGCCATCGACAATCTCAATGTCTTCTATGTGGCCCTGACCCGTCCCAAATACGGGCTCAAGGTGATATCGGCCCCGCCGCCGAAACACATCCTGGAATCCCTGAATGCCGGTTCCGCTCCGGGGTGGACCAGCCTCTCCCAGCTGCTGTATGCGTTTGTGGGCGGCAGTGAATTCTTTGCGGGAGCTCCGTACAACTTCTCCTCGCTCACCTGGACCTCCGACGACGCCCAGGTGATTCCGGCTTCCTTCGCATCTTATCCTTACGGGAGCGGCAACCGCCTGAAATTCAGTCCGGAAGCGGCCGACTATTTCGGGCCGGACGGCAGTTTCGGCCCGCAGGCCAGCCGGCGTATCCGCGGCAATGTGCTGCACCGGATCCTGTCCCGGGTGAACGGGGTCCAGGATGTGGAGGCCGCCGTGGAGGCCGCCGTACAGTCCGGCGAACTGCCGGGGGATATGGCGGAGCAGACTTGCGCGCTCCTGAAAGAGCGGATCGCCTCGGTGGCTTCCCTGGGCTGGTTCGCCCCGGATGCCCGGATCCGCTGCGAGGTGCCTGTCATCGGCGGGGACGGGCAGGAATACCGCCCGGACCGCGTGGTGCTCCCCGGAGACGGGAGCGCATGCATCGTGGATTACAAGTTCGGCGTACCGGAAAAGAGCCACGTGCGTCAGGTAGAGCGCTATAAGCTTTTGTACAGGCAGCTGGGCTATAACCCGGTGAAAGGTTATCTCTGGTATTTTCAGGAAAATCCGGATGGAAAAATAGCAGAAGTTTAACCTTATTTGTTTATCTTTGCAGATATTCTAGTAATGCGTGAGTCTATGGAAGCGAGTGAAAACAGCATCAAATTATACTACAACACAGAAGTGGAGCCTCTCCGGATGCCGGAATACGGCCGGAACGTGCTCCAGATGGTAGACCAGCTCAAGGCAATCCCGGACCGGGAAAAGCGTACCCAGCAGGCCTATGCGGTGGTGAAGGTGATGGAAAGCCTGAACCCCCAGGTGCACCAGCAGGAGAATTACGCCCAGAAACTCTGGGACCACCTGTACATGATTGCCGGCTACGACCTGGACGTGGACGGCCCCTATCCGGCTCCCGTGCCGGAGGTGGTGAACAGCCGCCCGGATCCCATCCCCCTGAATATCAAGCCCATCCGGGCCCGTCATTACGGGCGCAACATAGAGAGCATCCTGGAACTGATTGCCTCGGAGCCGGAAGGGGAGGTGAAGACGGAGATGATCCGCTCCCTGGCCATTTACATGCGTCAGCAGTACCTGATCTGGAACAAGGACACGGTAGCCGACGAAACCATTTTTGCCGACATTGAACGTCTGTCGGGCGGGCGGGTAACAGTCCCCGAGGGGCTGGAACTGTCCAAGATTTCCTCGGACGCTTCGTTCAGCCGCCCCGGCCTGAACCTGGGCTTCCAGAGCGGCAACAAGGGGAATAAATACAACCGGAATTTCCGTAAAAACGGCAAGAAGAAATGAAGTGGGTTCCCGCCTGGTGGTCTCGGATGAGTGAGCGCAAGCAGACCGGACTGCGTCTGCTGGGCATCGCCGTCGTGCTTCTTGTGACCGTACTCACGCTCCTGTCGGTCTGCTCGTACTTTTTTACCTGGCGGCAAGACCAGTCCGTGGCAACGGCTGCCTCCGGCGCGGCCGTCCAGAACGCCGCCGCTTCGTCCGGGTTCTCCCTGGGCAAATTCCTGGTGACAGACAGTTTCGGCCTGTCTGCGCTGATCGTAGTGGCTTTTCTTGTGGTATGGAGTGTCAAGTTGTGCTGGAAGGGCTGCCCCTGGAATCTGAAAAAATGGTTTTTCGGCTGTCTTACAGGTAGTTTCCTTTTCTCTTGGATCTGTGCCTTCGTGGGGAATTTCCTGGGTCTGGGTTATCTGTTCGGCGGGGGAGCCGGCGGAAGGGCCGGCGGTGCCGTCACGGATGCGATGCTCTCTCATGTGGGAGAGCTGGTCACAGCCCTGGCGCTGCTGCTCCTGCTGCTGGTGTGGCTGTATTGCCTGAGCAAACGCTTCTCGGATTGGCTGATGGGGCGGCGCAGGCAGCCGGATGGTCCGGCGGTGGCGGAAGACGACTCGCTCCCGGAAGATACCGAAGAGACGGAAGAGGTGCCGGAAACGGTGCAGGACCAGGAGCCTGTCCCGGCTTTTGTGACTGCGGCGTCCGTGGACACGGAAACGGAAGCGGAAGCGGAAGAGCAGCCGGAACAACCCCGGAAAAAGCGGCCCCGCAAAGAGCCGGATTCCGGGGAAGAAACTGAGAATCAGGAAGAAGGAAAGTTCGAGGTGGTTACGGACGATTCCCTGGAAGACGAAGTCCGGGAGCCCCTGCCGCCCATCGACAACCGGCTGGATCCGCCGGACGGGCTTCCCAAATATCAGCTGCCGCCGCTCTCCATCCTGGGCGATTATGCCAATGCCCGCCATGAGGTTTCCCAGGACGAGCTCAACAGGAACAACAATAAAATCCGCGCAACCCTGGCCAGCTACAAGATCCAGGTCCGGGACGTGACTGCGGTCGTAGGCCCCACGGTTACGCTTTATAAGGTGTACCCGGCCCCGGGCGTGAAGATATCGGCCATTAAGCAGTTGCAGGAAGATATCGGCATCTCCCTGAATGCCAAGGGGGTGCGTATCACCACTCTGTCGGATTCGGTGGGCATCGAGGTGGCCAACGACAAGGCCTCCATCGTGCCGCTTAAGGCCCTGCTCAACAGTCCGGCGTTCCGCGAGTCCAAGGCAGAGCTCCCCGTCGCCATCGGCTACACCATCTCCCAGGAAGTGAAGGTGTTCGACCTGGCAGACGCTCCGCACCTGCTGGTGGCCGGTGCCACCAAACAGGGTAAGTCCGTGGGCCTGAACGTGATTGTGGCGTCGCTGCTGTACTCCAAGCACCCGTCAGAGCTCAAGTTCGTGTTCGTGGATCCCAAGATGGTGGAATTCACCCCGTACGGGAATCTGCTGCACCATTATCTGGCCGTGCTCCCCAACTCCACGTCGGAGCAGGAAGAGAAAGACCGGGCCATCGTGAAAAATGCCAAGGATGCGGCGGCCGTGCTGCAGTCGCTCTGCGTGGAGATGGACGCCCGCTATGAACTCCTGTCCAAGGCCTTTGTGAACAACATCAAGCTTTACAACAACAAGTTTAAGGAGCGTCATCTGCGCACGGATGAAGGCCATCATTTCCTGCCGTACGTGGTGGTGGTCATCGACGAATACGCAGACCTGACCATGTCCGTGGGCGCCGGCCCTGAATCCAAGGCCCTTGCCCGCAGCATCACCACTTCGGTCATCCGTCTGGCGCAGAAGGGCCGTGCGGCCGGTCTGCACGTGATCCTGGCCACCCAGCGCCCTACGGTAGATGTGATCACCGGCCTGATCAAAGCCAACTTCCCCATGCGCATCGCCTTCCGCGTCACTTCCCGCATAGACTCGGCCACCATCCTGGACCAGCCGGGCGCGGACAAGCTCATCGGCCGGGGAGACATGCTCCTGTACAGCGGCGTGGAGATGGAGCGGGTGCAGTGCGCCTTCATCGGCAACGACGAAATCGTGAACCTTACCCAGGCGGTAGGGAACCAGATCGGATATCAGAAGAGTTACAATACGCCTTATTATCTGCCGGAGCCCGCTCCCACCGAGGGAGAAGAGGGCGGAGCCGGAGGCATGGTGGACATGAAAGCCCTGGACGAGCGTTTCGAAGAGGCCGCCAAGATGGTGGTCGTGAACCAAAGGGGCTCCACCTCGGACCTGCAGCGCCGTCTTGGCATGGGATATGCAAAGGCAGGTAGAGTGATGGACCAGCTGGAGGCCGCCGGCATCGTGGGCCCGCAAAACGGAGCCAAACCCCGCGAGGTTCTGGTGAAAGACCTCAACGAGCTGGAAGAGATCCTCAAGCACTTCATGGCGTAAAATGAAAAGAATCGTACTGTTGTTTGCCGCTTGTCTGGGCGCCTGCCTTCTTGCAGGGGCCCAGAAGCGCATTCCGCTGCTGGAGAAGGTCCCGGGCCACCGGGTAAGCTGCAGCTATACCTATAGCCTTTCCAAGGACGGTGCCCCTTTTTCCGAGGTCACCTCGGGCTCCCTGGAGGTGGAGGACAATGCCTTCCGGCTGGATGCCCTGGGGCTTCGGCTCCTGAGCGACGGTACCACCCGCTGGACCCTGGACGACGAGGCGAAAGAGGCCGTGGTGGAAACGGTCTCCCGGGAAGACATAGTCACCAATCCCGCCCTGTTGCTGTCCGAATATACCCGCTACGGAGACCAGATTACGGTGAACGGAAGCTCGGACACCTCCCTGGACATTACCCTGGAGCTGGACAGCGCCACCCGGGCCCGTTTTGTCCTGAAAGACATTGTTTTCTCGGCCAAACAAGGGAAAAGCGACTTCTCTCTGGAGGAGAAATCGCTTCCGAAAGACTATCTTGTCACAGACCTCCGCTAACGCGGGGGCTTATTTTTTTATGCAGCGCACAGACAGCGCCAGCGACTCCTTGCTTCCCACGCCTTTCTGCACCTGTGCCTTGTCGGCATAGATATAGCGGTATTCCGCCATGTCTTCCGATGTTTGGGAAGGGGTTGCGGTCCAGAAAATGGCGTAGTCCATGAAACCCTGTACATTGTCCTGCCCGCCGGTGAGGTCTACATAGCCGGCCGGGATGGCGTTGAATTTCTTGGCGTTGGTAATGTTCATGCCCGGCCAGTAGGTCCACATCTGCTCTTCCAGCAGGACGGCGTTGGCCATGAGGGCGCAGGCGTCTGTGCCCAGGGCGTCCCAGGCTTCCGCATCCGGCAGGGCCCAGCCTTCCGGGCAGGCCACCTGCGCCTCTTCCCAGGTGTAGAATTTGCCGATGAAGGAGTCTGTCACGGAGGAGAGGTGGAAGGACACGCCGTTTTCCGTGCCGTAGAGGTTGTTGGCCATCCAGGTGGTTCCGTCAATGTCCGTGGTGTAATACTTGTTTCCGCCGATGGTGGCCGCCGTGCCCTCCACTCCGGTAAGGGAGTTTTCCGGGTCTATCACCGAGAAAGAGACGGTGGCGGTGCTGTTGATATAGTCTGACCCGGCAAAGGCGTAGCAGGTGATGGTGACTTTCCCCAGATCTGCCGTCTTGAACACGAAAGAGGGGTTGGAGACCTTGATGTTCCGGGTGGTGGTGTCCCGCTGGATGGTCTTGGAATTCATGCTGGCGGTCCAGTATATGCCGATACTCTCTGAGGGGGTGGAGTTGTCCGAGGTGTAGATGTCCGATACGTCTGCGGTAAGGGTGACGGTTTCTCCCGAGGCGACATAAGGCACGACGCTGTCCTTGAGAAAGAGGCCCTCCAGGCGGGGGACCGAAGTATTGCTTTCTTCTTTCTTGCAGGAGAAAGCCCCGAGAACCAGCATGGCTGCTGCGGCATATAGTAAGCTTTTGTTCATACTTGTCTTGTTCAGAATTACAAATATCGCTATTTTTTTGTATTTTTACACAAATTTCTTGCCACGATGAATAAGTTCCTCACGCTGTGTGCCCTTGTCCTGCTTGTTTCCTGCACCGGAAAAGACCGCTACATCCAGGTCAGCGGGCAGGCGCAGGGGGGCGCCTACTCGGTGAAACTGAACATGAAGGGGGTTAACGTGAGGGCGGAGACCATCCGGGACAGCATCGACGCCCTTCTTGTGCATATAGACACCACGCTCTCCGGCTACAACAAACGTTCCCAGCTCTCCCGCTTCAATGCCGGGGAAGCTATCCGTCCCAACGCCCTTTTCCTGGAGATGTACGGCTTCGCCTACCGGATGTGGGAACGCTCCGGCGGTGCGGTGGACTGTGCGGCAGGCCCGCTGTTCGATGCCTGGGGGTTCGGTTTCCGGGAGGGCGTGATGCCCTCGGACCAGGAAGTCCGCTCGCTCAGGAGCACGTGCGGCATGGCACTTCTTCCCGCGGAGCTGCCGTTGCAGGACGGTGTCCTGGATCCGGCCGGCCTGGGATTCCCGCGCCTGAATTTCAATGCCGTGGCGCAGGGGTACAGTTGCGATATCATTGCCCGTTACCTGTATGGCCTGGGTGTAAAGGACATGCTGGTGGACATCGGCGAAATCTGGTGTGACGGACGCAACCCTTCAGGCGGCCCCTGGGCTGTGGGAATAGACCGGCCCGTAGACCGCGACCCGGATTCGGTCATCGGCGACCAGGGCCTTACCGGCATCTGGAGTTCCGGCCAGGCCCCCTGCGGGGTGGTCACATCCGGCAATTACCGGAAGTATTACATGAAGGATGGCCGCAAATACGCCCATACCATAGACCCGGTAAGCGGCTATCCGGTGCAGCACAACCTGCTCAGCGCCACGGTGGTTTCTTCCGAAGGGGCGGGCGTGGCAGACGCTGTGGCCACCTGGTGCATGGTGGTGGGGCTGGAGAAAGCGAAGGAGCTGGTGGCCGGAGACCCTTCCCTGGAAGCCTACCTGGTCTATTCCGGTGAGGACGGCCGGATGCAGGAATGGGTATCGGCCGGTTTCACGCTCCGGGAATAATCACAAAGACGCGATTATCTCCAGCACCCGCTGCAGCAGGGTGCAGAGCCCGTCCGTGGCCGATATCAGCAGCCCCGGACAGCATCCGAGTGCCCACAGGATCAGGGTGAGGACGGCCGTGCCCATGATGGCCGACGTCAGGGGAAGCGCCAGCAAGTTGGTGAGCAGGAAGTACTTGGGGAAGGTGTGGAAACGCAGCCACACCAGCGGGGCGGTGGTGAGCTGGCAGCTGATACTCAGGGCGGCCGCTTTCCAGATGCGGCTCAGCGGGTCCCATTTCCCGGAGTCGGGGTACCATTTTTCCAACGCCGGATACACCAGCAGGATGCCGCCCATGGCCAGGTACGACAGCTGGAAGCCCAGGCTGTGCAGGACGCCGGGATCCAGCACCACCTGGACCAGCAGGGCCAGGCACAGCACGCGGGAAGGTTTCCTGCGGCGCCCCGTGAGTGCCGCCACCTCATTGATGAGGATGAACAGGAAAGCCCGCACCAGGGAAGGGGAGGCCCCTGTCATCAGGGTGAAAAACGCTGCGGCGCCAATGCAGACCAGGCTCCGGACAGCCCTGACTGCGGGAGTGTTTCCGGCCAGGGAAAGCAGTTTGCCGATGATTAAGTACAGCACGCCCATATGCAGTCCGGAAAGTGCCAGGATATGGGAGGCGCCGCTGCCGCGGAAGGCGGCGACAGTCTCCCCGGCAAGCCCGCTGCGGTCTCCCGTAAGCAGGGCCGTGAGCAGGGGAGCGGTCTCCGCTCTGGGGAAGGGGATGGAGCCGATCAGGGCGCGGAGCGCTTCCACCGCCCGGAGGGGCAGGCCGTCCCGGAAGGAATCGGCCCCCGGGTAAGTTGTAATGGCAGAAGAGAGGGCCGAGAAAAACCCCAGCAGAAGGAACGAGCCCAGGATGATTCCCGTAGAGACGGGCTCTTTCAGGGACAGGAGCCGTTTTCCGAGCAGCACCGGCGCAGCCGCCAGCGCCAAAGCCGCGGCGGAAACCGTGCAGGCCGCGCCGCCTGCCACAACCGTCCCTGCGAAAGCCCCTGCCGTAAAACACACGGACAGGGCTTCTATACTCCTTGCCTCAACCATACATTGCGAAATTACGTAATAATTTACTATCTTTGCAAGGATATAGCAGAAAAAATATAACACTATCCATACATTATGATTATTCTTGTTATCAATTGCGGAAGCTCATCCATCAAGTATCAGCTTCTGGACATGAAAAGCGACGACGTTTACGACATCATCGCCAAAGGTATAGCAGAGAAGATAGGCCTTCCGGCCGGCATCCTGCAGTATGCTCCCGCCGGGAAGGACAAAATTGTGACGGATGTTCCCATTCCGGACCACAAAGTGGGCATGCAGCTCATCCTGGCCGCCCTTACGGACAAGGAGCACGGCGTGCTCCAGTCCCTGGAAGACATCGAAGCCGTCGGGCACCGCATCGTGCAGGGCGGAGACTTCTTCTCCGGGTCGGCCATCGTCACGGACGATGTCCTGGAAAAGATCGCTTTCTGCTCGGACTTCGCCCCGCTGCACAATCCGGCCCACCTGCTGGGCATCCATGCCATGCAGGAAGTGCTGCCCAGCGTGCCGCAGGTGGTCACCTTCGACACCGCCTTCCACCAGACCATGCCCGCCTATGCATATATGTATGGTCTCCCGTACGAGTATTATGAGAAATACCGCGTGCGCCGCTACGGCGCCCACGGCACCTCCCACCAGTTCGTGGCCGGGGAGGGCGCCAAGCTCGCCGGGCTGGATATCAACAATTCCAAGATCATCACCTGCCACCTGGGCGCCGGCAGCTCCATCTGCGCCATCCAGAACGGCAAGTGCGTAGACACTTCCATGGGCTTCAGCCCGCTGGAAGGCATGATCATGGGCACCCGCGTGGGCAATATAGACGCCAATGCCGTCATCTACCTGGAGAACAAGCTGGGCGTAACCCCCGACGAGATGTCCGTCATCCTCAACCGCAAATCCGGCTTCCTGGGCTTGTCCACCAAAACCTCGGACGCCCGCGAGCTCAACGAACTGGCCAACAGCGGAGACCCCAAGGCCAAGCTCGTGTTCAAGAAGTTCACGTACGATATCATCAAGAACATCGGCTCCTATGTGGCAGCCATGAACGGCGTAGACCTGATCGTATTCACCGGCGGTATCGGTGAGCATAACAGCCGCCTGCGCCGCCGCGTGCTAGAGAACTTCTCCTATCTGGGCCTGAAGGTGGACTACGAGGCCAACGTGGCCTCCGGCGAAGACACCATCATCACCACGGAAGATTCCGCCGTGAAGGCCGCCCTCATCTGCACCAACGAGGAGCTGGTCATTGCCCGCGACACCATGCATTTAGTACTTGAAAACCAAGAATAATATGATTACCAATTTCAACGATTTGTTTGCCGAGTTAAAGGCAAAAGGCATCTGCAAGAGAATGGTGGCCGCATGGGGCGTGGATTCCCACACCATCGAGGCCGCTTCCCTGGCTTCTGACATGGGCTTTGTGAAAGTTACCCTGGTTGGCGATCCCGCCATGATCAAGGACGTGTGCGACAACGCCGGGATCGACATCGCCAAATTCACCATCGTCGAGGAAACGGACGAGCTCAAAGCTGTGGCCAAGGCGGTCCAGATGGTCCACGACGGCGAAGGCGACGTCCTGATGAAAGGCCTTTGCTCCACGGACAAGTTCCTGCGCGCCATCCTGAATAAAGAGTGCGGCCTGCTTCCTCCCAAGGGCCTGCTGAGCCATGTGGGCGTAATCGAGAACCCGAATTACCACAAACTCATGTTCATCACGGACATGGCCGTGATTCCGGCTCCGGACTTCCGCCAGAAGGTCAAACTGGCCGGTTTTGTCACGGGTGTCGCCCGCAGCTTCGGCATCGCCATGCCCAAGATCGCCTTCATCGCCGCCTCCGAGCAAATGCTGGACTCCATGCCGGCCTGCATCGAGGGTGCCATGCTGGCCAAGATGTGCGACCGCGGCCAGATCAAAGCCATCGGCGACGGTCCGCTGGCCCTGGATGTAGCCATCGACGAGGAAGCCGTCCAGATCAAGAAGCTCAAGAGCCCGGTCGCCGGAGACGCCGACTGCCTGCTCTTCCCCAATATCGAAAGCGCCAACGTATTCTGGAAAACCAATTCCAAACTGGCCAAGGGCGTGCGCCAGGCCGGTTTCCTGGTGGGAACCAAGGTGCCTTGCATCCTTGCCTCCCGCGCAGACTCCGTCGATGTGAAACTGAACTCCATCGCCTCCGCGGTCATCTCCGTCAAATAAGAAAAACCAATTACCCAATCCTAAAAATGAGAAAGTTTATCGTAGCCGGGAACTGGAAAATGAACACCACCGTTCCCGAAGGTGTAGCCCTCGCTAAGGCTGTCGTAGAAAAATCCAAGGATGTCCCCGCCAATGTAGAGCTGGTCGTGGCTCCCCCCTTCACCCATCTTGCCTGCGTGGCCGATGCCCTCAAGGGCTCCAAGGTGCAGCTCTCCGCCCAGAACTGCGCAGACCATGAGAAAGGCGCCTATACCGGTGAAGTGGCCGTGAACATGCTCACGTCCATCGGTTGCCAGTACACCATCCTGGGCCACTCGGAGCGCCGCCAGTATTACGGCGAGACCGACGAGAAGCTGGTTGTCAAGACCAAGCTCGCCCTGGAAGCCGGCCTCAAGGTGATCCTTTGCGTGGGAGAGAACCTGGAAGAGCGCGAAGCCGGCAAGCACTTCGACGTGGTTACCGCCCAGACCAAGAACGTGCTCTATAACTTCACCGCCGAGGATATGAAAAACGTGGTGATCGCCTATGAGCCCGTTTGGGCTATCGGCACCGGCAAAACCGCCACGGCTGCCCAGGCCGAGGAAATCCACGCCTGCATCCGCACCGTCATCGCCGAGAAATTCGGTCTGGAGGTGGCAGATGACATGACCATCCTCTACGGCGGCTCCTGCAAGCCCTCCAACGCCAAGGAACTCTTTGCCGAGAAAGACATCGACGGCGGCCTCATCGGCGGCGCCGCCCTCAAGGCAGAAGACTTCATTGGAATTGCCACCTCTTTCTAAAGCGGCTGGAAAGCATATAAAACAAGAAAACCGGTTCTTGAGGAAAGCCTCTTGAACCGGTTTCTTGACGTGTACTAAAACCTAAACCTATCATATAGATGCAATGTCGGGGAAAAACGTTGCAGGAATTCCGGAAAAAAAGAAACTTTTTGCAATCCCGAAAAAACTTCGTATCTTTGCGCGCTTTAAAAGCCATAAGGGCTTTTGGTGCAATGGGGTGCGCGAAAAATCGCACTGAGTAACACATTTTAAACAACAAACGCAATGAAGCATTTTGCACTGAAAGGCGAAATCCGCCAGAAGGGCAACAAGGCCGTCCTCAAGGCCTTCCGTCGTCAGGGTCTGGTTCCCTGCAACCTCTATGGACTGGGCATGGACAATGTCCTTTTCACCGTCTCCGAGAAAGAGCTTAAGGGTCTCACCCACACTCCCGCCTCCTACATCGTGGATCTGGAGCTGGATGGCAAGGTATATACCGCCGTCGCCCACGAGTATCAGTGGCACCCGGTAGAGGACAGCTGCCTGCACGCAGATTTCCTCGCCGTCAATGAGGAGAAACCCATCGCTATCAATGTTCCGCTGAACATCACCGGTCACCCGGTGGGTGTACAGGCCGGTGGTAAGTTCACCCAGAGCGCCCGCTCCCTGAAGGTCTGCGCCCTCATGAAGGACCTCCCGGACCAGCTGGACATCGACGTCACTCCGCTGGAGCTGGACAAGAGAATGGTTGCCGGAGACCTCAAGTTCGAGGGTATCCAGATCATCTCCGACAAAAACACCATCATCTGCTCCGTCAAGACCACCCGCGCAATGCAGCAGGCCGCCCAGGAAGCAGCAAAGGCTGACCAGCAGTAGTCTTTACTGTAATGGAGTATCTCGTTGTCGGCCTTGGGAACATTGGCGCAGAATACGCCAATACCCGCCACAATATGGGATTTATGGTATTGGATGCCTGGGCTCAGGCATCCAATGTCCTTTTTAGGACAGACCGCTACGGCTCAGTTGCAGAGGTATCATTCAAGGGCAGGTGGTTTGTGCTCCTGAAGCCATCCACCTACATGAACCTGAGCGGAAAAGCCGTGCGCTACTGGCTCCAGCAGCTGAACCTTCCGCTTGAAAACCTTATAGTCATATCCGACGACATCAATCTTCCGTTCGGCACCATCCGCATGAGGGCAAACGGGTCGTCGGGCGGTCACAACGGGTTGGAGAACATCACGGAATGCCTTGAAAGTGACAAGTGGACCAGGATCCGCATTGGAATCGGCAATGAATTCAACCGCGGCGGTCAGATAGACTATGTCCTTGGAGAACTGTCTAAGGAAGAGAAAGACCAGGTTCCGGAACTTGCAGCGCGCATTATCCAGGGCTGTAAGGATTTCTCCACAATCGGCGTCCAGAGGGCTATGAGCGCCCTTAACACAAAGCCTAAACCCGCATCTCCGGAGCCGGAGAAACCGGCAGAGAAATAATTTTCAAAAAATGTTGCAAAAAATTCAATTTTTCTGCAACATTTTATTTTTTCCTGCATCTATATAGTAGGTTTAGGTTTTAGTACACGTCAAGAAACCGGCACTTCGGGTTTATCCAGAAGGCCGGTTTTCTTGTTTTTAAGTATTTCTAAGGGAGACCTAGAAGCTGGTAGCAATTCCCAGGAAGTCGTCTGCCTTGAGGGCTGCGCCACCGATGAGGCCGCCGTCAATGTCTTTTTCGGCAAAGAGTTCCTTTGCGTTTGAAGGCTTGCAGGAGCCGCCATAAAGGATGGTCATGTCATCTGCAACCTGAAGGCCGAATTTCTCTGCGATGACGCTGCGGATGCAGGCGTGAATTTCTTCGGCCTGGGCGGCAGTGGCGGTTTTGCCTGTACCGATTGCCCAAACGGGCTCGTAGGCAATGACAATGTTTTTCATGTCCTCTGCGGTGAAGTTGTAAAGGACGTTCTTGGTCTGGGCGGTAACAACATCGAAGTG
>ODAI011661423.1_pt1 | contig 15982 bp, 20 predicted proteins | sample 1539321 | NCBI WGS metagenome assembly ODAI01 (sample SAMN02144231, study PRJEB22623) | gut metagenome | biome: sheep rumen | host: Ovis aries | place: New Zealand
GTCCAAATTCTCTTGCGATAACATGTTGGTCTCTTGTAAGTTTGATAGGAGCAAACATCTGTTCGATTGCGATATCAAGATGATCTCTCCAGAACAGAATCAGCTTTTCCCATTGTTCAGCGTTGGCGAGTGTGCCCTGTTTCTGTCCTGTCACAATACACACCGCCTTAATTCAAGTCGATTGCTTCGACAAAATACTTGAATTCAGAAATCGTTTTGTCTACGCTGTCCTGATCCCATACGACAAGATTGTCGCTCGCAAGAAACCCGTGTGTTTCAAGATACAGTGATATTTCCGAAAAAGAACTTGTCCCTGTTTTGTCTCCCGGTTTTCTTTTGCTTGCCGCAAAATTACCGATCGTCAGCAGGGAATTATATTGCGTCATTGCATCCGTAACGTCTTTCATAGAGCATCTGCCGGCCATATAGTCGTTTTGAACCTTGTCGGCCGTGAGCGCTGCTTTTGCGAGTTTCTTTGCATTGTCCTTCAAGGCAACGTCAGACAGGTCAAAGTCATGATCCAGTTGACGATAATAGTCTTCCAGATATTCAAGCTCAGAAGCTTTAAAGTCTCCGTTAAAGAAAGCATTGTATGTTTTCACATTCGGGTTGACTTTCTTTACTTCTCCCATTTCGACAATCTTCCCGGCATCCTTTGCTTCTTCGTATGTAAGCGCATTAATATCCTGAGAGTTGTCAATGTAAGCATAATGGATCTGCATAATAGCTGGAACCATATTGCATGTTAATGCTTCGAGAAGAACTTCTCTCCTGTCTTCGCTCGACTTCTGATATACGTCTTTTCTGTTGGCCTGAAGCTCTGCTTTTTTCTTTGCGGCTTCCCATATCTTCTCGTCCCACTTGCGATGGTTTTCGAAAAAATATTCTCGCATTTCGTCTTTCGTCTTCAGCTTGGATACGCAGTCTTTACACCAGACATCTTTGCCTGCCTGCTCAATCCAATCTCTATTGGAATAAAATTCGGATAAGTTGCGAACGCAATGACAATGAACACAAAGCTTTGTAACAGGCGGCTTCTTGGCCGTCTTACGAGCTTTGGATAACACAGTAGCCATCTAATCACCCTTTACTCGGTGTCGTCGGAAGGCTCCTCTTTCTTTTCAGCTGTCAGAAGAGAAAGCTTTTCCTTACCGATCTTGTCTTCCGCTTCCTTCAGAAGCTTCTGTGCTTCTTTAATTTTTTCCAGGTCGACAACATTTGTCTCTTTGTATTCAGGAGCGGTATTCAGGTTTTCAAATTTCTTTTTGATTGTTCCGTCGTCGTTTAAAAAGTTCTGCTGCTCAAACTTCGGCCGAGGCTTCCTCTCATAGCTCCTGTCGGTTTTACGTCCCGTGTATGTAGCCTGAGACTTCCTGTTCGGCAGCCTGTGCAAATAGAAATCAGCCAGCGCAAGAAATAACTCTGCTGTACGAGTGTACTTGTAAACCGGAATGTTATATTCGCCTTCTACTTTGCGAATTGTGTAATAGATACCCCTGGATTCCAGAAAGTCCACTTCGTCTCTCCATTGCGTACGATATTCAATATCAAACGCGCTGCTTGGAATTACCTTCTTTTCAATCGTGTTTTCCATGTTGATCTTTCTCCTTTTTAATCATGAAAATCGTAAATAGGGTAGTAGAGTAAGACGAAGAGCCTCAAGCGATGAAGTCTTACTCTCCAGTTCTGATAAAGGGGATGAAAACGCAGTCTTTCTCCCCAGGTAAAACGGGGGATGAAAGACGTAGTCTTTCTCCCTAATGAAATGTGGGGGTTGAAAGCCGTAGGCTTTCTTCCCCATTATGTCCTGTTTCGAATGCGTAAGTTGTAAAACAAGAAGAATAGATTGCAAACTTAAAAGAAAAGTAAATACTATTATGCTTTCATTTTCTAATTACAAGTAAAACTTTCTTTTATACCGGGTATTGTTTTAGCATGCTTGAAAAAGCATGCTTTTTTTCTTTTTGGCATAAAAGGACCCTTTTTGTTTTCAGCGTAAAAGGGGCGATGAACCATTTGGAAGGGAATGGAGATGGGGCAATAAAGCATTTGGAAGGGAATAGGGATGGGGAAATGATAGATCATTTGGAAGGGAATATATATACGGTTTCTTGTGTTCTCGAAAGTTTCCCAGCGTAAAGTAGGGCGAAATGGAACGCAAACCCGTCGTCGCAGTGGTGGCTCCCTGCAGCTGACGAAGACAAGCCAAAAAATAAAACTTTGAGGAGGAAAACCATGAACATCATTGAAATCCAGGGCTACGACAAAGAACAAACAATCATCAACGGAAGCAACATCGAGAGAATTTATCTCTCGGGAGATAGCATTGCTTTCTCGGAGATCGTATTCCGCGGTAAGGACCACGAAGACGCGATTGCCAGCTTTTCAACCTACTACAAGCCCGCGAAGACATGGTACATTTCGTCCGGCGAACTCAAATGCATATAAGCCGGATCTGACCGAGGAGAAATCCTCGGTCTTTTTTTATTTTAACGGCAACTCACGGACGAAGTTGCGCATGGTAAGCCCGCGTTAACTCGCTTAATCGGCTTCCCGTATAGTCCGAAAAACTACTAACATGCAAAGGAGATCCAAGAATGAAGTATTACAACCAAACGGCGGAGCAGTCCGCCAGGAAAGCTGGCTACGATGTAGCCAGTTACGAAAAAGCATGCATGGACTATGCTCAAATCATGCATGAAATCGCGAAATTATATCGCAGTTTTGATGACAGCTGCATGAGTTATCAACTGTTGATCGACCGCGAAAAGCACGCGGCTCACAACCGCGTGGTGTCTGCAATCGAAACAAACGAAGCCGAGCTTCGCAGGCTCGGCCTCGCTCCCATTTTCCAGGGCAAGCTGGAGAATGGGTTTGTTGTTTCCCGGCAGGAAGCCGGAAAATTTGCAATGGAATTCTGCGGGTACGCCGCAGACGCTGAGTTCGCCAACTAAGCCCATTGCAAATCAAGTTTACCATAGTAACTGCTCCCCCGCAAGTCGAACTTCGGTCGACTCAAAACAAATCCGAAGCCCTGGCGTGGATACGGGTTAACCACGCTTAATTATATGCACAATGGTGCGGAAAGAGGTAAACCATGAACAACAAACAAATGTTTATGTCCCTTTTCATTGTTTTTATCTTGGTCTTTTCCATTTTTGTCGTAACATCGCCGGCGTTCGCAGATACGAACGTTCGCGCAGGCATCATCATTGAGATTAACAAAGAGGATGATTATGCAGTCGTTGAAGACTCTTGCGGTCTCATTTGGGAATTCGATGAAATTGAAGACTTCGAAATCGGCGACCTTATCATCATGATCATGGATGATATGAGAACACTTGAAACAATTATGGACGATGTAATCGTTTCTGTAACTTACAGCGGCTACGTTGCCGCCGAACTGAAATAAGGAGGGTAATGATATGCAGATCGTTTATACGAACATTTGGGAACACAAGTTCCCTGGATTTAAAGTTCTTGTCGATAAGATCTATCGCGTTGGTTGGGCTTATGAGTTTGACTGCATGTCGGATGCAGTCATGGAAAAGCGTGAGTTCACGGGCAACATGCTTGTAACGCTTGTGTCTTTCGCTGATGAACCTACTGTAACTCGTGAACTTCCGCAGAAAGAAGCACACAATTATTGTCTCAATATGCTTCACGACAAACGGCCTTTGTTCTGGTATGCAAAGGACGCCTTGTTAAATAACCTTTGGTAAAACTTCCCGGCTGAGCATCCGGGTTAACAACTGCTCCGTTCGAAAAGAGCACTCGGCCGCAAAAGCTGAGTGCTCTTTTCGGGTGTCTCCGATATCAACGCAGCTCACACCTGCGAAGAAAGGAGGTGTTCAAGATGCCTAAGGACCCGGGCATCACCGGTTTCGGCTGGCTGATGGAGGTCGATGGCGAGCTCATTGAGTTTGCCACGGACTCCGAGGCAACCGAAGCAAAGGAAGACGAGTAGCATCGTCTTCCGTCGTCGCATTCTACCATAGACACATGGGAAGATGCAAGCGTTTTCTGTTCGCTTAGACAACAGGGCCTCGCCGTGGGAAGCGGCTTTGCGGGCTTACTGCCGCAAGAGAGTTCAGTAAGAGTTTGAGCCGCTTAAGGCTCCTTTAATGTTCCTTCGGGAGCAAGGTGTCAGTAAACACCGCCCTAGCTCAAAGGGATTACAGCCAGGGAGTCCTGGTAATTAAACTAGCAGCTCAGCTGCGGAAAGAAGGTACCCATTATGCGTAAGTCTAACAAGATCGCTACTCGCGAACCCAGCGTCGGATTCTCCCTTCGTTCCTTTGATTCTGCCGTTGTTATGGCAGAATTCGCTCCGTATGTTTCGGAGCTCAAAGCTCTGGCTGAAGATCTGTACACCGTGGAAGACGGCAAGCGTGTCATCAACCAGGATATTCTGAAGAATATGCGCGACGTGTACGCCAAACTCAAGGCGTACGTGGATACTCTGGATAACGTTCCCTTCCGGGTTAAGGAGGCTTCGGCCAAGATCAGCCGGATGTCCCGTTCCATCGGCTCCGACATCTTCGGAGTTGATTACGAATCCCGTAAACCCACTTCGGAATGGATTACTGTAGAGCATGCAATCCAGGAAGTGTTTAACTTTCCTTGGGTTGTCATGTCTCAGAAGAAAGCTGAAGGCGAAGCTGAGCTTGAGCGCCTCCAGAAGCAGATTGAGCGGCGTCTTGGTAACGCCGGTCTGATCGTTATCAGCAAGGAAGGCAAGGAGCGCCTTTACAAAGGCTTCGCTTCTTCTGCTTCGCACCAGAAGAACGAGAAGATCGTCATGGCTCTGGCTGACTCTATGAATCGTCACGAAAAGGCGATCTGGTTCACTCTGTCCTTCCAGGATTTCCTGGGCCTCACTGTCAATGGCGCTGCAATCTGGAAGATGCGCGCTAATCTTCTTAGACCGATCCGCAAGGAACTGCGCACTGCCAAAGGCAAAGCTCTCACCTTGAACGATATCCAGCTTGTCCCGGATATCACTGTTACCCGCCACATTGAGAATTGCCGTACCGTCGGCATTCTGAACCCGGAAACGCAGGAGATCTTTGAAGACGCTCCGATGGATCTGGAAAAGACAATGGCCGACGGTACACTGCTTTCCACAGTTGCTTTGGAGCAGTGGGGCCAGCTGTGCGGTTATGGCATGAAGGGATGTGTCGTAGATGGCACATCCAGCATCGCAATGGCCGCAAAGCTGGAAGGTAAAGAGATCCCGACCGACATGAAAGCGATCATTGCCGGAGAAGGGACATGGAAATTCGACAAGATCGGTTGCTCTTTCGACGAATTCGTCGCTCGTGCGAACGAACTCGCGAAGCAGTATCCCAGCATCAACAAGCTGTATCTGCTTCGGGAAGGCGACGAGCTGGAAGGCGAAACCAAGATTCGCCGGCTGACTCGCAGCCTGATCCAGCAGTGGATCCATATGGACGCTGCTGATATTCGTAAAATGACGGCCCAGAGCCGTAAAGCTCTTCGCCGCATGAAGACACTGAAGGGCGCAATCAACTCTCTGTCTGAAGTCGGCAAGCCTGAATCCGAGCGCAGCGATGTTGCGAAAGTATTCGCTGCTGCTCCTTGGCTTGTTCTGAATCCCCTGATTCAGAAACATCTTCAGAACAGGTTTGAAAAGAAGCGCACGGAAGCTGCCGCAAACAAGATCCGTACTTCCGGTTCCTATCCTTACATCCAGGAAGACACCGTTGCGGTGGCTCAGATCTGGGTGTTCGGCGCGGATGCTAACCGGATGGATCTTGGCGTTCTGGCCGCCGACGAAATCAGCGTGGCCGACACCGAGGAGCGCAAGGTTCTGGCCGTTCGCTTTCCGGCGAACTATCAGACCGCTGCTGTGCGCATGAACAAACCGTGCGAAGAAGCGTTTGCTTCCTGCCCTGGTGTGTGCATGATTTCTTTCTACGACGATATCCTGATTCGTCAGGATGGAGACGTAGACGGCGACGAAATTGCTATCATTCTTGACGATCTGGCGATCGAAGCGACCGAAAAGATGTATGCGGAATTCAATCCGCCCGTTGTGAACTTTGCTCATGGCGACAAAGCCAAGAAAGAGGTCATCGGAACTGAAGAGCGACTGATTGCTACAATGTACGACGATCTCTGGAAGGCCAAGAAGTTTGACGGCGTTGGAAAGTATGCCAACCTGGCGACTCTCTGCTGCCATCTTGCTTCCGTCGCTTACAGCGAAGGCCGCATGGATGATGTGCGCATTGCGCTGAATCAGTGCAGCCTGGCTTCTACCGGCGCCATCCTGGCGATTGATCAGGTGAAGGGAAACTCCGTTTCTCCGGAACTGATCACTCGGCTGGAAAAGATCGGTAAGCAGGTTCGCGGTCTTTGTGACCGTAAAATGCCTTATACCCAGCAGTTCGTGAAAGGCCTGAAGGCCGACGAATGCATGGAAGAGTCTGCATCTATCTGCGATAAGATCGCCGGACTGATCATGCGCGATGCTGGAGAATTTGAACTAGAGACTGGTGCTGCTGTGTGGAACCGTCAGGAAGCGAAGCGCGCGATGCTGAGCTTTGGCGACTACAGGATCACTGCTGTTCGCAAGGCTCCCGTGTGTGGAACCGTTCTTGACAAGCTTGCTAACAATTGGTTCAACGACAAATCCGAAGCGGATCGGAAAACCTTCGAAGCAATCCGCAACGGCGAAGCTGTTGGTCAGAAGGATCTTCTGACTCTGCTCTGGAGAAACGCCTGTGCTCTCGAGTTCCGTATGGACGGTGAGAACCTGAACGTTAAGCGTGCAGAGTATCTGAAGGTTGTTCGCGACATGCTGTATGCTCAGGCATGCTCCACTCAGTGGATCGGAGCTGACGGCCATGTGTTTACCGACGCCGAGAAGAAGTTCTCCGTGGTTAACTCTGCCGTGACCGATGCCCTGTGCCTCGGATCTTCCGGGAACGGCATTGACAGCGACAAGCAGGGCTCTTACGCCATGTTTGTTCTAAAAGTGTTCGCGAAAGAGATTCTGTGGGCACTGAGCCGGAACAATCCCGACGGCTCTAAGTTTATCGTTGACTCTGCAGTGAACGACGGGTTTGATTTCGACGCCGTTGTGGACGAAACGCTGTATTCTGACGAAGAAGGCGTTGTTGACGAGCCGGAATCCAGTGACTTTGAAGAACCGGAGTACGACTATGACTGTGACTGCGGCGAATTCAGCTTCTGCTAATGCCGCAAGCTGTGCTATCGGCTAAACGGGCGTTGTTCGGAAATTCATAGACGAGAGCCTTTCGGGGCTCTCGTAATGAGTTCCCGAATTTCCCAGCACGACTGGGATTTTCGTGTTCTCTATATTCGGCGGCCTTTATTTTCCCCGGCCTCCAAATTTTCCGGGCGGGGGATTTTTTCCGCTTCGCGTACTTCGTCTTTCCCTTCCATCTCCGTCTTCATCTCAGTAACAGTTCCCATACTTCGTCTACTATATCCCGGGGCAAGCCCCGGGCTGTAGCAGGATGCATGGATCTTCTGCCGATTCAGCGTATCGACAGCGTTTCTCTGCCGATTCCGCTTGACGTTCGGCGGAAGGCTGGTTCTGCGTGACATGTCGGTATCCACCGGCCGCGAGCGGCCTGCAGTACCAGCGTGGAGGAAGTGCACTTCCAAGCGTTTCCGTTGCGTTCAGCAGATTGGTCATCTGCTGTCCGAACTCCCGAATTGAGGGACTGACTCCGTGAGGTCACGGGGCGAAAGCCGAAGCGCCGGTAAACAGTCCTGCCGGAAGGTGCGCATCCGGCAGGACTTTTAGTTAGGCAACAACAAAAGGAGTGATCCCAAAGGCGAACGATTGGCTTTCTCTGCGGCGGCCTTAAGCCGAAGAGAGTAACACAGCATAATGCAAGGCAACTCCGGATGGCAAACGGATAGCCGGTGGCTATGCCGTGCTCGTGAGAGCGACCCGTGACTTTCTGCTTCAAACGCAACGGGCAACGCAAGAGACTAAGCAGACGTTGCTGGGCATACAGCCCGGCGGGCACGACAGACCCTCCATCCGTATAGACAAGCGGGGCGGAGAGCAATCTCCGTTAGAAGTCGCAGACCGGAAACCGCAAGCCCGGTCGACGGATCTTTTCGGCGGCGGAGAATTTTGGCGGGCGGAGAAATTTCCAGCTCCGTTAACTTTCTCTTGCAAGCCTGACCGACCCGGCCGCAAGCGGCCTACAGCACCATTACGAAGGATACGTCCTTCAAGCGCGACCGTCGGTCGCCGACAGGTTGGCGTGTCGTAAAATCAGCCATCGTTCAGCAGACTGGTCATCTGCTGTAAGAAGCCCCACGAGGGTGACCAAGACTTGTTGGCTTGTCTTTAACCAGCCACCGTTCAGCAGAGATGGGCGCCTGCTGTCAGAAGCTCCCTTCGGGGAGTGCCCTTTTGCAAATTTTATTTGACAGCCGAAAGGCGGAAAGGAAGAAGCTCATGAAGTACGACACCATCAGCACCATTAACACCCTGAAAGCTCTGATCGAAGAAAAGAGAGGTCAGCTGAACTGGATCAAGAATGAACTTGACCGACTGCAGGACAGGCTTCATTCCTGCGAGACTGCTGAGGACGTGGTCCGCGTTGCCGCCGATCTGAAAGATCTGACGGCGGAAGCCGATATTCACCTGAAATTTATTGCCGGCGCAAAGAAGCGCATTGCGAAGTTCTTTGCTCCTGCTGCCTGAAAATTGATCCTGCCCCGGCTACTGCTTAGCGCTGGCCGGGGCGGAGATGTTGTATACGACAGTTTTGCCGTAGGGTTTCCTCCTTTCCTGCGGCCTTTCGTATACAGCACCTCTACTTCATGGGATCCTCCTTTCAGCCTGTTCGATTGCTCGCTCCAGACAGCCCTTGAGCAAGGCTATTAAAGGAACGAGAGGTCGGACAGGTACTTACCCTTTCGCTTAAACCTCGACGTGGTGGGTAAGCCCCCGGATGACGATTCGGGTCTAATGTAAGCGACTGTAACTAAAGATGTCGTCGTCGGAGAATGGACGACGTTTGTTCCCATCTGCGGGGATCTAAGCCCTGCGCTGAGCCTGTCGGTAAGGGACAGCCGACGGGCTTTGTCTCAGTATAAGCACGGTCAGTGTTTATATATACCTCCTCGACAGCCGGTTAACGCACGCCGGAGAGCGTGCAACCGGCTGTATTTTTTGTGCCTTTTGGCAGAAAGGAGCTAACAGTGAAACGCATTCCTGTAACGATCTACACCGACGGCTCCTGCCTTGGAAACAAGACCGGATGCCCCGGAGGATGGGCCGCTATTCTGGTTCATCCAACCAAAGAACTCGTCATTCGCGGGTTTGACATGGCTACAACCAACAATCGCATGGAACTCACTGCAGTCGTCCAGGCTGTCAAGAAGTTGAACAAGCCCTGCGAGATTACAGTCATGACAGACTCCACCTACGTCATCATGACCAAAGAGAAGTGGAGCAGATGGTCCAGCAGGTCCCAGTGGAAGAACAAAGACCTGTGGATGGAGTTGTTTGCCGCCGCCAAAGACGGAAACCATAAGATCCGGTATCAGCACATCTACGGCCATACCGGAGAAGTCTACAACGAACGCTGCGACATGATCGCAAAGGAACAGGCCGAAAAGGCCAGAAAGGGAAAGAATGGCTGAGTATAACTTTGACGGCGTCGTCGGCGTTCTGCCGAACGGCGACGAAGCCGAGTTTCCAAACGAAGAGGAGTACGAAGACGAGTACTACGACATGCTCTTCGACATGCAGAATTGCATGGAGATCGAATTCCCGGAGGACTGGGTAGCATGACGCCTGTTGCTGTATTCCTCTACTCGATCGCCCTCCTTTTGGTCGGGGCGATCTCGTTCTATTGTGGTGTAAGACTAAGTGACAGATATCACGATACAGCCGCGTACGAACAGAAAGCCGCGCTGCAAAAGCAGTTCGCAAGACTGACTGCAGGCGTAGATGCAGACGATCCGTCTCAACCTTATGTTTTTGTTCCCTCGGTAAAGAAACGCCGTTTCTCTGCCGATCAGAACTTCGTCGACCGCCTGAGAGCGAACGGTTCGGCAACCGTCGCCGTCAACAAACCTCAGGCAGGCTGACAGCGCGCCGACGCAAGCGTCGGCGGGTACCATGACGGAATTCCCAAATCCCCCATAAGGGAGTTCACCGTTACTCGAGAAGCGAGAAGCATAGTCCGTCTTCGGACGGAAGCTCGCAAGCTCGCTTCGCACCATTATGGAGGAAATGATCCTCCAAACGTAGCGACCCGCGACCTACGTTAAACGGTCTGCCAGAGACACCTGAAAATATGGTTGAGGGCAAGACGGGATTCAGTCCTTAAGCAAGACTGAGTTTGACGGCCCGGCTAAGAATGCTTGCTCCGGAACACCAAACTAAACTAATCAAACGTAAGAGAAGGAGAAAAGAAAAATGAAGAATCTGTTTATCACTGGCCGCATCACCAAGGACGCCGTTCTGCAGAAGACCAAGACCGGTATCGATGCTGTTTCTTTCAACGTCGCTGTGAATGGCCGTGCCAAGCGCGACGAGCAGGGCAACTACCTGCGGGATGCCAACGGCTACAAGGTGTATGACACCGAGTATTATCAGGTCCAGCTGTACCGCGAGTTCGCGGTGTCCATGGCTCCGTACCTGAAGAAGGGCCGTGAGATCGACGTGTCCGGTTCCAACTTCCGCCTGTCTTCCTGGACTGGTCGGGACAACCGGATCAACCCGACGATCATCTTCACCAATCCTGAGCTGGAGCTCAAGGGCGGTGCACCGGTCAAGGCCGAAGAGCCTGCCTCCGACATCGATGATCTGCCCTTCAACGACTAATTCCTAAACGAAAACTTCAACGAATAACTTCTAAACGACAAGGAGCCTGACCCTTAAAGGGGTTAGGCTCCTTTTTTTAATCTTCTCCATGTTTTGGGCACTCCCCGCGACAGGCGTCGACAATACCAGCACGACTGGCTTCAGCGATACTTGCGCGACAGATGTCGGCCATGTTTACCGACCCCCTATGTTTTGGGCGCCCTATTTTTTACGCATTCGAAAAAGTGCATATAGGAGAGAGGCGGCAAAGGGACGCTGTGGGGCGTCCCTAAGCCGCCGATCGTACATGATAGTCTTTTTTTCCAACAACTCTCAGTAAATAACTGGCAAATTAGCGTGACTGGCATTGCGGGCGATAATTTTCCCGTCCGAAAAGAGAACGCGCTAATCGCAGATAATTTACTGAGCAAACATGCACAAACTAAGAAAGGAGCATTTTTATGGAGACAAGCTTTAACTACTGCGACAAAGAAGAAGCCTACTTCAGCTCGGACGAGCGCAAATGGATAAGCCGCATCCGAAGACTGCAGGGCAAGTACCCAGACAAGGTCTTTATCCTGAAGCAGCCCGAAGAGAATGACGGCTGCATCTACTGCAGGCTGCCCGTATCCGCACTTAGCATTAACCTGAGGAAAAGCAGACCCCTGACAGAAGAGCAGAAACAGGCGAGGATCGAAAACCTGGCTCGTGCTCGGCAGAGCAAACATAACACTTAGTATATATTAATATATATACGCATTATATTACCTGCATGTATTTATATTACTATTTTGTATTTATTCTAAACATTGATTAATCTTGGGAAATTTTAATGCAATTAGCCCGACTGGATTTCGGATGGACAAATTCACATCCTGCATGCTGGACGAGCTGATTGTGTTAAATTTCCTGAGCTAACATGTATGTTTAGCGAAAACATGCATGCGTGAGGCGCATGCAATTTCCGCACACAGTATAAGGATAGAGGAGCTCCTGCCCCGACTGGCAGGTCGTGCAGGGCTCCTAAAGATATAACCATATTCTAGATAATATCTTTCCCGGCTCTTAGCCGACCGCTTGGGGAGCGTCGGCTTGAGCCGGATATATAATAAAGCATAGTAACTATGCTATAATTTCTGCCGAATCGGAGAGAAACCTGCAAAGCATTGTCCGTCAACGGTTGTAAGGAGATATATTTGATAAAATACATTTTACGCATTGGAAAAGTTGCATAGTGGGGGAGAGGGTAGGTCCTCTCCGCAGATCGACTCCTTCAAGCTGCTGGACGATGCGGCAGGCCACCTGCCTGAAGCAGGGTGGCCGCCGCAAGCGGCGTCCGCAACCTAACGGTACAACAACCCTCCCTACTCCGACTTACACTCTACAAGCAGTGCGTACGTAACGCTTGATCGCAGGCTCGTCTCCTGCGGCTGTGTAATTTAATAAAAAAGCACAGACAGAGCAGAAACTTATTCCAACAAACTACGTCCGTCTCAACATGGGTGGTACCTGTCTGTGTCGGCGGCTTCTTCAGACTTGGTCGGCCTGAAGTTTCACGCCGAGCTTCCTGCAACATGTACAGAGCAGATTGAGCTGAATCCTGCCGTGGCTGGATAGCCCGTCGTAGTGTTCCGACGTTAAAGCATAACCCGCACCTCCTTTCGAGTAAGGACATCTCAGGATAAGGTAAGATCTCTTTCTTTCGCTCGAAGCAGTACTTCACCTGCGGCTGATGTTCTCCGCAGCGGCATTTGTCCTCCTGTCCTCGCAGGACTGCCGCAGAAGCACACTGCTGCTCGGAAAGATATATATTATTTTAAGCATAAGGAAAAAAGATTTCCTTGGGGGTTCTCTAATAAGCCTATACAGAAAACCCCCAAGGAAAATAAGCCGGAAGATTTACAGCCGCAAACAGAAGTTTATGCCTGAGTACGACTAATCCCTTATATATTATTATTAAATATTTACGTTCTAAAAGAAACATAAGTAATTATTACACATTATTCCTAATTCTACTAGAATGTGTAAAATATTATACGTTATGTACTCTCTTTCTCTGTATACTTGGGGAGTATACAGAGAAAGAGTATAGCACTGTAATTAAAATACATAAGTAATCATTGGTATATTATACTTCTCTCTCTCTTATATTCTTGGGGAATATAAGAGAGAGAGTTTACTATTCAGAATGTAATATTACTACACGTACAATTAGTAAGAATAGAACTATTCTTTTACTTATTACCTACCATTTACTGTTCTTTTACTTATTCCTCTATTATGTTCTTTTACTATTTATATTCTATTATTCTTTTATATAGCACCTATATTTAACCTATTATTCTCTAATATAGAACATAATCTTAGTAATATACGTTCTATTCTTATACATTATCTAATAGATACATATTATTCTTTTAGTACATATACTTTTGGATTCTATAGTAATTAAACGTAATATTACTATTATTACTTATATATAATATATATAATAATATAATATAAGAAGAAACTGGAAAGCCGGAGCGACAGCCGGCAGGACAGCCGGCGTGCGCCCGGCAGAAAGGAAATATTGTATATGGAAAACCTGCTTAAAGAAACTCTGTCTAAACTTAAAAGCTACGACAAGAGCTGGGAAGATGTAAAATTCGTACTCTGCCAGGATGTTACCTTTACTCCGGAGCAGGCTAAGCCTATGCTCGACTTTATTTACGACAACGGCTACGGCGCAGAAGAAGTTGACACCTCTTTAATGATCGTCGGCAATGACTGGTGGATGGAACGCCACGAATACGACGGCAGCGAATGGTGGGAGTTCAAGCGCATCCCGAAGAAAACTGATAAGACATATTATCCGGCTAAAACATTTCAGATCGACGACGTATGGTATCGGTTCAAAACATTTCGAGCTCACGCTACATGGCGTAATCCTGAAACATACGACGACTATATCGGCCTGAAAACAGTTTGAGAGGAGTAACAATGCAAAGTATTTATATTGTTGCCTTATTTGGTCTGCTCTTTGCTTGCGGATTTGCTCTGGGAGCGACCGCTATGCAACAGTCTAACTACATCGGCTACGACGAAAAGAAGAAAGAATGGGACAAAGGCTACAAACTTGGCCTGCGCAAAGGCAAAGAAGAGTCCGAGAAACAGCTTGTCGAAAAGCTAAAGAAGCTGTAAGGAGAAAACAATGCAACTCTACGGCGCTAAAGTATCTCAAAAATATATTCAGCTTACAGACGGAAAGAAGCGACTGAAATACAGATATCCGAACAGCACGCAATATCCGTGCAGAAAGGAATATCACTATGGATCTTGGAGCTTACGCACAAATAAAAGATAAAACGTAATGACTGTAATGACTGAAACAGGAAAAGGAGCACAGCATGCAAATTTACAGAGTTCAGTTTACAAACACAAATTATCTGGATGTCGACATCGAAGCCAATTCTGCCGAAGAAGCGACTGAAATTGCGCAGGAAGTATCTTCTTCCAGTCTCGAAACATCTAAGCTCCTGCGGGAATATCGGTGGTCATGCAAGGATGACTGGACCTGCGGCGAAGCAAGAGAACTGCAGAAAGACGAAGATCCTGCCGAAATTACGATTAAGAGAACAACCAGTTACGAACTGCATCGGAATATTAAACGGCCTTCGGTACTTGACATATGAAATTGCAATATGTTCAGGCGCCTAAAGGATCTAATCCGCAAATGACTGATTTTCAGATTGTTTCCGGCCGGCAGATCGAGTTTGCGTTTCAGCTCCGGCAATACAAGCAAAAGCATTGTATGACATGGAAACAGATTTCGAAAATAGCATCTATTTATGGTCAACCACTCGGCTGTATTGTATCTGAGTGTGATCTGTCTCAATATGCAGACCTTAAAAGAATTCCGTCTGCAGTAAAAATGCAGGCAGTTATGAACATGATGAACTTATCTCTTGAAGATTTACTGTACTTTGCAGGTGACTGAACCTGCAATATTAAGTCGATCGATAGATCAGCGATGCCATGCCGGTTGTCAAACCGGCAGTGGCGCGCCGATCTCCAGATCGGCTGCGCCATCGTATCACAATGGTAGCGGGCTCGCCTTGTAAGCGAGATGTTGCAGGTTCGAATCCTGTCGATGGCTCCAGCCCATACGGGCCTATTTATACTGGCGCTCCGGAAAGACGGAGACAATGCAGGTGGCGGAATAGGTAAACGCTTAATGCTGTAAGGTTGGATACTACGGTCGCTGAAATTCCAATCATGTGAGGTGACAGAAATTCAAATCCTCACCCTGCATTTATTTAGCCCCTTAATTCAACGGTAGAATACGGGACTTTGACTCCCGATGTGTTGGTCCAACTCCAACAGGGGCTGCTTAAACCGAGTGTCTAGGGCAAAACTACTCATCCCTAGTCGAAACGCACAAAAACTTGCGCCAAGAGTAGTGGTAGCAGCGAACGGCATGGATTTGTCGAAGCTGGAAGAAGCAAGTTGCCGGGTTTACATTCCTGCGGTTTACCGGCTCTAGCACAGTTTGCTGAATTCGCGAATAGGCGGCTGTCTCAGTTATTCCTCTGAGAAAACAAAAGGATTGGCGTTTGCTGACGGACAAGGCTTTGGCGCATGACTACTTAGGCGAACGTAGAAGATAATCATGAGGAGCAGGCGGAAGTACGAATAGAAGGCCGCGATGGATGCCACAAATGTGGGTAAGGGTAGGCGGTGTGGTCTGAAATAATAGCCATACAGTAATGATTATCGTTATACTACTAAGCAAGTAGAACAGGGCGGTGGGACGCGAGTGGTCAGCTTTTGGGATGCTGTCTGAAACATTGGTGACAGCTGACGAACCTTTCTGTGGAGTCAAAACGAATATGAAGTAGTAAGACAGTGAAGCAGAAAGATCGGGTAAGCTCCGATATGTCTTATAAATAGCTCAGCAGAATTTATAAGATGAATAGCACAGCTTTGGCTAATGATTATGGCTGACGTTGCCGACTACGACAGTGTCGGTTTTCGAGGTATAGCGCAGTTTGGTGGCGCACCTGATTTGGGGTCAGGGAGTCGCAGGTTCGAATCCTGTCGCCTCGACTGCAACCGCCGATGAGTGTCGTACATCTTGGCCAGTCTTGCAAAAGCAAGTGAGCGGTATATAAA
>ODAI013905345.1_pt1 | contig 15982 bp, 14 predicted proteins | sample 1539321 | NCBI WGS metagenome assembly ODAI01 (sample SAMN02144231, study PRJEB22623) | gut metagenome | biome: sheep rumen | host: Ovis aries | place: New Zealand
CAGTTTTGCTTATTACAGCCATCATGGTCCTTGTGAAACTCGGCTCTCCGGTGCTTTTCACACAGGAGCGGCCCGGCAGAGACGGAAAGATATTTAAGCTCTATAAGTTTAGGACAATGACCGACGCCAGAGATGAAAAGGGAGAGCTGCTGCCAGATGATCAGCGCCTTCCCGTTTTTGGACAAAAGCTGCGTTCGACTTCTCTGGACGAGTTGCCTGAGCTTTTAAATATAATAAAGGGTGATATGAGTATTATAGGACCACGACCTTTGCTTGTTCAGTACCTCCCATATTACACGGAAACGGAAAAGCATCGTCACGATGTAAGACCTGGACTATCTGGTCTCGCGCAAGTAAATGGCAGGAACTTTGTAAAGTGGGATCAAAGATTAGCCATAGATGTTGAATATGTTAATAAGATTACCTTTATTGGGGATGCATCCATAGTATTAAGAACCATCAAAAAAGTATTTGCAAAAGAGGATATTGTAGCGGATACGGTAACCGTTGAACCATATCTGGATGAGGTAAGAAGGGGGAAGACAAACCTATGAGTGGAACAAATATGAAAACCCCTTATTTCCTGATAAATAAAAAAGAACTTGATACGGGCCTTAAAAAACTTAATGAATCGCTTCTACATGCATGGCCTAATTATATTATCGGTTATTCATATAAAACAAACACATTGCCTTGGGTAATAGAATATTTTAATAATCATGGCTGTTTTGCAGAAGTGGTTTCTGACGATGAGTATTTATTAGCAGAGTCCATTGGTGTCGATAAGAAGCACATCATTTATAACGGAGTTGCAAAAAGTAAAGAGACATTCTTGGAAGCAGTAAAGAATCATGCCGTTGTGAATATCGATGCTGAATATGAAATTGATTGGTTAGATGAGTTGTTTAGACAGACAGAAGCTAATTACTCATATGAAGTGGGCATACGAGTTAATTTTGATTTAGAGACCTATTGCCCAGGACAGACACAATGTGGTGTAAATGGCGAAAGGTTTGGCTTTTGCTATGAGAATGGCGAACTGAAGAGAGCCATTGAAAGGATCGAATCCAAAGGAGTGAGGATATCTGGCTTACACCTTCATAAGAGTTCAAAAACGCGCATGCCAGATATTTATAGAGCAATAGCGACTGTGGCTGTAGAGATAAGCAGCGCTTATAATCTACAGCTATCTTATGTGGACATTGGTGGCGGGTTCTTTGGCGGTCTCGAAACAAAACCGCAGTTTTCAGAATATTTCGAGATGGTGGCCGGTATTCTTACTCAAATGTTTGATCCGAAGAAGACCACTCTCATTGTTGAGCCAGGTATGGCATTGATTGGCGCTCCAGTTGATTATGTGACTACAGTAGTTGATGTTAAGAAGAGTTCGAGGAACACTTTTATAGTTACTGATGGTAGTAGAACACAGATTGATCCATTGATGACCAAGTCAAGTTATTTCCATGAGTTTTTCAGGCGGGATACAAATAGAAAAATAATCGAACGTCAGATTGTTTCCGGCTTCACCTGCATGGAACACGACAGGATATTCGAAATTAGGGATCAAGAAGAAATTCTGCCGGGCGATCAGATTATCTATCACAAGGTTGGAGCATATACCATGTGCCTATCGCCATTGTTCATTAAGTGGTTTCCAGATGTGTATGTGAAGGAAGAAAGAATCTACAAGGTGCGCGACAGATGGAGTGCAGACGAGTATAGGAGCAGGAGCGCGAAAGAATGAACGTGTTGATTCTCGCAGCTGGAACGAGAAATAAAATAGTCCAGTATTTTAAATGTGCAATTAGCAATAATGGAAAGGTTGTCGCTACTGATGCCAGCATGCTAGGACCAGCAATCTACGATGCCGACAAGTATTATATCGTACCGTCAATTACTGAACCAGGCTATTTAGATCTGATTTTGAAGATCTGTAAGGATGAGCGAATTAGCGGTGTTCTCAGCCTTATCGATCCGGAGTTATCTCTCCTCGCCGCTAATGAAGAGAAGTTCAAGGCTCTGGGGGTGACAATTATAGGCTCCTCCTATGACCTCTGCGAAATGGCGCTTGACAAGATGCAGATGTACGAGTGGCTCGTAGCTCACGGCTATAACTGCGCTCGGTCGTGGATGGATAAGGACGAGTTTTTCAAGGCCGTGGAAGCAGGAGAAGTCCATTATCCGGTCTTTGTGAAGCCATATCGCGGGTCGGCAAGTATAAGCATCTCGAAGGTTTTTGACAAGGAGACGGTCGATCTTCTCTTCGCCCATGAGGACGATCTAATGATCCAGGAGTTCCTGGATGGACAGGAAATCGGCGCAGATGTGTATATCGATATGATCAGCGGAGAAGTTGTCTCTATCTTTACCAAGAAGAAAATCAAGATGCGCGCTGGGGAGACAGACAAGGCCGTTAGCTTTAAGGATCCAGAGCTGTTCGCCCTGATTGAGAAGTTTGTTCTGGAAGCTGGCTACAAAGGGCAGATCGATATTGATATTTTCGAGATCGGTGGAGCCTACTACATCAGCGAGGTTAATCCGCGATTCGGCGGCGGGTATCCGCATGCTTATGAGTGTGGTGTTGATCATATGAAGCTGATCCTGAATAACTTGAATGGGAAGACGAATGAGAAGCAGATAGGTGCCTACGATGAAGGCATTTACATGATGAAATATAACGAAGTAAAGATAGTACGCGGAATCACGGAGTGATTAGTAATGATTGTTTGGTTGATTGTTTTCTTACTAAGTGCATTTATTGTGGTTTATGCAATGGTCGGATATCCGTTGTTGCTAAAACTCCTAGATAAGTTACTAAAGCCGAAACCTATACAAAAAATTGTCGATTATGAGCCAACGGTTACTTATATGATTGTCGCTCATAATGAAGAGGCTGTTATCGAGAAAAAACTGGAAAATGCAATCCAATTGGATTATTCAAAAGAAAAGATGCAAATCCTGGTGGCATCTGATAATAGCTCGGACTCAACCAATTCAATTGTAGAGAGTTTTATTGAAAAGCATCCTGAAAGAAATATAGTACTGTATTGTTCAAAGGAGCATAAAGGAAAGACCAACGCACAGAATGAAGCACAAAAGAAGGCGACAGGAGAGATACTTGTTCTGACCGATGCAAATACTATACTTCGTTTAGATGCGATCAAGCAGATGGTTTCGTCTTTTTCAAGTGAAGAAATAGTATATGTGTGCGGAAAACTAGTCTATTCAAACTCGGATGACAATCTCACAAGTAATTCAGAATCCACTTATTGGGATATGGATTTGAGTATGCGAGATATTGAGTCTCGAATTTGGACTATCACAGCAGGAAATGGTGCGCTTTATGCATGTCGGAACAATCTTTATATTGATTTTGAGCCAATTTCTTGTCATGACAGTATAATGCCGTTTACATATTCAAAACAAGGGAAAAGGGCTCTTTTCAATCCAGATGCAATTGCGGTTGAAAAAGCAGGCGAAACATACGAGGATGAGTACAAGCGCAAAGTTCGAATGAATCGCGATTTATTTGATATGCTAAGTTGGGGATTTAGTGTTCTAAATCCATTCAAGTATCGGTGGTTTGGTATTTTTTACTTTGGACATAGGACATGTAGGTATTTAATTTGGGCAGCTCACATATTGTTGCTCATCTCTTCATTAGGCCTTGCATTGGGAGGAGTAACGATCTTCTGGGTGGTGTTTGGCCTTCAAATTGGATTTTTTTTGCTCGCAGCGATTGCTATAAAGTCTAATGCAAATACATCAATCATTAGAATGGTAGGTTATTATGGCATGACTGTATTTGCGCAGATTAACGCAGTATGGAATATTCTAACGGGCAAAGCGAAGCCCACATGGGAAAAAGCAGAGAGTACTAGATAAGAAGGAGAATATGATCAATGGAACGAGATGCATTGCTATATAAAATCAGGCGCAAGGGGCAAGTATTAGCGCATCGAATTCTTCCTGATGAAGTGCTATCAAAGATCTACTATAAAGTCGTTTTGAAAGAAAAACTGTCGTTTGACAACCCGCAAACCTTTAATGAAAAACTTCAGTGGATGAAATTATACTATTATCCGAAGAATCCTAAAGTAGTTATTGGTGCAGATAAGTACGCGGTTAGAGAGTATATCAAGGAGAAACAATTGGGGGATTTACTAACTCCTTTGATAGGTGTATGGGACGACGCGAGGCAGATTGACTGGGAGAAGCTCCCGGAGCAATTTGTTCTTAAATGTAACCATGGATGTGCTTATAACCTCATTTGCGAAGATAAAAAGACTTTTGATAAAGATGCTGCGTCAAAACAATTAAACAGATGGTTAAAAGAAGACTTTGGAGCTTTTAACCTGGAAATACACTATTCAGAAATTCGACATCATAGAATTATTTGTGAAGAGTATTTGGGAGCGTCGATAACAGATTATAAATTCTTCTGTTTCAACGGAGATCCGAAGTTTTACTATGTATCTGAAGATTTGATTCACGATAGACAAGCAAAAATTGGATTCTTCAATATTGATGGTTCTAAGCTTCCTATGAAACGTGAAGAATACGCTGATTTAGACAATGTTGAGAGACCTACTTTCTTTGAAGCTATGAAAGAATCGGCAAAAGTCCTTTTAAGAGATTTTCCTTTTGTTCGGGTAGACTTTTTTGTTACGTCAGAGAGGTATTATTTTGCTGAATTAACATTTACACCAGGTGGCTGCATGATGGTTTTCAATCCTAAGTCTTATGATTTGGAATGGGGTCAATTACTTGACATACCCTTTCTTGTAAAAAAGTAAAGTATTGTTGTTGTTTCATTCTTTAACAGGAGCACGTTTATAATGCAGCTACAGCCATTTCAAAAAAGAACATGGGCAAATATAGATCTGAATGCGGCTGAGTACAACTACGCAGTAATTCGTAACAGGATTAAACCGGGGACAAAACTCTGCTGTGTAGTTAAAGCCAACGGATATGGGCATGGGGCGGTTCAGCTTTCCAAACTCTATGAAAAGCTTGGAGCGGATTATTTAGCCGTTTCGAATATAGAGGAAGCAATTCAGCTCAGAAATGCAGATGTAACCATTCCAATCCTTATCCTTGGATATACTGATCCGCGATGTGCTGCAGACCTTGCAAATCATAATATCGCACAGTGCGTATTCTCATATGAATTTGGAGAAGCCCTTTCAAAGAATGCAGTTGAGCGGGGTGTGGAAGTAAAAGTACATATCAAGCTTGACACTGGCATGGGCAGAATTGGATTTCAGTGTACTCCGGAGGAACTGAATCAGGCCGCAAAGGTTTGTGATATGCCGAGTTTGAACCACGAAGGCATTTTCACACACTTTGCGTCTGCTGATGAAGGAGAGGAAGGAAAAGAATACACACGTGGTCAGTATAAAAAGTTCATTAATTCCATAAGTTATTTAGAATCTAAGGGTATCAGTTTCTACATCCGACATTGCGCAAATAGCGCTGCTATCTTTGATTACCCTGAAATGCATATGGATATGGTAAGGGCGGGAATTGTATTGTACGGCTTACAGCCTTCGGGAATTCTCCATAATCCAGGCAAGCTCCATCCTGTTATGACATTAATGACTATCATTGACCACGTCAAAACTATTCATCCCGGCGACTGCATCAGTTATGGCAGGGAGTATACGGCGGCTCATGACGTAAGAGTTGCAACCATTCCTATCGGGTATGCTGATGGTCTTTGGAGATCAAACTACCATAACCATATGGTCGTTGAAGTGGAAGGAAAGCTCGCCCCGATTATTGGCCGTGTGTGTATGGACCAATGCATGATAGATGTGACGGATATTCCGGACGCAATAGTCAATAGTAAGGTGACGGTTTACGGCACCTTTGGTGATATTTCTGTTGATCATATTGCTGCGGCTAACAAGACTATCAACTATGAAATCGTTTGTGCTTTAGGTGAACGTGTGCCGAGGGTATACAAAAAGGATGGGCAAACCATCGCGGTTGTCGACAACATCGTTTGAGGGAAAAGGATGGATAGTAATACATTCCTCTGTAAAGTAGGGAGATACGGATGATAGCATTGGTGTTTTGTGGCGATTTAAGATATTGCCCCTATATCAACAGATATATAGAACGGCTTGAAAAGGCAGAGGGAGACTACAAAATATTTTTCTGGAATCGTAGTGGATTTGATTTGAATTTATCTGATCATTATATCTACTATGATCAAGGATCTGATTTGAGTAGTGGCAAAATTCAAAAGCTCCTCGATTTCATAAGATTTAAAAGATGGCTTATTGAGCAGCTTAAAAAGAATCATTGCGAGAAAATAATCGCGCTCTCTACGTTGACAGGAGTTTTCCTTGGTCATTTTCTGTACAAGAAAGACTATATCTTTGACATTAGGGATTACAGCTATGAACATATCGCTCCGTTTTACTGGATTGAAAAAAAGGTAATCGAGAATAGCACATTCACAGCCATATCGTCGGCTGGATTTAAGGCTTTCTTGCCTCAGCATGATTACATAATTGCCCACAATTTTAATCGAAACGATATTGTTCCGGGAGCGATGTTCAGAAAAAGTGAAGGGAAGATAAACTTCGTTTGGAATGGAGTTGTCCGGTATTTTGAGTTTCAAAAAGCCTATCTTAATGCACTAAAAAATGATCCCCGTTTCAATATTGTGTTTCATGGAGACGGGCCGGAGTTAGACCTGTATAAGCAATACTGCGAAAATAATGGTTTTACGAATGTAATATTCACTGGGACGTATAGTAATAAGGATAAGGCAATCTTATTAGAAGATGCTCACATACTAAATAACTGTTATGGATATACATACGGTGCCGGGAATAAACTCAAATACGCAGTTTCAAATCGATTTTATGATGGTATAGTTCATCATATTCCTCAGTTAGTTGAGCCGGAAGGTTTCAAACCTAGTTGGGCGAATAAGAGTGGTCTTGGTGTCTCGTTTCCGCCAGATAAGGAATTTGCGGATAGATTGTATGAGTATTATATTGGTATTGATGAAAAGCTTTTTGATGTAATTTGCACACGTGAGCTTCAAAAAGTTTTGGCTGACGATGACGTATATATCAAAAAGATAGACGAGTTTATAAAATAAGTATTCATAAAAGGGCATGGTAAGATGACAAGTGAAGTAAATAAAGGTCGAAGGGCCTTTGTGATAAGAATAAACAAAGATCCGGGGAAATTGGGTGCTATTCTATTCCCTCTATTTAATGCCCTGTCATTTGTATCTGCCTTTCTATTTAATATTAGAGCAGGTGCGCTTGCGGGCATAATAATTTTATTATATGTAATCTTTCATAAGGACTGCTTGAAATGTTTCAAAGACCCCGCGTTTGCCTTATTTTACATCACAAATATTTTAAGTGTTTACGCGTATTTATTTAATGGAAGGCCTATTGTTATCTTTGCTTCATGCATAACTTACAACCTGTTTCCTATGCTTATGTATGGAATAGGAAGAGCAAGTACATCAGGAGAACGAGACAATCCCGTTTTTAAATCTTTGTTGTTTAGTAATATTGTAATTATTATGGTGGGATTTCTAATATATTTTATCCCTGGTTTAGCGACAAGGGTTGGTATGGATAGTATGATAACGGCGGGTATAAGCGCAACGGGTAAGGGATATCGTTTTGGTTCATATTTAGGCTCACTGGAGCTTGGAAGTATTTGTGCTATTTCTGTTCCGTTGTTACTGATGTACAACTTTAAACGTAAAATTGTAAAACCAGTAATGTTAATAGCTTTTGCAGTTGCCCTTTTGCTTACAATGCAGAGAGGTGCCTGGATTGTGGGTATAGTTAGTGTTGTCGCTTGTATGATAATTTCGTCAATACTCGATAGGGAGGGCTTCAAAACAATAATTCTATACTCTTTGTTAGGCATTGTTCTTGTATATGTGTTAGTTTATTTTGTGGATCACTATATGTCAGCCGGCTTGCTGCAACATTTAGAAATAAGATTACGCGGTTTGAACATTGAGGCAATGTCAAGAGGTAGATCTGAACAAGCATCTAATGCTATTTCATTGTTTTTTCAGTATCCATTAGGATTTGGCCTAGGGGCTGCCGGGAATAAGGCATCAACCTACCATCTTCAAGTTATTCCTGATGGTAATCTGCTGAGGATTTTAGTCGAAACAGGAATAATCGGAATGACATCATTCATTATCATGAATGTTCGTGCTATTTATCGAGGTATTAAACATAAGTATTACTATATGACCGTGATTATCGGTTTGTTTTTAGCACATTCGATAGGATCAAACGTTCTTGATTTTTATTACGGTTCTTTTATTTACTGGTATATCCTTGGATATCTTAATAGGCCTAATGATTGCTTTGTTCATGAATATAATTATGCAGAAAAGGGACCACGTTTGAATTAGGGTGTCTTGATTATTGGAGTTTGAGGAAATGGAAAATAAGCTTGCAGTAGTGATTCTCAACTATAATGATGCGGCTACGACAAGTATTTTGTTATCGAAAATAGTGGATTATGATTTAATATCACATATTGTAATAGTTGATAATTGTTCTACAGATGATTCTCTTAAAGTGCTGGTTGAGAGATGTTCTCCTAAAGTTGACGTGGTTAGAAGTGACAAGAACGGTGGCTATGGATATGGGAACAACTTCGGTATCAGATATTTGAACGAGAAGTACAAACCCTCTCATATCCTCATCTGTAACCCTGATATAGATATTGAGGAAGATGTCCTTCGTAGGATGTTAAATACTTTCAACGCAGATCCTCAGATAGCAGTTGTAGCACCCTTCATGCTGAATCGTGATGGAAGAAAAGAACCTGGCTGTGCGTGGAGACTTCCTACGAAATACGAGTATATTTTTTCAGCTGACCTCATCATAGGTCACTTCCTGAGACCCACACACTATCCAAACTTGGATAGACTGACAGAAACATCGAAAGAAGTGGACTGCGTGGCAGGGAGTCTGTTGATGGTTGACACTGCAAAAATGCTCCAATACGGAATGTATGATGAGAACATATTCTTATTTGGCGAGGAGACCACGATAGGTTGTAAATTCAAGAAGGCTGGACTGAAGACGATTCTCCTCTTGCAGGATTCTTTTCTCCACCTCCATGGTGTAAGCATTAATAAGTCGATAGGTTCACAGGTAAAAAAGAGGAAGCTTATGCTCACAAGCAGGCAGTACATTTTGAAGACTTATCTCGGAGCTTCAAAGATGGATCTGCTACTAGCAAAAATTGTATATAGTATTTCAATGTTCGAGTTTCGTCTGTTGCTGATGATGCGAAGAAAATGAAAGACCTGTAATTGAGAGCTCTTCAGGGAAAAATGAATGTGTTCGCAAAGATAAAAGAAAAATATGTAAATTTGCCGAAAGCTGTTAAGGCTTCAATATGGTTCCTAATCTGCTCCTTTATGCAGAAGGGTATATCAGTTATAACGACGCCGATTTTCACACGTCTACTGACATCTTCCGAATATGGTCAGTATAATGAGTTTAATTCTTGGCTTGGGATTGTTGGTGTTATTATAACCCTGTGGATTTTCAATGGCGTTTACACACAGGGGCTTGTAAAGTTTGAGGATCAGAGAGATCGTTTCTCATCCACACTCCAAGGCTTAACACTCGTCCTTGTCCTGATATGGACAGGAATCTACTTTATCGGGAGAGATTTCTGGAATCAGCTACTGAATATTACAACAACTCAGGCTATTTTGATGTTTATAATGATATGGGCATCAGCGGTATTTAACTTTTGGGCAGCAGAACAGCGAGTTGTTTTAAGATATAAGCAACTGGTCGTCGTGACCATCCTGGTTTCAATTGCAAAACCGGTTTTAAGTATTATTCTTATTCGACTTTCAGACGATAAGGTAACTGCGCGAATCCTTGGCCTGGTTCTGGCAGAAGTCATCGGATACACATGGATGTTCTTCGCCCAGGTAAGAAAGGGCAAGAAACTTGTTGATCTGAAAATTTGGAAGTATGCTCTGGCTTTTAATATTCCGCTTATACCGCATTATCTGGCTCAAAATATACTTGTTAGTTCAGACAGAATTATGATCTCACGAATGGTGGGCTCCAGTGAGGCCGGTATTTATAGCTTGGCCTATTCGGTGGCTCAGATCATGATTCTGTTCAATAATGCTTTAACACAGACAATTAGTCCATGGATATACAAGAAGATTAAAGATAAAGAACCACTGAAGATTACTAATATTGCCTATGGATCCCTTGCATTTATCGCGGTAGTTAATGTTTTTCTGATTGCATTTGCACCTGAGGTGGTTCGCTTCTTTGCCCCGGCAGAATACTATGATGCAATATGGGCAATTCCGCCGGTTGCCATGAGCGTTTTCTTCCAATTTGCTTATAGCTTTTTTGCATGCTTTGAGTTCTACTACGAGAAAACTGGCTTCATCACTGTAGCAACGATCATAAGTGCCGTTTTGAACCTCGGCCTAAACTATGTCTGCATCCAATGGTTTGGATATATAGCGGCCGGATATACCACACTCGCCTGCTACATCATACAGTTTACCTGTCATTATATTATGATGCAGAAAGTTTGTAATATGCATCTTGATGGGGTAGTGGTTTATAAACCGTCTGTGATGATTGGAATGATAGTTGTTTTCTTTGCTGTGGGATTCGGGTTTATGTTTACCTATAACTATCCTGTTCTCCGTTATGTATTACTTGCGGTAGCAATTATAGCAGTCATCATTAAGAGAAGGATGATTATTGGCTTTATTCAGACTCTGTTGAAGAATCGACAGGAGAGTAAGAAACCCATTGCCTGACGGCTGAAAGGAATTAATCATCTATGAATGTTGTTCAACGAAGACTTCAGTATATAAAGAAAATCTGCTCTTTAAACCTAAGTACGTTGAAAAAGAGGGATCCGAATCTGTTTGTATTCGGCTCCTGGTTTGGAGATAAATTCGCGGATAATTCCAAATATTTATATTTGTACTTTCTTCAAAAAGGTGAAAAAGCTTACTGGATTACAAAGAATGAAGAAGTATATAACCAGCTCAAACAGGATGGTCTACCAGCTGCGATGGCCTATTCCGAGGAGGGAAAGCGGCTTTGTAGCAAAGCTGGATACATTGTGACCAGTACAGCACTTTCTGATGTAAATGAGAATGTCATCGGTGGTGCAACAAGAATCGATCTGTTTCACGGTATCCCGTTGAAGAAGATCATGTACGATGACGAAGTGGGCGGGAAAATGCTCACAAGGAGCCAAAGGGTTCATGAGCTACTTACGCGGCGAGCTTTGAAGGATTATTTCGTGTTCTCTTCAAGCGATACTGTATCCAAGAGTATTCGGACAGCTTTCAGAGTAGACAATGACCACATTCTACAATACGGTCTTCCAAGAAACGATGCTTTTTTCGATGGATCGCTGAAGAAACTCCGGCTTTCTGAAGTAGACTATAAATATGTGATTTCATACTTGCCCACACATAGGAATGTGGGAAAAACTCCGATTCCAATTGAGAAGCTGTTCGAGTTGAGGAAACTTGATACCTTCTGTCGTGAGAATGATATCCTTTTCGTGATTAAGAAGCACTTTTACCATAACAGTGAAAAGACAGATTTAACAGGATATACAAACATTGTCGACCTCACAGGGCAAAGTTATGATACTCAGGAGCTGATGTTCAACAGCGATGTCCTGATAACGGACTACTCGAGCTGCTATATTGATTATTTGCTTTTGAATCGTCCCATTGTTTTCTATTCCTATGATCTGGAGGATTATTTGAAGAACGATCGGGAGATGTACTACGACTACGAAGATGTCGCGCCTGGAGATATTTGCACTGATTTTAATCAGCTCTTCAAAGCTCTAAACCAGATCACTGAAGGTAATTTTGCAATCTCTGCTAATCAAGAGAGAGTTCGGGATATGTTCTTTGCAAAAGAAAATCAGGGCGTTGTCAGTGAGCAATACTATCAATTTATGAAAACCCATCGGAAATGAAGAGAGGAACGTTATGAGCACGGAGTATTCAGCAGAAGAAATCCATGGCCGTTTGCTTACAATGGCGAAGGACTTTCATCAGATATGCGTTGATAATAATTTGAAATATTACATGCTGGGCGGTACCATGCTAGGAGCAGTCAGACATAAAGGATTTATCCCTTGGGATGACGATATGGATTTTGGAATGCCCCGTGAGGACTATGATCGGTTCATTAGTATTTCAAAGAAGATTTTGCCAAATCATTATGAGTTGAGGTTCTATAAAAACGCTGCAAACTCACCGATGCATTATGCGAAGTTTATTGATAATAGAACAACGCTTATTGAAGCTCCATACAGGAATTATGTGGAAGGACTTTACATTGATATCTTCCCTTTGGATGGGGCTGGCAATGGCTCTTTTTCAGATCGTATGCGTATGAAACGAATTAACTTTCTGCAGGGTCTTATCATAAACCATTGCACAACGAGGGAGAAAACTGGATTCAGAAAAGTATTAAAAGCATATGCTCAAATGAGAAACCTTGATAGTCTTCATGCATCTGTTGAAAAGCTTATGATTGCGAAAAAGATCTCTGAATCAACGCTTATTGCAAATTATCTTGGTGCGTGGGCTGAAAAGGAAATAATGCCGAAAGAGGTGATGGGTACTCCTCGATTATACAGCTTTGAGGATACAGAGTTTTATGGATCAAACAATGCTGACGCCTATTTGACGAGTCTTTATGGCGATTATATGAGACTGCCACCGAAGGAGAAGCAAGTTTTTAAGCATAACTATTTCTACTTAAATTACAATCTCCCATATAGGGATTATCACGGCCAAAAGGATTGAATCAATGAATGGAAAGAAGATTGCTGTAATAGGAGCAGGAACGTGGGGGATGGCATTAACGAGAATGCTATCAAACTCTGGACTTGAAGTAACCGTCTGGTCTGCTTTGCCTGCTGAAATTGAGGAGCTGGAGAAGACAAGAAGACAAAAGAATCTACCGAATATGGAGATCCCTGAAAAGGTAGTTTTTACAAAGCATTTAGAACAAGCTTGTCTGGAAAAGGATATCCTTTTATTTGCAGTTCCGTCAGTGTTTGTTCGTCCAACAGCAAAAAAGGCGTCGCCCTTTGTCACAGAAGGTCAGATTATCGTTGACGTGGCAAAAGGCATTGAGCCGGATACACTTATGACGATGAGCGAAGTTATCTCTTCAGAGATTCCACAAGCCAAGGTAGTGGCTTTATCCGGTCCTACTCATGCAGAGGAGGTTGCCCAAGATCTGCCAACAACTATTGTGGCAGCTTATGAGGATACTTCTGTTGCCGAGGCTGTGCAGAATATATTCGCAAACCCTGTCATGCGTGTTTACACGAATACCGATGTTAAGGGTGTAGAGCTGTGTGGTGCTTTAAAGAATATTATTGCCCTCGCTGCAGGAATCTCTGCTGGACTTGGTTACGGTGATAACACGAAAGCGGCTCTGATTACACGAGGCCTAGCTGAAATTGAGCGGCTTGGAGTCAAAATGGGATGCCTCCCGGAGACATTCAGCGGCCTTGCGGGTATGGGAGATTTGATTGTTACTGCAACTAGTAAGCATAGTCGAAATAATAGATGCGGTTATTTGATTGGTCAAGGGTATGATGCTAAGGAAGCTGTAAAACAAGTTGGTATGGTTGTGGAAGGTATCAACGCTCTTCCGGCAGCAATGGCGTTGTCTGAGAAGTATGAAGTTGAAATGCCCATCACGCAGGCTGTAAATGCAATTGTAAACCATAGGGGAGATCCTAAAGATGCTTTGCATAGTTTGATGGGGCGTGAAAGTAAGACAGAACTGCCAAAACCAATCCTTGATTTGAATTATGAATCCGCTGTCATTAAAAATGTAACCTTGCGAGTAAAAGGAGATCAGACAATGAAAAGAGTCATTACTTATGGAACCTTCGACCTTCTCCATTATGGACACATTAACCTTCTTCGGCGGGCAAAAGCACTCGGAGATTATCTGATTGTGGTCATTTCTTCTGACGAATTCAACTGGAATGAAAAGCATAAAAAATGCTACTTCTCTTATGAGCAGAGAAAAGCTCTTGTTGAAGCCATTCGCTATGTTGACCTTGTTATCCCGGAAGAAAGCTGGAGCCAGAAGCGAACGGATATGCATGAGTATCATATCGATACCTTTGTTATGGGCGATGACTGGAAGGGAAAATTTGATTTCCTGAAGGAAGAGGGAGTGGATGTTGTATATCTTCCACGGACTCCTGAAATAAGTAGCTCTCAGATTAAGAAGGATCTGTATGATGCAAATGCTGTGGATGGTGAAAGTAAGACCAGCCATGATGATATAGTGACGGATCAGTGAAATAGAAAAAGGAACGATATAAAACTATGAAAGGCATTATCTTACGGTAAGTGGCATGGGGAACTGTTAACAGAAGAGAACAAAAAACAGTTCCTGATTCCTCGTGGATTTGCTCATGGATTTCTTGTCCTCTCTGATATTGCCGAGTTCTGCTATAAGTGTGATGACTTCTATCATCCAAATGATGAGGGGGGGTATGGCTTGGAACGATCCGGAGATCGGTATAAAGTGGCCGATGCTGGAAGGTGAATATAAAGGAACAGCATCTGCTGAAGGTTATACGGTAGATGGAACGGCATTGAATCTATCTGATAAAGATCAGAAGTGGCTTGGAATAAAAGACACTTTTAAATTCTAAGAATCTGATACGAGAGGAAGACTTATGAGACGCTATCAGCGGATACTAATGAAAATAGGCGATGCAATGCCTCAAAGTTTGCAAATGCGTTTCTACCGCTGGGCGGGGATGAAAATTGGAAATCAAGTTATTATTAAGACCGGCTTTTATACAGACAGACCGGAGAGGGTCAGTATTGGAGATAACTCTTTCCTGAATAATTATTGCCGTTTCTTTTTTGGGAACAACAGTGATGCTCATATTGAAGTCGGAAATAATGTATATTTTGCTCCAAATGTTTCCCTATTGACTGCCACACATGAGATCGGTACAGAGAAACAGCGAGCTGGAAAAACTATACATAAATCTGTGATCATTGAAGATGGTGTTTGGATTGGTGCCGGTGCAACAATATTTCCAGGTGTCAAAATCGCACAGGGTGGGGTAATAGGTGTAGGGGCTGTTGTTACTAAATCAACTGAACCTAATTCACTGTATTACAGTATTCCGGCGAAAAAGATCAGAGATTTGGAATAGAAACGAAAAGAAATCTGTTCACTGAAATAGCACTATATAAATTGCATGCAATCTCCCGGCAAGCGTAGCCGGAAAACCCGGCAACAGCCGCAAGAGGAGCAAAAAAATATTATGAAGAAAAAGATAATGACCGTGTTTGGAACCCGTCCAGAGGCAATCAAGATGTGTCCTCTGGTTGTAGAGATGAAGAAAAGAGAAGGACTGGAAGTGGTTGTTTGTGTGACTGCTCAGCACAGACAAATGCTGGATCAAGTACTCAAAACCTTTGACGTAACCCCAGACTACGACCTGAATATTATGAAGGATCGGCAGACACTGTTCGACATCACGACGAATATCCTCAACGGAATTAAAGAGGTTTTGGAGAAAGAACGCCCGGACGTAGTTCTCGTCCACGGAGACACATCCACAACCTTTGTGACGGCCCTGGCATGCTTCTACCTTCAGATTCCGGTCGGTCATGTGGAAGCCGGCCTGCGCACCTATAACATCTATTCTCCTTACCCTGAAGAATTCAATAGGGAAGCCGTGTCCATCGTAAGTCAGTACAACTTCGCTCCGACACCCTTGAGCCGCGATAATCTCCTCCGTGAAGGTCGTAATCCGGATAACATATACGTGACTGGCAACACGGTAATTGATGCAATGCAGCATACGGTTAAAGAGGATTATACTCATCCTGAGTTGGAGTGGGTCGGGGATGATAAGCTCATCTTTATAACAGCTCATC
>ODAI012757423.1_pt1 | contig 15981 bp, 13 predicted proteins | sample 1539321 | NCBI WGS metagenome assembly ODAI01 (sample SAMN02144231, study PRJEB22623) | gut metagenome | biome: sheep rumen | host: Ovis aries | place: New Zealand
GCGTTCGGCGCAGTGACAGGCTCTTTCATCGCGTTCCTGAGCGTGCCTCCCTTCATTTCCACACTGGCAATGATGGAGATCGTCTACGGTCTTAACCTGATTGTGACCAACGCTACCCCTCTGGGCGGCTATATCACAGAGTATACGAACCTCGCTTCCGGAAGATTCCTGATGATCCCTTATCTGGTATGGATCGCAATCCTGATCGGCGGCATTTCATGGTTCATCTTCAACATGACCCGTCACGGCAAATACATGTACGCGATCGGCGCCAACCCTCAGGCAGCGGAAGTTGCCGGTGTTCCGGTTAAGCTGACCATGGTTATGATCTATGCGAAGGCAGCTGCTTTCTACGGTCTGGCCGGCTTCATGCTGGGCGCTAAGTCCGGCGGCGCTTCCGTCAACCTCGGTCTTGGTTACGAGATGGAAGCGATCGCAGCTTGTACCATCGGCGGTGTCTCCGTCACCGGCGGACGCGGTAAAGTTTCATCCGCAGTCATCGGTGTCGCGGTCTTCGAATTCCTGAAGGCAGCGCTGCAGTTCCTGGGCGTCAACGCGAACGCGCAGTGGATCGCGCTTGGTATCATCATCTACATCGCGATCTCCCTGGATATCAGAAAGTACGTCGCGAAGAAGTAATATGTGTTCCGGTGCCAAAATATCGGCATGGGATCAGTTGACATGACAAAGGGGTATACCGGATAAGCAAAAGGAGAGATCCTGCACTTATACGGTATGCCCCTTATACATTGCGCGCTCACATCGAAACGGTGTAAACTAATCTTCGTAAATGAGATCAACGGACCCCTTATAGAAGGAGAGAATTATGTTTGGACAGATCATGGAACTGGCCGGGATCCCGATGCTGATCGGGGGCGTGTGTCTGTATTTTGCCTACAGGGTCATGTACCTTCAGGACACGAAAGCGATCCGGGGCAAGAACAAACCGGAGCCAAAGGACAAAGAGGGCTACTGCCGGGACGCGGGAAGGCTGCTGCTGTTTTTTGCCGCGGGAACCTTTCTGATGGGCGTACTGGAGACGATCAACCAGACGGCGGCCCTGGGAGAGATCATTATCTGGACCTTGATCACGTTCGTGCTCTGGAAGAAGCTGGATGACAAATATTTCTGAGGCGAGGGAACGGAGAGATGAGTATGTACTCAGTCCTTATGGTGGATGACGAGGAGGATGTCATCCGCGCGATGCAAAAGAAGATCGACTGGGAGAGCATCGGATTCCGGATCATGGGGTACGCCCACAACGGGATCGAGGCGCTGGACCTGGCTGAGCAGGAGGCGCCGGACGTCGTTCTGACGGACATCAAGATGCCCTACATGGACGGGCTTGAGCTGGCCCGCCATCTCAAGGATATGTATCCGACGGTCCGCATCCTGATCTTTTCGGGCTTTGATGAATTTGAATATGCCAAGGAGGCGATCCGTCTGGAGGTGGAGGAGTATATCCTTAAGCCTGTGGACGCGGATGAGCTGCGCAGGATCTTCACCAGGATCAAGGAGTCCCTGGACCAGGAGATGGACGAAAAGAGAAACGTGCAGAAGCTGCGCGACTACTATATGGAGAGCCTTCCCCTTCTGCAGGAGAACTTCTACTCCTCCCTGGTGGAGGGAAATGTCGCGGAGGAGAATATTCCGGGGTATCTGCAGGACTACCAGATCGAGCTGGACAGCCCCCTGTATGCGGTGGCCGTGATCCACACCAGCACGACACAGCTGCCGGAGGGGATCAGCGCCGTCCTTTTGACCGAGTCCGTCCGGAGACTGGCCAGGGAACGTATCGGGGAGAGAAGAAACGCAAGGCTCTTTCCCCATGAAGGCAACATCGTGGCGATCGTCCCCCTCCTGTCCCAGGAGGACGTGACGCGGTTCACCGACGAAGCGGATGCCTTCTGCCGGCTGGCCGGACACGTGAGCCAGGCGGTGGTGACGATCGGCATTGGAAAGGTCTGCGGCAAGGTGTCAGGCATCCCCGAGTCCTACCGGGGAGCCAGAGAAGCGGTCTCCTACCGCTCCATTTACGGCTCGGGAAGGGCAATCAATATCAGCGAGATCGCGCCGGGCGAAGAGCGGACGGACGACAACCTGCAGAAGAAGCTGCACAGTCTCTTTAAGGCTGTGAAGACGAGCACGCCGGAGGCTGTTATGAAGGAAGCGGAGGACTATGCGCGGGATCTCTTCGAGGGAGGGAGGAGCCTGAGCATGCACCGCTTTATGGTCATGGAGCTGGTCAGCTCCCTGTACCGGTTTGCCATCAGCAACAAGATCAACGCGGACGAGATCTTCGGCGAGGACGAGAGCCTGTTCCGGAGCGTGACCAACATGGACGTCGCGCAGCTTGGGGGATGGCTCCGCAAGGTCTCGCTCATGATGCAGAGCGAGCTTGGCAGCAACCGGGCGGACGGCGCGCAGACCTTCGTCACGAGGGCCATGGACTACGTGCGCGACAACTACGGGGACCAGGAGCTCACCGTCGATAAGATCTGCGGCGTCCTGGGCGTCAGTTCGGCTTATTTCTCCACGACTTTCAAAAAAGAGACGGGCCGGACCTTCATCGCCTACCTGACGGACTACAGGATGGAGCAGGCCGTGCAGAGGCTGATTGAGAATGACGACAAGACGTATGTGATCGCGGCGCGGGTGGGATATGCGGATCCCGCGTATTTCAGTTATGTCTTTAAGAAGAAATTCGGCGTCTCTCCGTCCAGATACCGCTCGGAGAGAAAGTGACCGGAGGCGGAGAGAGGCGGCCGCCGGAAACGGGAGGGATCCGTGGTAGATTTCAGAGAAAAGATCAATAAGGAAAAAGACCGCCTGTCGGAGAGCGAAGCGGGCCTTAGAAGGATCATCGGCAGTCAGGGCATCCAATCCACTGTCCTGGTCTCCTTTACGGTCGTCTCGTTTCTTATTGTCGTGCTCCTGGCATTCGCCCTCTACCAGCGCTTCATGCAGCGCACGCGCGTGATGATGACGGAGAGCATGGAGCAGCTCATGTTTCAGACCGAGGCCAATCTGGAGGACTATCTGACCAGTATGCGCAGGATCAGCGACGCCATGTACTATGACGCCATCAAGGACAAGGACCTGTCCAAAGACAGTCTGGACAGCGAGATGTCGCTCCTCTACGAGGCCAACAAGGACAACCTGATCAGCTTCGCCCTCTTTCGGAGGGACGGCTATCTGGTCAGCGCGTCTCCCGTTGCGACGATCAAGCAGGATATGGACATCCGGGAGCAGCCGTGGTTCCGGCTGGCGCTGGATGAGCCGGAGAACCTTCACTTCTCGACGCCTCATGTGCAGAATATTTTCGACGCCTCCTCCTTCCGCTACTACTGGGTCATATCCCTGAGCCGGATCGTGGAACTGACGAGCAGCGGCGTTCCCATGCGCGGTGTCCTCCTCGTCGACATGAACTACAGCACGATCGAGGAGATGATGGACCGCGTCAACAACAGCAGTTCCTATCAATATTTTTACCTGTGCGACGGCGGCGGAGATCTGATCTATCACCCCAGAATGATCCAGATCGGCGCGGAAAAATACAGAGAGAACAGTCTGCAGGCCTCCGACTACGAGGACGGCGTGCACGAGGAGGTCTTCGAGGGCGAGCGCAGAGTGGTCATCGTCAAGACCATCGCGTATACGGGCTGGAAGCTGATCGGCGTGATCCCCACGAGCGGATTCAGGCTGGGAGCGGGCAGCACGCAGTATTTCACGGTGCTGCTCCTTCTGATGACGATCCTGGCTCTGCTGGTGATCAACCGTCTGGTCACGAATCTGATCACGAGCCCGATCCTGAGACTGGACCGCTCGATCCGCAATATGGAGGGCGGCCGCGTGGATCCCGATAAGGTCTACATCGGAGGCCCGACGGAGGTGCAGCACCTGGGCCGGAGCCTGCAGGGAAGCTTTGCCCAGGTCAACGCGCTGATGGAGGACGTCGTGCGCGAGCAGGAGGAGCGCAGAAGGAGCGAGCTGGATGCGCTGCAGTCCCAGATCAATCCTCATTTCCTCTATAACACGCTGGATTCCATCGTCTGGATGATCGAGGGAGAGAGAAACGCGGACGCCGTGTTCATGGTGACGCAGCTGGCCAGCCTCTTCAGGATCAGTCTCAGCAAGGGGCGGACGGTGATCAGCATTAAGGACGAGCTGCTTCACGCCCGCAATTACATGAATATCCAGAAGGTCCGCTACAAGGACGCTTTCGAAGTGACCTGGGATGTACCGGAGGAGATCGGCAAATACTGCACCGTGAAGCTGATCATACAGCCGATTCTAGAGAATGCCCTCTATTACGGGATCGACGCGCTGGGCGACGAGGGAGAGATCGCGGTCAGCGGAAGAAAAGAGGGGGACGACATTTATCTGACAGTCCGGGACAACGGTCTGGGCATGCCCGGGGAGACCGTGGAGCAGCTTCTGGTGGACGAGGAGCGCGTGCACAAGCACGGATCCGGCGTCGGACTGATCAATGTGCATAAGAGGATCATGCTCCGGTTCGGGCCGCAGTACGGTCTGATCATCGAGAGCGAGCCCGACGAGGGAACCGCCGTGACCATCCACCTGCCGGCTGTGCCGTATACGGAGAAGACCAGGCAGGCGCTCGAGCGCGGACAATGGGACGGGGAGGGGCGCCATGAGAAGGAATAAGCTTTTTCCGGCCCTCGTGATCATTCTGGCACTGATGATCGCCGCCCAGACGGCTCTCATCATCCGCCAGAGCGGCAGGACGGACACGCCCAGCCAGATCCACGTCATCATCGACGACAGCAGCGACAACCGCTGGGTCCAGTTCATAGAGGGCATGGAACAGGCGGCGGAGGACGAGGGCGTCAAAGTCACGATCATTCCCACGGGCCGCCTGTCGAACCTGACCGAGGAGGAGGATCTCATCGAGAGGGTGATCGCATCCGGAACGGACGGCGTGATCGTGCAGCCCTTCGCGGATCCGGACGCCGCCAGGATCATGGAGAATCTGAGCGGCCGCACCGTGATCGAGCTGGTGGACGAGAGCACCTATGAGATCCTGAGCAATGTGGTGGGGATCGTGAGTCCCGATCACGAGGCTATAGGAGAGGCGCTGGCGCAGGAGGCGGCCCGCTATGCGGGAAAACCCCTCTCCCGGTGCACGATCGGAGTCGTAAAAAGAGGCGCTTCGCTCAGCTCCGAAGAGCAGATAATGAGCGGGTTTACCAAGAAATTGGAAGAACTGGGAGGCAAAGCCGCCTGGGTGCAGGAGCAGTCGGATGAGGCCGGCAGTCTCAAGGACCTGCTGCTGGAAAAGACGCCTCCGGACATACTGGTGGCCTTGGACAACGCGGGGCTGGAGGCGGCCGGCGAGTATGCCGCATCTCTGGAACAGGACATTGTGGTAGTCGGCACGGGCACTTCTATGAAAGCGCTCTACTACCTGGACAGCGGCGCCGTGCAGAGCGTGATCGTCCCCGAAGATTACATGATGGGGTATCAGAGCGTCTCCGATATGGCGGATTATATCCATAAGAGCCGTTTCCTGCCGCAGCAGAGGACGATCTCCTTCAGAGTGATCAACAGAGAGACGCTATTTGCTGAGGAGAATCAGGAGATCCTGTTCCCAGTACAGAGATGATGCGGAAGTCGGAAAGGCGCCCCGCCCCAAGCGCGCCGGAATGGAGATTATTATGCAGAAAGAGCAAAAAAGCGGCAGAGGAAGGCACAGAGCGGCAGCGCTGCTCCTGAGCGTGCTGGCCGGCGCGGCTCTCCTTACGGCGGGCTGCGGCGAAGCGGAGCCGAGCAAGAGCGACGACTCCGTCAGGATCGGCGTGACGCTCTATGACCAGTACGACACCTTTCTCGCGGAGCTGATGGAGAGCTTCAACGGATATGTGGACGCGCGCAAGGCGGAGGGCGTCGACATCGTCACGGTCGTCCGGGACGCGGCCAGATCCCAGGCGGCCCAGAACGACGAGGTGGCGGATATGATCGAGTCCGGCTGCGACGTGATCTGCGTCAACCTCGTGGACAGGACGGCGCCCACGGAGATCATCGATATCGCCAGAAAGAATGACGTGCCGGTCATCTTCTTCAACAGGGAGCTGGTGGAGGAGGACCTGATGCAGTGGGATCAGCTGTATTATGTGGGCGCGGACGCTTTCCAGTCCGGAACGATCCAGGGCGAGATGGCGACGCAGTACTGCAAGGGGCACCCCGAGGCGGACCAAAACGGCGACGGCACCATTCAGTATGTGGTCCTGGAAGGGGAGGCCGGCCATCAGGACGCGATCATCCGGACAGAGTACTCCGTGGACACCATGATCTCCAACGGGATCCTGCTGGATAAGGCGGGATATGCCATCGCCAACTGGAACCGGGCCCAGGCCAGGACCAAAATGGGACAGCTCATCGACAGCAGCGGAAAGACCATCGAGCTCGTGCTGGCCAACAACGACGACATGGCTCTGGGCGCCATAGAGGCCTATCAGGATAAGGAGATCCCCGAGAGCGAGTGGCCCGCTATCTTCGGGATCGACGGCACCGGCGTGGGGCTCGAGGCCGTGGTCAGCGGCCAGATGACCGGGACCGTCTACAATGACAAGGACGGGCAGGCAAGGGCCATGGAGGCGCTGGCCTACGCGCTGGCGTCGGGGAGCTATCCCGAGGGACTAAAGCTCCCGGATCAGGTCGCGATGGAGGACAACAAGTATATCCGGCTTCCCTACAGGGAAGTGGACAGGGAGCAGGCGGAGGAGATCCTGGCAAAATAGCGCCTGCCTGACTCCGCTCAAGACCGCCTTGACGATCCTGCCGCATCGCGCGCGTTTGCGATCACAATATCGGAATCATTAGGAAACGAAAACGTAACGAAATTCAGTTTAAAAAGAATAAAATTGTAAATATTTTGAAACAAAAAAGATTTACAATATTACCGCCGTACAGCTATAATGGAATAGTATGGGAGCGGACCAGGCTCTCTTATTAATGCCGGGCAAAGGACCCGGCCGGCGGAAAGGATCACGGGATGGAAAGAGTTATGCGGGAAGCAGCGAAGCTGCTCATAGCCGTTTGTGCTGTGCTCACTCTGACGACGCAGAGTGTGCTCCCGGTCTATGCGGATATAACAGATCATGCGGATACGAGTGCCGCGCCGGAGGAGGAGGGCGCGTTGGCCCTGGACTATTTTGACAGGATCGCCGTCAACTCGGTGAGGGGAAGCCTCACAGTCCGGTCGGGAGATGAGTTCAGCATCGCGTTTCCGACGGGATGGGAGGAGACGCCCGCTTACTCCGTACAGGACGAGATCCTGGTCGTGAGCGGCAGAAAGAGCACCGGCAGCCATGAGGCGGCGGCGGAGGGATCGGCTGTGGTTCTGGGCGAGGACGAACCCGGGCAGGGCGCGGATCCCGCGAAGACTCCGGAGAGAGAGGACACGGGCGTAGAAGCGCAGGCGGGAGAGACGCCGCAGATGGTGATCACGGTCCCTGCGGGCACCGGCCTCGATACACTCAGGATCGCTATGGAGGAAGGGGACCTTCTTATATCGGATATCACCGCCAGCTCGGTCACGATCCAGTCGGGAGGCGGACGCCTTGTCATGGAGAATGACTCCCTGGGCACGGTGGACATCTATTCGGACGCCGGGACGGCCGCTGTGACGGGATGCTCCTTCGGCAGTCTCAATATCGGAATGGCCAGCGGAAATGTGACAGTTCAGTCCGCCGAGGGTCTGTCCCGCTGCCGGATGGAGATCAAGACGGACGAAGGCGACATTACGGTGAACGGAACGAGCCAGGGACCCCAGTATTTGCAGCCCGGAAACGGAAAGAAGTTTCTGACCATTCAGATTGGCGACGGAAACATAGACATTATCGAGTAAATGAGGTAATCTGTTTAGAGAGCTTTTTTTGCATATTACTGCATTGAATAGAAACAAAGGAGCATAGAATGAGAATAACAGAAGATATCAAGTATGTCGGCGTAAATGATCACCAGATCGACCTGTTTGAGGGACAGTATGTCGTTCCGCTCGGAATGGCTTATAATTCTTATGTCATCCTCGACGAGAAGATCGCCGTTATGGATACAGTCGACCAGCACTTCGGCGACGAGTGGCTGGCCAACCTGGCAGCGGTGCTCGGCGACAGAAAGCCGGACTACCTGATCGTGCAGCATATGGAGCCTGATCACTCCGCCAACATCACGAGTTTTCTGAAGGTTTATCCCGACGCCGTGGTCGTGGGCAATGCCAAGACCTTTACGTTCATGGAGCAGTTCTACGGAAAGGATCCTTCCATGAAGAAGATGATCGTCAAGAACGGCGAGCAGCTCGCGCTGGGAAGCCACGTCCTGACCTTCGTATTCGCGCCCATGGTGCACTGGCCGGAAGTCATGATGACCTATGACAGCAAGGACAAGGTCATGTTCACGGCGGACGGCTTCGGCAAGTTCGGCGCCAACGACGTGGAAGATCCCGAGGGATGGGCCTGCGAGGCGCGCAGATACTATTTTGGCATCGTGGGCAAGTACGGCCTGCAGACCAGCAAGGTCCTCAAAGCGGCGGCAGCTCTGGACATCGAGATCATCTGCCCTCTGCACGGACCGGTCCTGAGCGAGAACCTGGGTTACTATATGGACCTGTACACCAAGTGGGCTTCCTATACACCCGAGGAGCCGGGCGTGTGCATCGCATATACGTCTGTTTACGGCCACACCAAGGCGGCGGCGGAGAAGCTGGCAGAGCTCCTTCGCGGAAAGGGCGTCAAGGTGGCGATCAGCGATCTGGCCAGAGACGATATGCCTGAGGTCGTGGAAGACGCGTTCCGCTATGACAGACTGGTCCTGGCGACGACGACCTACAACAACGGTATCTTCCCCTTCATGCACACCTTTATCGAGAACCTGACGGAGCGCGAGTACCAGAACCGCACGATCGCTTTCATCGAGAACGGAAGCTGGGCGCCTGTCGCGGCCAAGCAGATGAAGGCTATGTTTGAGAAATCCAAGAAGATCACCTTCGCGGAGACGACTGTGACGATCAAATCCGCGCTGAATGCGGAGAGTGAAGCGGCTCTCGAGAAGCTGGCGGAGGAGCTGGCGTAAATTCTGTAAGGACGGGGACCGTTCGGAGTGTTACGATAACAAGCGATTTATAGAAGCAGAAATAAAATGCCGAATGGAAAGATAAGCGTAATTGTTCCGATCTATAACATGAAAGAGTATCTGGCCAGATGTGTGGACAGCATTCTGGCCCAGACTTTTTCTGATATGCAGATTCTTCTTGTGGACGACGGTTCCACAGACGGGTCTGCTTTGCTGTGCGATAAAATGGCAGAGTCGGATGCGCGCATCACTTCACTTCATATGGATCACGCGGGGCCCGGCGCAGCCAGAAATCTCGGGATCCGGCATGCTGTCGGAGACTATGTCATGTTCGTGGACAGCGACGACTGGATCGAGCCGGACATGATCGAGACGATGCGGAACGTGCTGATCAAAGAAAACGCGGATCTTGTGACCTGCGACCTGACCAGGACTTCCCTGGAGAAGCCCGACTTCTCGAAGAAGCCCGGCAGCGGACATTTTAAGACGGAAGTGTACACGCAGGAAGAGTACATGCGCGTCTTTTTCAGGATCGGCACCAACGAATGGGTCCACTATCCCGTCGCCAAGCTGTACAAGAGAGAGTATCTGAGCGACGATCTGTACCCGGAGAACATCTTCATCGGTGAAGACGTGGTCTCGACCTTCCGGGTGCTCATGCAGACGCACAGGATCGTGCATATCTGCAAGGTGTTTTACTATTATTTCCAGAATCCCAACAGTGCGACGGCCCGTTTCTCCGACAGGGATTTCGATCTCTTAAGCGTCTGGAACACGGTGCTGGAGATGTGCCGCGACGAGGGCAAGTATTACTCCTACGCCAAGCTCAACAGGGAGCGGCTCAATTACACGCTGCTCATGAGGATGGCGCTGAATATGCCCTATGACCAGATCCTGAAGAAGAGGGAGAAGGACTACAGGAAGCTCTACGGAGAGCTCCGCCGGAACGAGAAGATGCTCCTTAGGGCGCCCATTCCGCTCAGCCGCAAGGTGACGATCGCGCTGATGTGCAGGAATTACCGGCTGGTCTGTGCCGGAGGCGCGGTCTACAGGGCCGGGAGCGATGCGGCGAAAAAGGTGCTGGACGGCACCAGACAGCTGAAAGAGCACAAGAAAAAGGAGCATAAAAAGTAAAGTGAAAAGACTGACGCTGGCGGAAATCAAGCAGACAGAGCTGGAGATCCTTCTGGAGCTTGACCGTGTGTGCAGGGAAAACGGACTGAAGTATTCCATGTGTGCCGGCACGCTCCTGGGCGCAGTGCGCCATCAGGGTTTTATACCCTGGGACGACGATATCGACGTCTGTATGCCCAGGCCCGACTATGAGAAGCTGATCGCGCTCAGCCATGAGAGAAAGCTGTTTCCGGGCTATTACAGGCTCTGCTGCTTTGAGGACGGGACGCTTGACTCCCCATATATGAAGATTGTGGACAGGCGCACGCGGATCCGGGAGGAAAACTACACGCAGAAGGACGTAAAGTCCCTGTGGATCGATATTTTCCCGGTCGACGGGCTGCCTGATTCGATGAATGAGACGCGCCGACTGTACAAGGAGGCGCTGCTTTTATGTAAGATGTCGGTTGCGACAGTGGTCCATGCGGGCTATGGAACGACCAGACTCAAGAGGATCCTCAAACCGCTCGTGGTGACGCCCGTATCAAGACTGATCGGGCGCAGAAGGATCGGCAGCATGCTCAAGTCCATCGCCGCGAAAAACCCCTATGAGGAACGCCGTTACTGCGGCATGATCACCTGGGCCTGGGACGGCCCCGGACAGAGAGTGGAGCGCAGGGACTTCGAGGAGCTGACGGAACTGCCCTTCGAGGGCCATCCGATCTATGCGATGTCCTGCTGGGACCAGCATCTGAAGGGCGTATTCGGCGACTACATGCAGCTGCCGCCCGAGGAGGAGCGGATCACCCATGATCTGAAGGCCTACCGCAGAGAGAAGGGTGACACGAGATCCTGAAAAGACGGATAAGAGACATATGGATGCGAAGAATACGTTAATCAGTATCATACTCCCGTGCCGCGACGCCGACCCTGCACTCCTTAAGTGCGCGGTAGACAGTGTCCTTTCGCAGACCTTCGGGGACTTCGAGCTTCTGATCGTGGACGACGGAAGCAGCGATCCCTATAGGGAAGCGCTTGCGCGGGAAGCGGCGAGAGACGAGAGGATCCGCCTTCTGAGGCAGGAGCCGACGGGCGTGTCGGCCGCGAGAAACCTGGGCATCCGCGAGGCGGAAGGCGCGTATATCACGCTTCTGGACGCGGACGATACCGTGAGCCCCTGGTTTCTGGAGGAAGCGGAGAGAGTTGTTCGGGAGCTGGACGCGGATTTCTTCATCGGCGGCACCTGCTATATTTTCAACGGGCAGCAGATCCCCGATGCGCGGACGGCGGCGGGACTGGACCCCGTAAAGGACGCAGTCGAGCTCACCAGGAGCCGGCTGCCGCAGACGAAAGCGGAGTGCATCGGAGCGCCGTACCGCTTTGACGAAAACGCCTATATCAACAGAGGGATCGCCGCGAGAGTCGTGAAGAAAGCGGCCCTCACGGACAAGTATCTCTTCCCGGAGGGACTTCGGATCGCAGAGGACGCCTCCTGGAACCTCAAGATGGTCACCGGCCTGAGGGGCTATTACATTCCCGGGATCTGGTACTACTACCGGGAGAACGACCAGTCGGTCTCCAATCGCTTCAATCCGGACGTGGTCAGCGACATGGAGAATCACCTCCGGGTCATCCGCAGGCAGATGGACCTGAATTCGGACACGGAATACCGGGCCTATATGGACCTGATGATGGACGACCTCCGTTATATCTACAAATGCATGATCGGAAATCCGCAGTGGAGGGCGGATGGCCGGGAGAAAAAGCAGATCCTGGACCACCTCTACGGCGACCGCCCCTGGAGCATGATGAGGAGCGCCCGCTACAGAAAGCTGGCGAGCGCCAGGGACCGCTTGAAGGCGCAGCTCTACAGGTTCCGCCTCCTCTTCGCGTTCTGGTCTGTCAAAAAAGGAGTTTAAGCTTGAACAGTGAAATCAAACCGGCGAAAGCGCTATTTTACATGCTTCTCATAGCACCCTTCTTTCAGCTGGAACTGCTTGTCAACATCATTCCCATCATGGGCAAAGCGTACACATTATGGCAGCTTCTCGCAGGAGCTGCCTTTCTTCTGGTACTGGTGAAGAACAAGGCCGGGATCCGCGACTTCTCCTGGATCCACCTGCTCTTCGCGGCCCTGCTCCTGGTCATCACCGCCGCCTCCATAGGCAACCCGGACGCCAGCCTCAAGCGGGCGGTCCAGTACAGCTACGGATCCCTGGCGGTGGGTCTCTTCGTCGAATACGGGATCCGCAAAGACCGGGACAATTTCCTCACGGGCATGGAAGTGCTCTTCGGCAGCCTCGTGGCGCTCAACGTCGCCACGATCCTCCTCTTCCCCAAGGGAATGTACGCCTTCGAGAGGGCGCTCGAGGAGAACTGGCTCCTCGGCTACAAGAACTACCACATTGTCTATATCATGGCGCTCCTCGTTTTCAGCACTATAAATTCTCTCTGCAGAACCGGCAAAATAGGAATCCGCGTATGGCTCTGGATCCTCCTTTCGGCCTTCTCCTCGATCCTGGTCGCGGCCAGAACGCCTCTGATGGCCATCGCCCTGTTCGCGGCGGCCGTCCTCTGCAGAAAGCTTTTGGATTTCACCCGGGTCTTCAACGCGCTGGTCTATCTGGGCGCGGCGACGCTGCTCTTTCTGGCCATCGTCGTCATTCGGCTGGAGAACCTGCCGGTCATCGGCCGCCTGCTCGAAGGGCGGGAGATCACCTTCAACAGCCGGACCTTCTTCTGGGACAAGGCCATGAAGGAGTTTTGGGAGTACCCGGTCTTCGGCCACGGATACCAGCAGTTCCGCATGTTCCGGGGCTATGTCACAACCCACAACCAGATCATCGAAGTCCTGTACAAAGCCGGCATTGTCGGCTGCGTGATCTTTGTCCTGATCCTGGTCCTTGCAGCCGTCAAGCTCTTCCAAAACAGAGAAGGCGAGTGCACCAAATACCTCTCCGTGCTCTACGCCGGCTTCCTCGTCCTGTTCCTTCTGGAGCAGTACGCCTTCGCCGACTCCTTCTACATGTTCGTGCTGGCCTTTAACGCGGCGCTCCTGGACGGCGTGACGCGCAAGGCGAGGGAAGCGCGGGAGGCGCTTTCGCCGGGGACGGCGGACAGCGCGGACCCGGCGCAGGAGGCACCTTCGACAGGGACAGTGGATAGCGCGTCCCCGGCGCAGGATCCGGCTCAGGCGCAGGATCCGCGGGAGGCGGTTCAATGAGCAGCGGGATGAGCAGGACGGGAAAGTCCGCGCGCAATTTCCTCTTTACGCTGCTCAGCAACATGGCCGCCGTCCTGATCGGCCTTGCCGCGCAGAGGATATTCATCCGGATCCTCGGCCTTGAGTACTCGGGCCTGAACGGCCTTTTCTCCAACGTCATCACCATGCTCAGCATCGCCGACCTCGGCATCGGCGAGGCGGTGGTCTTCCACATGTACAAGCCCCTGGAGGAGGACGACCGGGAGACCGTCCGGTCGCTCATGGCCTTTTACCGCAAAGCTTTCCGCGTGGTCGCCCTGGTCATCGGCATCGTCGGCGTCTGCCTGATCCCCGTTCTCCCCCACCTTGCCAAAACAGAGACCGCCACAGTCAACATCAAGATCGTCTATATTTTGTTCCTCCTGGACGTCGTGTTCTCTTATCTTCTGAGCTACAAGCGCTCCATGCTGTATGCGGACCAGAAGAACTACATCGTGAACATCGTCCACATGATCTATCTGATCTCGATGAACACGGGACAGCTCCTCATGGTGCTGTTCACCCACAACTACTACCTGTATCTGCTGGTCAAGCTCTTCTTCCGCGTTCTGGAGAACGTGGTGATCATCCGGATCGTGGACCGCTCTTATCCGTATCTGGACCTTCGCGGGGCGCGCCCCCTGGAGCCCGCGATCATGGCGGACATAAAGCGCAAAGTAGGCGCCCTGTTTTTCCACAAAGTAGGCACCTTCTGCGTCAACGGGACGGACAATATTTTGATCTCCCGATTCCTGGGACTGACTGTCGCCGGCCTCTACAGCAACTATTTCCTGGTGATCGACGCCGTGACCAAGCTGTTCGGGCCCGCCGTGTCGGCGCTGACGCCCAGCGTGGGGCACCTGCTGGTGGAGGCGGACAGCGGGAGACTGTTCAGCGTCTTCCGGCGCATCCGCTTTATGAACTTCTGGATCGCCTGCTTTGCGGCGACGTCGCTCCTGACCATGGTGCAGCCCTTCGTCTCGCTCTGGTTCGGCCCGGAGTATCTCCTCGAGATCCCGGTGATCATGCTCCTCTCCTTCCAGCTCTTTCAGACGCTGATGAGAGGCTCCTACAACGCGTTCCAGGATGCTGCCGGCATCTTCTACGAAAACCGCTTCGTCCCTTTGGCTGAGTCTGCCCTGAACCTGATCTCCTCGCTCCTTCTGCTGCGCGTGTGGGGACTGGCGGGCGTCTTCGCGGGCACGATCATCAGCGGAACAGCGCTCTGGTGCTTCAGCTATCCAAAGTTCGTCTACCGGAAACTGTTCGCCAGAAGCTATGAAAACTACGCGGCGGAGACGGCCGGCTACATCCTGCTGTTCGTCGCAGTCGCAGCGGGCACTTTCGCCCTTTCGGGCGCCCTGTCCCGGTGGATCGGTCCGGAGTCGACCCTGCTCCTTTTCATGGCCGACGCATTCCTGTGCCTGATCTTCCCGAACGCGGTGCTCGCACTGATCTTCGGAAGAAGTGAATTGTTTAAGTATTTCGTCGGACTTGTGGCCGGACGGATCAGGAAGCGGTGACAGATGGCGCGAGCCTTGAGTAATTATGAGGCGGGGACCGGGCGATTCCGAGCTGGGATCTGTCTTGCGGGCGAAGGAAACGAATGGAAGACGCACCTTGGGCAATTCTGAGGCGGGCGCTTCGACAGAAAGTAGGAAAAATGCTTGAAATCGTAGGAATCGAAAAAGAAGCAGGAGAAAAGATGGCGCGACATATGGAAGAGATGCCTATTGCCGGCTTCCTGGGAATCAGCCTGACGCGCCTTGAGAAGGGCGCCGCTGAATCCGTGATGGAACTGGACGCCTCCCGCCAGGGAAATCCCAACGGGACGGTGCAGGGCGGCGCGCTCAGTACGATGGCGGACATCACGACTTCCTACGCCGTCGCGAGCCTGGGAACAGGCACCTGCACAGTGAGCGGCAGCATTGACATGCTGCGCGGGAAGGTCCCCAAAGGACAGCTGCTCTGCAGGGCAGAGGTCGTCAAGGCGGGCGGGACGCTCATCTGGACAGACTTCCGGATCCGGGACGAAGCTGGAAACCTCATTGCGAAGGGGGAGTATCTGAACTTCAGGCTTCCGGAGATGGAGTAGACAGGAAAAATTGATTGTTATGATGCAGGCTGACGCTCTCAAGGTAGAACGTCAGCCTAATATCATGATATGAAGCATCTAGGCCGTCGAGAGCATGGGGTGTGACGGCCTACTTATAGGATCTGAGGAATCTAGGCTGACGCGACGAGGAAGCTTAATCAGCCTGGATTCAAGGAAAGAGTGATATAGGCTGACAAGCATCCCGCACGGCAGTCAATGGCGCGCCTCGGCGGCCCAAACCCTTGATATGTAAGATCTAGGCTGACGTCCTCAAGGGAGAACGTCAGCCTAATATCATGATATGAAGCATCTAGGCCGTCGAGAGCATGGGGTGTGACGGCTTATTATAAGGATCAGAGGAATCTAGGCTGACGCGACGAGGAAGCTTAATCAGCCTGGATTCAAGGAAAGAGTGATATAGGCTGACAAGCATCCCGCA
>ODAI011361988.1_pt1 | contig 15980 bp, 30 predicted proteins | sample 1539321 | NCBI WGS metagenome assembly ODAI01 (sample SAMN02144231, study PRJEB22623) | gut metagenome | biome: sheep rumen | host: Ovis aries | place: New Zealand
AAAGGTGTCAGGAAAGGATAGCACATGAACAAGACAGCAGAACGGCGATTGATGGGGACGGAGAAAGAATTCCTCGACCTGTTCCAGAAGCTGTGCTACAGCCGGCAGAGGTGGCAGGTCTGGGCGGACCTGATGAAAGCATGGGCGTGCGCGATCAGTAATGCCACCGATCGGAACCCGGAGCATTTCGAGAGGAGAGAAAAAGAGTATTCCCGGTGCATTGAAAGGCTTGGGGGCGTTGACATTCCTGCCAAGCTGCTCGGTGTGGTGACCATGGCTCTTGAGGTCAATCCTGACCAGGACTTCCTCGGAAAGATTTATATGAACCTCGATCTTGGCTCCCATTGGCACGGACAGTTCTTCACTCCGTATGATGTCTGCGTCGCAATGGCGAAGATCACCATAGACGGGAATATCGAGCAGATGCGGGACAAGCCGTACATAAGCCTTTCGGATCCGGCGTGCGGAGCAGGAGCAACGCTGATAGCAGGAATCAATGAACTGATGAGGCATGGCATCAACTACCAGACAGAAGCGGTCTTCGTAGCGCAGGACATCGATGAAGTGGCAGCACTTATGTGCTATGTGCAGATGAGCCTCCTTGGCGCTCCGGGATATGTGTGTGTCGGCAATACGCTGACGAATCCCTGCACCGGGCCGAGTGTCCTGCGTCCGGTCGAGAGGGAAGGACAGGAACTATGGTTCACAACGATGTTCTTCGCCGAGAAGTGGAATTCCCTTCGGAAGATTGAGTGCATTAAGGATGTGCTGAAGATGCTGGAGCCGAAAAAGAAGACAGCAACATTCACATTTTATGTAGGAGAGATTGAGATGGATAAGACATATGCGAAAGGAGAAGATCGTCTCTTAGACGAAAAGAACAAGTATATCGGGATTGTTGCTCCGGGAGCACCGGATGCCGTGAAACAGCAGTATGAGTTATTGTTCTCGGCTCTGATAGAAGAGTGCCGGAAAGATCCTGCACTTGACACGGCTGTCCTCAAACCGGAGAAAACGTTCGGGCATTACATGATGTACTGCACGAACCAGGCCATGAAGCTGACAAACCCGACAGAGGAGCAGAGGCAGAAGGCGAGGAACAGAGAGGAACCGATCTCGGTACCTGTCACATCCGAGATGCTCATCGGGTGGGCGCGTGACTATTACATGACGGACAATCTCAAGGAAGACAAGAAGGAGAAGCCCAAAACAGCCAAGCCGAAGGCAGAAAAGCCGAAAGCCGAAGAAAAAGCAGAAAAGCCGAAGAAGGACAGCAAGGTTCTCAAAATGCCGAAGCCGGACAAACCGGCCGTTGCAAAAAAGGACCTGTATTACAAGTCAGGTGACCTGTACTGGATGGTCGAGAAAGGAACTCCGATGCCGACGGAAGATGCGCTCAAAGACGCTGAGAGTATCACGAAGGCGGAGTACATGAAGGCCAAGAAACCGAAGGAACAGGAAGAAAAGAAGGAGCAGAAGCCAAAGCCGAAGAAGAAAGACGAGTTCGACGGACAGATGAGCCTGTTCGACTTCATGGGAGGTGGGTTCTGATGCTTATTGCTTACAAAGGCTTCAATCCAGATCTCACATGCAAGGGGTACAAATTCAAACTGGACGACTGGAACACAGAAGAGGAAGCCAACTGTTTTAAGAACGGCCTGCACTGCGCTGAAGATCCTCTTGACTGTCTCTCATACTACCGAAATTGGGATGATGCGGTCTATTACCAGGTCATAGCTGACGGGGATATCAATGAATCCGGTGATGATACGAAGATCTCCTGCACGAGAATGCTCCTCACAAAGGAACTTTCAAAAGAGGAATTCGTGATAGCTGCGTGCGACTACATGATCAAGAACCCGATGATGAAGGAGAACGGCCATGTGAAGCGTGAGCATGCTTCATCGGCCGAGGGATTCTTCGGAATGAAGATCGTAAGAGGCAAGCATCCGGGAGCTTCCGGGAGAAAGGGCGATATCATAGCTCTTCTGAAAGAGGAAGAGGACAGCAGGAAGATTGTACGTATATCGATGTTCAAGATCGACGGGGTCAAGTACAGACCATACACCACATACCACATAAAGGAGGGAGCCAAATGAGAAGGAAAGAGATAGAGCAGATCGGATGGCTCGCTCCCACGAGCAAGAATAAATGCATGATAAGCGCGACGGTCCTGCCGGCAAAGGGGAAGAAGCAGGAGACGCTGGTGGTCGATGTTTCGAACACGAAACCTGCCGTTCGCTTCTGCCTGAGCCAGAATGAGTACGCCACATATTTCCCGGAAGGATCAACACTGGCCGTTAAGAACGAAGCACACTGGTGCTACAAGATGGCGAGCGTCTATTCCTATAGCGGCGTCAATTTTGCAAAAAAGAAAGGCTCCTACACGAATCTTCCGGTGAAGATCTCCGACGAGATGAGGAAGGTAATCAGGACATTCGTCCTCAAGTATTGGCCGCGACTCGAATATGTTGCAGATGAAATGTGCATGTTCTCTGATGCAGAGAGCATCCTTCAGAGCAAGAAGTATTTTGAAAGTGAAGAAAGAAAGAACCGGGTAATCCAAGAAGAGATGGATAAGATACCGCCGGAACCTGCAGGATTCCGCGATTGGTTAGCGAAGGAGTTCGAACCCATTCACTACATGACGATCATCCCTTTCCGTAAGAACAAACACACGAAGGGTACATGCTCACACTGCGGTTCTGAAGTCACGATTCTGAAGGGCGATGTGAAGGACAAGAAGACCATTTGCCCGGAATGCGGGACCGAGTGCAACGTCAGAAGGAGTGATTATGAAGCGAATGGCAATTCTTATGGTGTTGTTTGCGGATATGACAATCACGCAGTGCTGTTCCAGAGACATCCTTACGGCGGATTCGTTGAGCGGTTGTACGCGATCGATTCAATCACGAAGTTCGATGTAGAACTCGAGATTTCGGTCAGGGAGCAGAAACGAAGAATCATTCGGAACGGTCACGAGATTTGCTATTGGAGATACAACTATGGAGATTCCTGGAATAAATCTCAGTACGGTGACGGATGGTATCATACTCCACCCGTGAACACAAAGATATATCCGGGAACATTCACACCCGATCTCGTGGCCGGAACAGAGTATAAGTACAGTGCCGTAGACAGGATGATCGGCGTCAGGGGATTCTCACCATTGAATTACCTGCATCGATATGAGTCCATGCCTGAACTCGAGTTTTTGGCAAAGATGGGAATGACGAATCTTGCAAATCATATCGGAGGATTTGCGGAAGACCACGGCACACCATGGAACAGGCTTGGCATCACGAAGGAAGACTTTGAGCTGCTGAAGAGCACGAACGGTGACGTGGATGAATACCACTGGATGAGGATCTTCTTCAAGCGAGGCGAGTCATCCAATCAGGCTGTCATTAAATTCCTGATTAAATATTCCTTCAAGGAAGACACATTCAGTTTCATTGATGACCGCATGAGTTATGAGCAGATCGTCAATTTCATGAAGCGCCAGATGGAAGACGAGCATTACGACAGGAGCTACACGGAGATGGTCAGCACATGGAGCGATTATCTGGCCATGGCGGCCTACATGAAGCGGAACGTAAAGAGCGAGTATGTGTACAGACCGAAAAATCTTAGGGCTGCGCATGATGAAATGGTCAAGATTTCCGGCGGTGCGGCACTGGCAAAACGTGAACTCGAGATTTTGTCAAAGTTCCCGAATGTCAATGAGATCTGCACTGAGATCAAGGCGAAGTATGAATACCGGAATGAAACGTACTGCATCGTATGCCCTGATGGGATAAAGGACATCATTGAAGAGGGAATCGCTCTGGAACACTGCCTGCATCGGTCGGACATTTATTTCTCGAGAATAGAGAGAAGGGAATCCTTCATCGTTTTCCTTCGCAAGGCCGATGCCCCCGACATCCCATATTACACCCTTGAAATTGAGCCTGGCGGAGCAACGAGGCAGAAAAGGACAACCGGAGACCGGCAGAACGCAGATTTCAAGGAAGCGGTGTCGTTCATCAGGGAGTGGCAGAAAGCGATAAAGAAACGGCTGAGCAAGAAGGACATCGAACTGCAGTCCAAAAGTGCGGTGCTCCGCGAAGAGGAGTTCAAGGAACTTCGGAAAAACGGAAACAAGATCTGGCACGGGGTGCTTGCAGGGAAACTCCTCGTGGATGTTCTGGAAGCAGACTTCATGGATGTGGAGCCGGATGTCGATTTAAGTGAATCAGCTGCAGGTTGAGGAGGATGAACATGAACAGAAGCAAGATTCCGTGGTGTGACCACACATTCAACCCAATCACAGGATGCAAGCATGACTGCCCGTACTGTTACGCAAAGAAACTCATCACCAGGTTCTCCGGAGATATCCGGGAAAATCTGACGCACACAGACAAGTACAGGATTGTTGACGGAATATACGTACTCGATGAACAGTTCCACGGTCCGAACGGCGAGATCATCAATTATCCCTTTGGATTCGCACCGACGTTTCACCGGTATCGGCTGAAAGCAATAGAACAGCTGAAGGGCGGACACAATATCTTCGTCGGGGCTGTGGCGGATCTGTTCGGGAAATGGGTGCCGGACTGGGCGATATACGAGGTCATGGAAGCGACCGGGAACGAGATGAACAACTACATCTTCCTGACGAAGAACCCGTTCCGTTATACGCAGTTAGACCTCCCTGATGGCGACAACTTCTTCTATGGGGTGACACTCACGAACAACAAGGATGTTCAGAGCCGGTCGCTCATCATGATGGAGATCGCAGATAGGTTAAGGATATTCGCAAGCATCGAACCTCTCCATGAAAGGCTGGACAGGTTATCCCTTACGGATATCAGCATTTATGAATGGCTGATTGTCGGAGCGGAGACGGGGAACAGGAAAGGCAAGCCGGCAGTTCAGAGAGAGTGGGTAGACGAAATCTGCCACTGGACGAAAGCCCCTGTGTTCATGAAGGAGTCCGTGAGGGCTCTGGTGGACGATTTCCGGGAAGAATATCCGCAACAGCTTGCTCAATACGTCGGAAAGAAAAACATTGCTACACAGGCAATTAAAGACAAACGGTGGGACCACTGCATGATATGCGGTGCTCACCGTCCCAAAAAAGAAATGGTCACCCTGTCCGCCAGATCCGGACGGGGGACAAGGAACACGACAATGGGATTCATGTGTCACGAGTGCCTGAGAGGGTTCTGCGCAGAGCATAATATCCCGGTACCAAATGTGGAGGGCATGAACAATGGCTAAGAGGAATTGCAGGCGGACAGCCAACGAGAGAGAAGTGCACGACAGGGCTGTGAAAATGAAGCGCATGACGGATGAGCAGCTGTGCGCGTACATCGACACACAGATCGCGGAAGCAGGAAAGGCCGAGTACCAGAAGGGATACAACGCCGGATGCGAGTATGCGACAGCTCACAAGAAGAACAGCGCGATGGAGTTCATCACCCGGCTCCAGGGCGAGAAGGTGAGAGGAATCGGCGCCATCACGATCAACAAGTTAATGGAGAAAGCGAATGAGTACGGATACTGCTAAGCATGCGAAGCACAGGCTGCAAGGCCGACAGTCAAAGATGGAAGGGGACTGGTTCGAGAGAATGATCGAGATCGCCGGCGGGTATTATGAGCATCTCGGTATTGCGGCCCTCGACAAGACCCCGGAGCCGATGAAGGTAATAAGGCCGATGGGGAACGGGCAGTTCCTTTCCAGATTCGAAAAGATGGCACAGCCTGATTTCAAAGGGGCGCTGTGTGACGGAACAACGATTCTCTTTGATGCGAAACATACTGAAACAGAAGTCCTCAGACGGCAAGCGGTGACCTCGGAGCAGGAGAAGTGCTTCGAACGCTACATGAAGATGGGAGCGCACTGCTTTATCGTAGCGAACATCCAGTTCAAGGACTATTACAGGATTCCCTGGCCGACGTTCCGGGATATGAAGAGACTGTATGGGCGCTTGTACATGGATCGTACAGATCTGGAACCGTTCAGGGTCAATTACAGCGGAGGCTACCTGCGGTTCTTAGACGGAATAAGCCTCCGGGAAAGTGAGGAGCACAATGGTAGTAACGAAGAGTGAGATGGTGGCAGCAATCCGCAAGGTGAAGAGTGTAATCCCGAAAATCTCTACGATTCCCGCTCTGATGGGCGCTTTGGTCAATGACGGGTATTTGATCGCCACGAACACAGAAATCTCAATACAGGTCAAACTGGAGGCCGGAGCAGGCGAGAAATTCATCCTCCCATCCAAGGCACTGGACATGATCTGCAATCTGCCTGACGGCAATGTGAAGATCGAGTGCGGGGATAAGGATGTCATCACGATCAGCGCAGGACGGATCAAGAACAAGATCCAGAGCGTTCCGGTGGAGGAGTTCGCATATGACGATATACGGAATGTCAGCGAAGAGAATGCGACGATCGATGCAGAGAAGTTCCTTCGTGCTATATCCCGCGTGGCGTTCGCTGCGGATGCCAAATCATCCAACAGGCTCATGACCGGAATCTATCTGGAAGGTGTGGAAGATGGTCTCAAGATGGCAGCCCTTGACGGTCACCGTATTGCAAGGATCAAGATCCCGGCCACGGGCGTGGAAGGCATGAAGCTGATTATCCCGAAGCAGGCCTGCGAGATTCTCAGCAGCCTCGACCTCCACGGAAAGATCGACCTGTCATACGACAATTATGCCGCCGTTTTCTGCAACGAAGACAGCGTGGTCTACACGAGGCTTATCTCCGGAGAATACTTCAACACGGACCAGATGTTCAGAGATTCGCCGATCCGCGCAACCATTGACAGGAAGGAATTCTCAAATGCCCTGACAAGAGCGAATATGTGCATCAACAGCGAGAAATCGAAGGTGCCCGTCGTTCTTGACATCTCAAGATATGAGATGGAGGTGTCGATCATCAACAGCACCAACGACTACAAAGAAGTGGTCCAGCTCGCGGAAGACATCAATACTCCCATCCGCATAGGCTTCAATCCGAAACTGATCAATGAAGCACTCAAGTATTTCTCGGATGACGAGGTGTGCATCGAACTGACTACGCCGAAGATGCCGATGTTCGTATCTGAGACAAATACAGATCTGAGGGTGCTGATTCTCCCGGTAAACATTGCAGCGTAAGGAGGTGCGCAGATGATTGAGATAATAATTCCCGAAGAAGAGGAACTGACAGTAGACCAGCTGAAAGAGAAGAGGGAATACCACAAGAAGGAGATCGAGAAGATTGACAAGGAACTGGAGGCACTCGGCGTTCCGGTTAACGTGATTACACCGTACATGCCAAAACGCAGACAGACGCCTTATGAGAGGACAAGAGGGCAGGTACAGGCAACAGGCAACAAGTGGGCTATGGAGAATTTTGAAGCCACACATTAAACGGAAAGGAGCACTTATGGATTTCGAAAAGAAAATGGCTGACATAACGAGCAGCCTCTTCACCGAAGGATGGGTAGAGCAACAGGTAACGGAGGCTGTCAAGACCGCCATTCAGAAGGCAATCAATGATCAGTTCTCTTACAGCGGCATCGGATACAAGAAGATCAAACAGGTGGTTGAGGAATCCGTTGAAAAAACGGTTGCCAACATAGCGCCGGAATATATCCCGAAACTGGAAATCGTCCTTGCGGAAATCATGAGCCAGACAGTCGTAGCGGAGAAGAAAAGGATACTCGAGAACTTCCGGGTATTCATGACGGATACGGACATCCCGGACAGAGAAAAGAATACATGTACCCGAAGGATAGAACTGAGTGAAATTTTCAAGGTGTATCGCAAATATGTCTCAGAGCACTTCGATACCGAAGACAGGAATATCGACTATGACGATGAGCCGACATATTACCCTGTTGAATGCAAGGCGTGGATTGAGGAGGAAGATAAGAACCGGGGTTACTTCAGGAGCATGTACAGGCACGCCTCACTGTATCTGGTGACGGAAGACGGCCAGGATGAACACGGTAAGAGCTGTAACTTCAAGGTGCCGCTCATCATGTGGGGAGAAAAACATGGGTGGAGCATCCAGGAGCTCCCCGAACATATTGATTTTGGAAATATTTTAAGGGCTGACCCGATGCTCTGCTATCTCTATAAGCTGAAATGCCACTTCGTGAATATCGAAGATACAGGGGAGGAACTTGATGATTACGTGGAGCTTGAAGAAAAGCCGGAGTGCGAATGGAGTTGAGCATGGATGCCACTACCAGAACCATACAAGGGGGTGGAGAGATGAAAGCGAAAGAGTATGAACGCATCGAAAATGCAATCAGACATATACAGACGGCGAATGATGTTGATCCGTGGGCGATGGAAATAGCAATAGATGCCATGAAACGGCAGTTGCCACAAGCACCGATGCGAAGCGTGGATGTTTACAATCACAATCTTATACATTTGTATTGTCCTAAATGCGGAACTTTGGTAGGTATGTCTAATATCCGACTTAAAAGATATGATATGTACAATGAAACGAATCTTGAAATCTGTGGGGAGTGCGGTCAGGTGTTTAATTTGGATGGAATGTTTGAAGATGATAAAGGGGTGGAATAAAGAATGATGCAGATTGTCTGCCATAGCTGCGGATGTGTGCATGAGTTCAACTATACGGGCCGATACGTTGACCAGCTGATTGCGGACGGTTGGAGGGCTGCCGGAGGGTATCTGTTCTGCCCGAAAGAAGGATGCGCAAAGCGTGTCATTTCCAAGAACCAGGATGCAGGCGGAAAGGTACGGTCATATACGCTGAGGATCTTCCGCGAACACCGCAGTCAGTGGTACAAGGATCATCCGGCCAAAAAGAACCTTGGACGGAAAACGGTGGAATGGGATAAGGAATTCCGTAAGCAGTGGGACGCTGCAAGGTCCGATGTTATGCAGAAGATAGGAGATGGATATGTCAAAGACAATGAATCCCGACAAAGCGATGGCACAGTTCATCAATGATCGGAACAGGGCGCTTGTCAGCCTCAATGAAAAGCGTATCAAAAAGTATTTCAGAAAGTGGGGGATTCCGTACCCGACAGATGAGAAGGTGTTCTGGGCGGCAATCCACAAGGCCATCGTTGAACTATATATGAACGGAGGCCGGTATATCACAGAGGAGCATTATAAACGGTCAAAGCAGTGGCTTGAAGAAAGAGGAATGTGAATCCGGAAAGAGAGGTAGTTATGAGAGGAATGAAGGTTTTTGTACGTAACACGCCGGCGGGACCGTGCGAGAAATATGTTGTCGCAAGAGTGGTCGATGGGGAACTTTGGTACTGGGGTGCTTGGAGTGACATGAACGAGGCCTATGCGATGGCCAAGATGCTTGGAGGCGTTGTCTGCGAGAACAGTGAGGAAGATTGATGGTCGCGTCATGCGTATGTATTGCCTCCCTTGTGTTAGGAGGCGCTTCGGGATTCATAGTCGGATACGTGCTCGGCTATGAGAGGAGGAACAGATGATTAACTTGATAGGTAAGGCGGCCATGCTTGAGATGCTGGCCGAAGAAAGCGCAGAGCTGTCACAGGCAGCTCTGAAGCTTGCAAGAAAGTATCGCGGCGAGAATCCGACACCGAGATCAGAGATGGAATGCATAGATCATCTGACCGAGGAGACAGCTGATGTCACTCTCGTTCTTGACCAGCTCAAAAGCATTATCTCTGAGGAAAGGGTAAAGGCTATTAAGGCTCAGAAGATGGTGAGATGGAGAATAAGGATGGGAGGTGATAAAAACTGAAAGCCGTTGTCGTACAGAATAACTGGAGATGATGACGATGGAGTGGAGAGATGTAAGCAAATGCCCGAAATGCGGGCAAAGAACAAAGGTATACGACTCGCGCAGTGTAAAGAATCGTTTGATACGGTACAGGGAATGCCCGGACTGCTGGATCCGGTACAAGACGATTGAGATTGATTATGAAATCTGGGCAGTAATTTCAAAGGAGGTGAGATAAGTGTTTTTAGGAATTGCGGCTGCATCGTTTTATTTCCTGATTGGAAACGCAGTATTGCTGATTTTCCACACGGATTCGTATGGAAAGGGAAAGATCGATGTCGGTGATTATATCAAATGGCAGTGGTTCTGGCCACTCCCCGTTGCATATGTGATATGTATGGGCCTCGTAGGAGTGGCGCGTAAGATGGCAAAGAAAGCGAGGAATAAAGAATGAGTGACGTTCCGGAAGACTTCAAACTTACGATCTGCGATAAGTGTAGTGCAACCTTCACGATCGAGATCATGGAAAGAACATTTGATGAGTCGGTTATCCAGAAGTTCTTTATCTGCCCGAATTGCGGGAAGGAATATACGGTCCTGATAACAGACAAGGATCTGCGAGAAAAGATCGGAAAGCGTAAAAGATTGTCAAAGGCTCTTCTTATGGCCGGAAAGACACTTTCGAAGGATGCATTTGAGAGAAAGCTCCGGGAGCTGGAAGACATGAAGAATGACATTCAGCTCCGGGCGGATGCCTTAAAGAGTAAATATTTAAAGGGAGATTCTGATGGAGCTTTATGAGGAAAAACGCAAGATATTTAGCTTGATAATAAATTGCGAAATATCGCTATGGACAACCCCATATGGCCCGAATGAGGCAGTTGTGCCGATTAGTAATATTGTTTCACTCATTGAGGGGCTTTCGCGATACCGGGCAAAAAAAGCACTGAGAGGATTGATTTCAGACGGGTTGATTGAATACAAGAGCCAGGGGCGACCGGCAGTTGTGAGCAACGGAGAATATCAAGAACTTGTGTATGATGCAATGCCGCCGATTAACGGATATGCCCTGACAAAGAAAGCTTTTCAAACAGAAGAATGGTTGAAGGCTAAAACAGAATGGAATGCAAGTATGGAGGAATGGGCAAACGGATAAAGGAGGTGCTGGAATGTATGAGCATTTAGAAACGAAGAACGTGATCGCCCGGAAGCAGCACAAATGTGATTGGTGCGGAAAGCCAATAAGCAAAGGTGAAGAATACGAACGTCAGAAATACAAGTATGATGGTGAATTCTATGAGTGGCGTTCACATCTTGCCTGCAGCCGGGTATCCTCAGAAATCTGGGATTATGCGGATCCGGATGAAGGGATGAGCAGTGATGAGTTTGATTCGACCTGCGCTGATGTCTGTGGAGAATTCATCTGCCCGGACTGCCCGGAGGGGAACAAGGAATACGATGATTGCGAAAAAGACCTATCGTACTGCATAGACAGAATGGACGAGTTCTTTAAGACACATGAGCTGTATCGCTGGAAAAGAGAAGGTTGCGTCGCGTACTGGAGGTGTAGGGAAAGGGAGGCATGAATATGTATTGCAAGGAAGCGGACAGTAAAGGATCTTATATAGACAGGTTACGTACTAAGTTTCCGTTCAGAATATGCAGGAATAGTGAACCTCAATATGAAGGAGTTCTTACAGGTGTTCAGCCGCTTATTGGTGGAGATGTGATACCTATATATCGTTTTCCGGGCGGGGAATGTTGTGAAGATCCATTCGGCGTAGGAATAACTATTTTAGAGTGGTGAAGAAAGGAATAAATATGAAAGTAGAATTGAAGGCACTGACAATCGACCAGATCAAAGAGATCTTAGGTCAGAACAATTTAAGAGGAATCGCCAATGCGGAAGAATGGGACAATGCACGGCCTGTGACGCTTGCAGGTATCATTGAAGAGGCTTTGAACAATCATCCGGATATCCTCTGGCTGATGACGACTGAGGAGAGGAAAGTATCTCGGATGGAGATTGACAATCAGGTGAATCTCTGTGATAGCTGCCGTTATGTATTCCCGGAATGCCCTGGAGAGGACAGTGGTGTGCTTTATGGCAACGGTACAGGTAATGACAATATCTGCTCCTGTAAAGATTATTATCCGATATACGTTGAGTTTTTCAACGGAGGCACCATATTTGTTGCCAAAGCATCAAGTGATCCTAAACAGAAGGTCCAGAAATTGGAAGCAGGAGCAATCAGTGCGGATGCAATTCGCGCAGATGTTCTGAAAGCACCGATTGAGAATATGCCATTGAATCAGTCGATGCAGGAAGCTGCAGAGCAATTTGCGCGTGAATTGAAGGAAGGTCTTGAAGCAGTCGTTGTAGACAACCAGCAGGTTGAGGAAGAAGCCGAATGTGAAACAGAAGATTCTGCCACAGCAGAGCCGGAATCCGCAGATGAGGACAGCAAAGAGGCCGAACCGGAGAAGACCGAGAAATCCGCAGAATCGAAGCTTGGCAAGTGGGAAGATTACAAAGGCAAGGCGCTCTCAACATTGGAGCAGAACCTGATTATTAAGGGTATGAAGGAAGAAGGCTACTCTCTGGCCATGATCTCCAGCGTCGTGAGACTGTCTCAGCCGACGATCAGCAACCGCATTAAGAAGATGCGGATTAACGGAGAAATGGAGGAACACGATGCCGGAGATCAGAGTTGAGCATCCGAACGGATATAGCGGTGTTTTGTACGGCGAATCCTCAATGATTGTTTTTGATAGTGACGGCAACCAAGTGCTGCACACAGGTTTTAGGAACATCCAAACGAGAGAAGAGCTGTACGAAAGCCTGTCAAAAATGCCTGAGAGAAAAAAGATTCTCGATGAAATGTTTGATACGCTTTGGGGATAGGGAGAAGAGGATGACAGCATTTAAGGAGGGAACGGAAAGAGAAGGCTTGAAACCTTGTCCGTTTTGTAAGGGAAAAGGTCATCTCAGCCAAAGGGAAATCTGCTACATCGGACAAAATGAATTCGGGATGAAGAAAATACGCATGGGTGTGCAGGTTATCTGCGGAAAGTGCAAGGCAAGAGGTGGAGTTGCCACTGGACTGGTGATATATGGTGGACTGGCTGAACAGGAGAAGGGACTTGAGCCTTTAAGAGTCAAAGCCATAGAAGCATGGAACAGAAGGGAGGGGTAAATTGTATGAGCAAAAAACTGAGATATAGGTTACAGAAAAAAGTACCGATAGCTCGTCCGAATATTCTTGGGAACCACTCCTTCCCGGTACACACGTATCAGTGGAAAGATATTGCGGCGTCTGACGATCGTGAAGCACTGGTAAAAGTTATGCCGAATGATAGAGATTACCGAATAGAAGATACCGATCCGCCTACTGAGGAGAAAAAGTATGGGAACGACATCTAAGGAAATCGGTACAAGGCTTCAAAAGCTGTTGCAAGAAAAAGACATATCTCAGAGGGAACTGTCAGAACGCATCGGAGCCAAAGAGGTAACAGTATCAAGATATGTGAGCGGTCAGAGGATTATGAGAGCAGACGTTGCAGTCAAGATCGCACAGGCTCTCGGTACAACAACGGATTACATACTGGGCCGTGATACCAGTGGACCAGAAGTTAATTACGACAGGATCATGAGAGATGTGGAACGGTATTCTGGCACATGGACGAAAGCGCAGAAGATAGCATTTTTGATTCAGTTATTCGATTAGAAAGAAGGTGAACATTATGTACAAGGAAGGCAGCAAGGTCAGTATCATGGGGATTCCCCATACAATCACGTTAAAAGATGACTCGTTCGGCAATGGTGGAAATTTCGGCATGATTGAGTATGCAACGGCGAAGATCACTCTGAACGGCAAAATGACCGACGAACTGGCCACGGAGACACTGACTCATGAGATCATGCACGGGATATTGGTGCATATGGGACGGGATGACCTTTCGAATGATGAGAGGTTTGTCCAAGGCCTGGCCAATGCGGTGTACCAGAGTTTTGTTCCGATAGTGTACTGAATCCTCTGCCAAAGGAGGTTATATGAAAAGATCGGCTTTAATTTATACGGTAATACTTATGTGTGCAGCTGTCATAGCTCTGGATGCGGTAAGCGTGATGGCTTCAGACAATCAGAGGATAATCACCCGTTCGTTCGAAGATGGACGATATGAACCGATAATCGCTCTCAGGGATATAGGAGGGCAGGAACAGCTGATGACGGTTGATCGTGATGGTTCCGTAGAATTCGAATCATCAGCAGAGTGCCTGTATCGGAAGAAAGCTGTGAACCACAACAAATTCCTGAAAATGCAGAACAAACAGAAATTCGTGGTATCCAGGTCCGGGGATGCATACACCATCGAAGAATTCGGCGGGGACAGAGTGCTTACCAAGGCCGGTGATAAGTTTGTATTTGACTATCCGAAGCGGGATAAGTACGGTCGATTCATTATTGAGGACCGGCACAGGTATACGTTTGAATGGTCGGAGAAGTCCAAAGGATGGAGCGTCAGCTGCGTGGATGGCGGTGAGCTCCAGATCGGAGACGATTCAGTATTTGAGATTGTACAGGTCAATTACAGTAAGAGGTATTAGGAGGCGGAGATGAAGAACGCAGAAGGATATAATGACCCTACAGTCGGCAGTGCTTTTGCCAATATCGAGAAGAAGGAACGCGACAAGGAGCAGCTGGTGAAGAATGACATCACCTGTCTGGTAGGGATGTTCAAAACGGCGGCGAGCCTTGTCGGGCTTGAGATCGTAGGGCGGATAACCTTCCGGGATAGATACACAGGAAAGGAATACAGGTAAGCATTATGGAAGTGAAATGCAGACACTGTGGCCGTAAGCTTACGGATCCGGAGAGCCGGGAACGCGGATACGGACCCAAATGCTGGGCGGAAGTGACCGGCCGAGAGGTCATTCATCGGATGAAAAAAATACCTGGACAGGTCAGCATTTTTGACTTCCCGGAGGTGACAGACGAAGCTATGGCCAAGAGTGAAATGAAAACCTGTCCTGTCTGCGGTGAGAAGTACACGAGGGTCGGGTGCTTATCGAGGAAGGACAATAAAACGACGATCTGCGAGGCCTGCGGAGCCATGGAAGCACTTGACGCTGCAAGGATCGCATACGGCCCGAACGTCAACGCAGAGAAGTTCGAGGAGATGAAAGCGGAAATCATAAAGATCATAAAGGGAGGTGTGGAGAGTGCCGGAAATGGAGAACGTGGTAAAGACAGAAAACCCGGTTACTGAGCCTGTGCTGCCGAAGGAATCAAGGTTTGTGATCCTTAGCACAGAGGAGCTGAACGAGCTGATCCGCAAGACAGCATTTGAGACGGCAACCGAAACAGTGCAAAAAATGGAGATCGTGCATGAGGAGAAGACCAAGGCTTTTAAGGATAAGCGCCTTCGGAACACCAAGCTGCTTCTCCGAAACTACCGCATGCTGAAGAAAGGATGCGAGGAGGCTGTGTGGAACAGGGAGGTTGCAAAGCGTGCGTCGGAAGAAATGGATATCCTGATGCTGATGAAAGCTGATGACCGTGTCGTGGTCGACGCAATCAAGCAGTCATCCGAAAAGACAGCTGTCATCCTCGCACACATTGACCGCATGATCGAGGTCTACAAATCGTTCTGCTACAAATTCGGGGAACGCGAGAAGCGCAGATACAAGGCATTACAGGTGGTATATCTGAACGCCACAAAACTGAAGATGTCGGAAGCAGCTGCTAAACTTGGAATTACACTCCCCACTCTCTATGCAGATCTGGCAATCGCAGAAGAGAGCCTTGCATCCCTGATATTCGGATTTGACGGTCTGAAGTTTACTACGTGAGATGATATTCCTTGAAAATCCTCGGATTGTAACAACAAATCTCGGAATATGTGATTTTAGTCTTTCTTTAATTCGCGGAATGTGATATGCTAAGAAAGCAAAATCACGTCATTGCCATGAAGCCCCTGGGAGACCCCCGGGGGCTTTTCCATTCATACCGTGGGAAGGAGGCAGATCTGCATAACGGGTGGGTGTTTCTTCGAAAATCGAAAAAAGGAGAATATCAATGAATGGATTCAATGGACTGATACTGCTGTTTGTTTGCTTCGCAGTCATGATGACTGCAACATTACTTTTCGCCCGGAAAGGGAACGGAGCAGATGATTTCTTTGTTGGAAACAGAAAGATGGGTGCTGTCTCATCAGCCATGTCGATTGCAGCAACATGGATCTGGGCACCGGCACT
>ODAI011832374.1_pt1 | contig 15980 bp, 29 predicted proteins | sample 1539321 | NCBI WGS metagenome assembly ODAI01 (sample SAMN02144231, study PRJEB22623) | gut metagenome | biome: sheep rumen | host: Ovis aries | place: New Zealand
AATTCTTATCATGTCTTTCAGAAAAATATTATAAAGATTGTGTAAATGTTTATTATAAATTATATTTTTATCGTTTAGAACACAGATTGAAAGATTTTATAGATTTTGATGAAGGCGTAGAATATGGGACATCTGGTATGAGTTCTATGTATAGAGGGCATTTTCAATCTTATCTTGAATGGAGAGAAGAAGAATTAGAAGCAAATAAAGAAGGATATACAACAATAAGATAAAAATAATAGTATAATATGAACGTAAAACTTTTGAAATTTGGTGCTGAGTGGTGTGGACCATGTGGAGTAATGGACAAGCGTCTTGAAAACTTTGATAAATGTGAATTAATCAAATATTCAGTAGATGATGATGAAAACGAGGAATTGGTTGATAAATATAATATCAGAAACATTCCTGTACTAATCATTGTCAATGCAGATACAGATGAGGAACTTCATCGTTGGGCAGGATTGGTATCTATGGATGAACTGAATAAGAAAATTGATGAATTTATATCATGAATAACGCAGTAAACGAAGTTTTCGTAAATGGACAAGAAGGATGGGTATGTCCAAAGTGTGGACGTGCAATTGCTCCAAATATAACAGTATGCCCTTATTGCGGCGAGAAAAACCCTAAAGCAACGGCACCTAATTATGAGGATTTGGAGGCTAACCCAAAACATGATTTACAACCTCTTAACAGTTAATTGGAAGTCAAAACAAAGACTTCCAATTTTTGTATAATTAAAAATTTATTTTATATAATGAATAAGAATCAAAAACCTGTATATTTGTTTTTTGAATATACTTCTCCAGCTGTAGATATAAATTATATGCAATACACATATATTATTAAAAATTTATCAGATACTGGTAAATGTAAAATACATAAGGATGTTATTAATGCATTTACTCATCAGGTTTTTATAACTGCTCCAAAAAAGGTCATAGATGCATATAATAATAAATATTTATGTGATTTGTATCAGTTTGAAACAGATTTTATAAAGGATAAACATGAAAAACTATGAGCTTTATAGATAGATTAATTAATTCAATTACTATTTTTATATATGATGTTTCTTTTTATGTAATGTCATATTTTGATAAAGAAAACTAATAAGGAAAAATGACGATATTTGATAATATTCAGGATAATATAAATCCCGGTGACGATTTTTATAAGTTTGCTACAGGAAAATGGTTAGCAAACAATCCACAACCAGCTGAATATCCACGCTGGTGTAATTTTACAAAATTGGATGATGATAATATTAAAAGAATTAATGATATTATATTAAATCCGGATGATAGTGTATTGAGTAAGAAGCTTAATACATTATATAATATTTTTATGAATTTTGATAGGAGGAATTCAGAAGGATTAAAACCAGTAAAAGAATATTTAGAAAAGAATGTATATCCTATAGCTACATATGAAGAATTCTTTACATTTATAGCAAAGGAACATATAAATCTTTTGTTTGCTATATTCATTGATACGGATATGATGAATAGTAAAGAACATATTGTAACATTATGGCAAAGCGGTTTAGGATTGTATAATAAAGAATATTATATTTCAAAGAATCCGGAAAATAAGAAAGTATTAGAAGCATATAAGGCATATCAGAAAGAATTACTTTTATATTATGGATATGGAGAAAAAGAAGCAACTCAGCGTATAAAGAAACTTATAAAGTTAGAAACAAAAATAGCAAGAGTTTCATATTCTGTAGAAGATACGCAAGAACCATCTTTAAATTATCATAAGTATAATCTTGATGATTTATATCAATTAACAGGTTTTGATTGGAAACAATATTTAAAAGATTACGGATATGATGAGACTACTGAAGTAAATGTTGCACAAATAGATCCTATTAAAAAAGCTTGCAAATTATTAGCATTAACTCCATTAGAGGAATTAAAAGATTATTTAGAATTGGATATATTAACTGGTGCAGTAACGGACCTTAATGATGATATGTATAACATTTATTTTAAATTTGCCCAAGTTTTATCAGGCGCAAAAGAACAAACACCTAAATGGAAGCGTGCTGTAAATGTTGTTAATTCTGTTTGTAATGATATAATTGGACAATTATATATTCAGCGTTATTTTTCAGAAAAGGATAAAGAAGATTGTAAATATATGGTTCGATTGATGAAGAAATCGTTTGAAGATATATTAAGGCACCAGCAATGGATGGATTGGGCGACACAAAGTATGGCCGTAGAAAAATTACGATGGATGAATGTAAAAATAGGTTATCCTGATAAATTTGATGATTTATCAAAGCTTCCTATTGATGAGAATCTTTCATATTTTGATAATTGTGATAAAATATCGGATTTCTTTTTTGAATTTAATAAGAACAAGAAATATAATAAACCCGTTGATCCTGACGAATGGTTTATGGGACCGCAGGATGTTAATGCTTATTATGCACAAGATTTAAACGAAATTGTTTTTCCAGCAGCAATTTTACAATATCCTTTTTATAGTAGTGAATCAGATCCAGCAGTAAACTTTGGTGCTATTGGTACTGTTATTGGACATGAAATGACACATGGTTTTGATAATCATGGCAGACAGTATGATGTAGATGGAAATCTTAATAACTGGTGGAAAGATTCAGATATTGAGAAATTTAATGAATATATTAAATATACAGAGAATCATTTTAATGAATTGGATGTATTACCTGGATTAAAATGTAATGGTTCTTTGACTTTATCAGAAAATCTCGCAGATTACGGAGGTGTAAAAATTGCATATTATGCTTTAAAGAAATATATTAAGGAAACTAATTATATAGATGAACCAGAAAAATATAATGGCTATACATGGCAACAGCGATTCTTTATTGCATATGCGAATACCGAAGCAGGAACAAATACGGAAGAGAATATACGTCAAGCAAATTTGAATAATGAACATGCAGCAATGCATCTGAGAATAAATGGAACACTATCAATGTTCACACCATGGTATGAAGCATTTAATATTAAGGAAACAGATAAAATGTATGTAAATCCTGATATGCGTGCAAAAATATGGTAAATAATACATAAAATAATATATTTTTAAATATGGCAACAGCAACCGATAAATTTTATATACGTTCAAAAGATAATAATAATGTTATTTCATTTGAAAAACTTTCTGATGCAGAATCAGAAATATTTTCTCCTATTTATATTCAAGTATAGGGTTCTGAAGAACTTCCTCAACAAACACAAATGAGTAGTAAATATAATGTTTCTTTAAATACTGATACGGTTATTGAAATATGGTCATATAATAGTAGTTTAAAGGGTATGCATATAATAGCAACGAAAAATATAGAAATAGGTGGAAATATTATGTCTTTGGTTGCTGGTAATGAAAATTTTTCAACATATAACCTTGATTCATCATCAACTACAGCAAAATCAACATTTAGTGGAATATTTAAAAATAATATAAAACTTGTTGATGCTAGTGATTTATATATACCTACAAATTTAAGTGTCACTCAAAATTGCTTTGAAAGTATGTTTGAAGGCTGTACTGCATTAACAGTCGCTCCTGTATTAACACCATTAAAATTAAAAGGAGAATGTTATAAAAATATGTTTAAAGGGTGTACAAGCCTTGTTGAACCTCCATCTTGTAGTGCAACAACAACAGCTATAAGATGTTTTGAAGGCATGTTTGATGGTTGTTCTGAATTAACTTCTGTAATGCCTGTAGTTTTTGAAAAATTTTATAATCCAAGTGGTTCTAATCCTTCTAATCCAAAAGATTATGGATATGAAATGGCGGGAATGTATAAAAATTGTAAAAAATTAAGAACCGGTTATGGAACATTGGATCATGGATATACTGTTGGATGTTACTAGGAAATGTATTATGGATGCAGTATATTAAAAACTCCAGATAATTTTAATGATATTTAGCCACAAGATGTGGATAGAAATCATGTAAGTACATTAAAAAGCTATTGCTGTAAAGGTATGTATCAAAAAAGTGGAGTTGAATCTATAAAAATACCATCAGCTCCAATAGAATTAGCAGAGCAGACATATATAGTTGGATAGTATAATGAACCTGAACTTGTTACACAAGTATCTACTAATCAGTTTGAAAATATGTATAGAGAATGTACAGGATTAACAACATGTACAGGATTAACAACATCAGATCCATTAGTGTTTGGTAATATTATACCGCAAGTTATACAGCAAGACCCAAATTATTATTATAATGGTGTTGAATAGTATTTAAGTATGTTTTAGGGATGTACATATATAACTACAGTAAATGTAAGTTTTGGAAAGTTAAATACTAAATCTGCACAAATGATGTTCTATGGTTGTACAAAATTGACATCTATAACATTAGCATTTAATAGTGTATATAATTATTTAAATGATAAAAATGTTCTTACATATGCATCAAATTGTTGTGAAGCTATGTTTGAAAACTGTACAGGATTAAAAACAATAACAGCTAATAGTATTTCTTTTCCAGCTATAACTTATAAAACAGTAGATGGTGTATAGATTCCATATGGTGGTGTATCTTATGGTTTTTGTAGTAAAATGTTTAAAAACTGTGGTTTACAAACAGTTAATATGTCTATTCCTTTTGCTAATAATGAAAATTCTAAAAATATATTTGGTAATAAAGCATGTGAAAACATGTTTCAAAATTGTACAGACTTAACAAATATAAATAATCTTGTTTTTGACGGATATTTAGGAAGTAATAGTTTAGAATCTATGTTTTCTGGATGTACAAAATTAGAAAATGTAAATACAGGTACAAAAACTATATAGTTTAAAGGCAGAGCTGGATGTATTAATATGTTTTCTGGATGTACAAAATTAAAGAATGTTAGTGCATTATCAATACAAAATTTAACAATTAGCTGTTGTGAATCTATGTTTTCTGGATGTACTGCATTACAAACACCTCCTTCAGGATTTTTTAATGAATATAAATATCCGGCGGCTTGTTATAAAAAAATGTTTTATGGATGTACTACTTTGGAAACTATGCCAGATATATATGGTGATACTACATTAAATATACATTATCATTATGATGAAACTACACATACACAAACTATAATAATACCGGAATTTAATGATGAATGCTTTTCTCATATGTTTGATGGTTGTATAAATCTTGAGAAAGATTTTAAAGGTATTTATGGAAAATTTGGTAAGAAGTGCTGTGAATATATGTTTAATAACTGCAGAAAGTTAAAATCTGTCAGGATGATTAAACCTATATTATCTATAAGTAATTCTGATATGGAATATTGTTTTTCTCATATGTTTGATGGATGTACTGCATTAAATATTTTACAGCCAGCGAATTCTGAAAATGCAGATGTAAAAACAAGAGTACCCGTAATAGATATTTCAGAAGCAGGCGCACACAATAAAGATTTTCCATCACCTACAATTGGAAAAATTTTAGGTGAACGTGTATTTGAATATATGTTTAAGGATTGTACCTCATTAACAGAAGAACCTATTATATATACAGGAGATGATGAAAATATATTAGCATACAGAAGTTATGGAAAATACTGTTTTGCTTATATGTATACAGGTTGTAATAAAATGAAAGCAAATATATTTGAATTTACTAATAGGGCTCTTACAGATATAATGGTAGGACAAAAAGTAGCAGAAGATGTAGAAGATATTCGAGAAAATTATAGAGTAATACGAAAAATAAAAGGTAATAGTTTTGATGAATACTGTTTTACATACATGTATAATGGATGTACATAGTTAACTACAAGTTTATCAATTATAGGCTTTGGTGATAATTCATCTTTAGGAATAAATGCATGTGAAAGTATGTATAATTCATGTACAAATCTTACAGAAGTGCCAAATATAAATGTTAATAAGTTAAAAGAGAAGGCATTATCATATATGTGTAATAGTTGTCAGAACTTAAATACATTATTATGGACATCTGGAATTACTGCAGTTGATGCCGAAGATCGTTCTATGCAATGTGCATTTAAATTATGTACAAATTTAAGGGAAATGGTACCATTATATATAAAGAACTATGGACCTCATGCTTGTGAGGAGATGTTTATGCAAAGTGGTATAACAACATTGGGTACAAGTTTTACAAAAGCAGAAAAGGTAGACAAATATTCATTCTATAAAATGTTTGAAAGTTGCACTCAATTAGTATCATTAGCAAATTCAATAATTCCAGGAGCTTATATAAATTATTAGGTTGTAACACAATCAGCATTAATAGATCCATCAGGTATTGAATCAAAACCAAAATATACATATACTATTAATGGAACCGATTATAACTATTTTTATGGTACATAGTCTAATAAAGTTGTTAAACGTTCTTATATAGAAGCTGATATAATGATAGATGAACAAAAAATACAAAGACCTCCAAAAATAGCACTTTCTGATTATACTTTTGGTAGAATGTTTTATGGTTGTACACATTTAACAACACCTCCACCAAAAATGAATAATTTATTTTTTGGTAATTACTCTTGTTATAAAATGTTTGCAAATACTAAATTATATAGTTTACCAGAATTAACACCGGTTAAATATGAAGCAGAAGCAGAACCAGGTATGAAGGATGATGGATGGGAGGTAAGAGTATAGGGTAATTCCCCAGCTGGCACTACTGGAAATATTGCAACAACACCAGATGGTAAAATAATATATAAATAGACAACAACTCCATTAATAGATGAATTAGCTGAAGGTGCTTTTTGCGGAATGTTTATGAATACAGAAATAAGCTCATTACCAAATTTATATGCAAAAAAATTTGGTAAAAATGCAGCAAATTCTATGTTTAGAAATTGTCAATCATTGCAATTAATATTATCTGTAAAATTTAATATTAATGAGGGTGATGATTATGCTTTTGCCCATATGTTTGATAATTGTAGAAATCTGAAATTTGCGGCAACAACTGAAATGGGGTTAGAAACGACAAATTTATTTAAAAACCTAATACGTATTGGAAAATATGGTTTTTGTGGAATGTTTATGAATTGTAATTCATTAGATAAATTGATGACATTGCCAGAAACTATAACATTTATGGAGGGTACATGTTCATCAATGTATATGAATTGTACAAGTTTAACAGGACGTATTGAATATGATTTTTCTGGTAATACATTAGGTGCGAATTGTTTTATGAATATGTTTAGAAATTGTTCACAAATAACAGTTGCAATTATTAAATTAGGTAATGTTTCTGATATAAAGAGATCATGCTGTGAGAATATGTTTATGTCATGTTATGGGATAACAGTGGCTAAATTAGAGGTATTATTGGTATCTAAAGAAGCATAGGATAAGGCATCAATATCTCAAAGTAGTAATAGTAATAAATTTGCATTTTGCCATATGTTCTATGATTGCACAAGTCTAAATGATTTCTGGTCAAATTTATATATTCCTTGGTCCTTTGAATTGACATTAGAGTGGCTAGATGGCGTTAGTGAAACGGGTACATATCATTATAATAATATATTGGATTCAGAAAAAATTGTAAGAGATACTTCATCTGTACCACAAGGTTGGAGATTAACAGTAGGATATGATGTAAAGGGTGAAGATAATGGAGAATAAACGAATTAAAAATTTAGAGTATTATAAATTATGATATTTAATAAGCAAATAAAATATAGAAACTTTAAGATTTGGATTAAAGATCAATTCAAACGTAAAGTATGGTTCCGAAATTTCTTTATTACAAGAAATGTATGGGGTGCTTTCTCTATAAATAGTCATATTAATCAACATACAGGTAAGCCAAAGGTAACTTATAATACAGTAGAGACTGCAAAGAAATCTGCAGATAAGATGGGAGAAAAACATAATACTCATTTTTCTTATTATAAGTGTTTGTTCTGTGATGGCTATCATATAGGAAAGAATAGAGATAACAAGACAGAATATGATAAGATAACAGTAAATAAATGATCAGAAACTTTTCTGATCATTTATTGTATTATTAAATATGAAGAAATATAGAATAAAGAAAGTTAATGATGATTGGCTAATATTGATACCAATAATAGGATGGATTGCTATGTTTATAGGTATGATATTTGGCGGATGGAATAATACTTATAAAATTCAGAAGCGTTTTTTATTTTTCTTTTGGAAAGATGTTGAAACTGTATATGGAGAAAAAGAAGCAATTTATAAGTGTAATGAATTAAATGGTATACATAATCATACATCAGAATTTGTATATCTTTGGGATAAAAAATATGATAGAGAATGCAATATTTCAAGAAATAATAAAACTATTATTAAGGTAGAATATTGTCCAGTATGTGGAGAAATACTTTCTGTTAAAAACACATGGGAATATGCATATAAATCATCTTATCAATCAATAAAAAAATTTAAAGATATATGTAAAATAGATAATATAATGGATATATCTATGGTTACATATATAAATAATAAAAATGAAAGCTAAATAATTTATGAAAACTTTCCAATTAAATACTGGTTTCTGGATTGAAAAAGAAAATATTGAATCTATTGCGGCGTTTAATAAAATATTCATTAAATCTGGAAATATTGCTAAACCTGAAAAGACAAATGATTTGGATCAATTATATGTTAGTTTTCGATTAACAACAGATACTGCATTAGAATGGTTATATAAATGGATTCATGAAAATCTTTTAGACGGTTCTGTAAATCATTATAGGGATCAAGAAATTCAGTATATAACAGGTTCTAATGAATTTATTGAAACTGTTTATAAAATTATATATAATAAGCAATATCAACCTAATAATCCAGTAATTCAACATATCGATAATATAAAGAAATAAGGAGCATTTATGATGTTCCTTATTTTATTATAAACTATAATAAAAAACAATAATAAAATTTATTGGAAAGAAATAATAGATTATTATGAATGTAGAACAAATAATAAGGGAAAAGAATAAAGAATTATATAAATTACCAAAGCCTTTATCCGTATCTAAATGTATAGAATACATTAAAGAGCAGTTTGATAAAGAAACAAAGGCAAAGGATATGGTTGCCAAACATTACAATGAAGAAGGTTCTCCATATTATCATAAAACTGCAGAAGAGATTATCGAAATGTGGGATAATAAAGCTGTTACTTCTAGATCTTATGGTTCAAATCTTGATGATTATATTGGTATGAGTCTTAATGAACAATTAGATGAGTTGCCATTATGGAAATTAGACCATAATTTTGATGATGATAAAAGACTTAATGGCATATGTACCGGATTTGACCAATATTATAAATTATTACAAGAGAAAACAGATTATCAATATGTAACAAGAGAACTTACATTATATATAAAATCTGATAAAGGTAATTATATAAGAGGTAGATTTGATTGTTTATTTTATAGTCCATCAACAGATCGTTATTTAATAATTGACTGGAAAAATACAGAAAAGATTTCTGGTAAAAGCGATTATAGAAAGAAAATGCTTGGTCCATGCTTTAAAATGGATGAATGTAATCTGAACGAATATACATTACAAACACATTTTTATAAGAAAGCCTTGTGTGAAACTTATGGTATAACTACATATGACAAGGTAGATTGTTATATTTGCCAGATGTTACCAGAAGCATTAGAAAACGGAAATCATTTTTTGTTGCATAAACAGAATTTCCCATTTGAACCGGAATTTTTAAATAAGGTTATAGATTATTGCGTAGAAAAAGATAAAATTATAAATAAGGAAAAATGAGTATATATGATGCAAGAATCCAGGAAGAATGGCAGCAAGAATATAATCGTAAATTAAATGGAGAATATTATACAGTGAACTCTGAAAAAGAACCAACAGACTTACCAAATACTGTAGAATATCAGATGTATCATAGAAAAGATTATGAATTTGTTGGGGTAAAACCACTAAGAAAGATGATATATAAATATCATCCTATTAAGCATACAGAGATTTATGATAAAATTTATAATAAATTATCTGAATTAGTAAATAAGTATCCAGATTTATTAACGTTTGAAATCAATAAACAAAAGGAAAATAAATATGCACCATCATCTAATATAATATTAAAAGTATTTTATTATGGTTTTTCTATTTATGGGTTAAGTACAACGTTATATTATAAGTGGTTTAAAAACATTGATCCAAAAATTAATGTTTATGAATTTGATATTAGTAATCAGATATTTAATGATAATATGAAATTGCCGATTATCCCAGATGATACTTATCAATACTGTGATATATCAAATATATATATTGATAAATTTGGAGAATTATATATATCTGTAACATATAGAAATAATGGTATATCGATATTTAATACATTAAATATAAAAACAGAGGTATTAAATGCGAGAGATATAGATAAAGAATATTGGTTAGAACAAGTATATAAATGTATATTATGTTTAGAAACATATTTAGAAAATATAAATTATAAAGAATAAAATTATGGAAGTAACAATTTTAGCATTATTGGTTTTTGTGGCCATTATAATTATTGGACCATTTATTGTACCATTCTTTTTACCAAATCTTAAAGGGTTTAGTGGTTGCAGCAGTTTATTAATAGGTTTATTATTAGTATGCTTATTAGGATGGTGGGGTATATTGATATACTTATTGTTAGTTTATATAGGTACAACAAATAAATTTAATATATGATTAAGATTGTTGTAGATTGTGAAGAAAATGATCCAGTAGATATAAATGCTGGAGGTCCTATGTGGTTAGGATTTGATTTCTATATTAATGATACAGATAATATAGAAGAATATAAATCATTTATTAAGGAAGAATTAAAAAAGAATAATCTCCCTATAGATGATATACATTCATTTAATTCTGAAGTAACAACAAAAGCATGGTCAAAAGAAATGATAGCAGATTGTATTAAAAAAGGCTATTAAATTTATGAAATATAAAGTTATTAGAAATTAGCGACATACGGATATTAATTATACAGTTTTACCTGTAGAGATTCTGTAGAGTTGGTCGATATTGACAACATATGCACCAATATATTATTTTTATAATATAAATTCTGGATGGGTATATGGAGAAATATTGCCAGTAATTATAGTTTATGATTCACATACAAAGTAGAATCTTTTATATAAGTGTATAGATATGAAAATTATTCCATTAAAAACTGATGGTAAAGATTTTCTTTTATTTACAGATATAAAAGAATGTATGGAATATTGCTTGTATTATTGTATGCAGAAATACAGTACATATCCAGAACAGTATCCATCTCATATTCCTTATGAAATAAACTATAAAAAGATTGATAGACTATATAAGCAGTTTAAAGCAGCATATAATAATTTAAAAGAAGGATTATTACCAGATAACTATATAAAAATTTCAAAATAAAGCTATTTAATTAATCCATGTCACAGTTATTTTATATTTACTAATAACTATAAGGATAATAAAAATAATATCGTTAAAACGAGTTTATGCAAGAATTATATATGATTATAGGCTTATCTACATTTAATCAACATTCAGCAACAATTATAAATGTGGGTAAAGCTTGGAATACTATAGAAGAATGTAGAGATTATTTTAAAGAGCTAAAAACAGATTATATTCAGCAAAAAGGATATACATTAAAAAAGGAATCATCTGATTATATATGCTTTGAATATATTGATTGCGATGAATATGAATCTTATAATCATTATCGAATAGGTGTAAAAACAATAGTATTTACTATAGAAAAAATAATATTAGAAAATGAAAAGAGTAATAAAAAGTAATTATACACAAAGTACTACTGCATATTTGGATTATACAGATACGATAAAAATGTTTCATTTAGGATTTGAACATGACCATATAACTACTGTATATTGGAATGAAGGAGATAATTGCTTAACATGGGATGAAAATGGAGAATTACTAAATTCACCAGAAGAATTTGTATTGGATTACAAAGAAAATATTTTTGAAACAGGCAGAAATATTGGTCATATTATTCCAGCAATAACATTAGAGGAAGCTGTCAATTTCTTTAGGACTGAATATAACATTTATCTTATTGCTTGCCCATTAATCAGAGTAAGTGCAGGAAATGAAGAAACAGGAGAAGAAAAAGGATATTATGCAGAAGGCAGTTATATTTGGAAATTCAATAGGTTTAATGAGGATAATAAATTGTTTGATATGCTCCAATCTAATACAGGTATGGGAGGTATGAATACATATAGTTCATATCAGTCAGCATTAGAAGCAGGCATCCGAGAACTAATTAGAGAAATTACAAATGAAAATGAACCAGAACTTCCATTTGATGCATTAGATGATAGTTTAGATTTAGATAGTTTACCTTTTTAAAAATACTAAATAATTTAAAATCCTGCAAATTTATTATTGTAGGATTTTATTTTTTATTAACTTTGTGTACATATTTAATATAATAGACATGAAAGAATATAATATAGTAGAGATTTTACAAGAGTTTGAATTACCTAAACGTTTTAAATTATATACACCAATTGTAGGTACTGTATATCTTTTATCAATAATAGAGGATGTAATTACAGTTCTTACTGAAGATGGTGATTCTTTATGGTTTAATAGTAAGGGACAATATATATTTAATGGAAAAGAAACAGGAGAAACTTTATTGTTTCCTGATGAATATCTTCGCGATTGGTATTGTTTCTCATCTTTATTAGTAATGAGAACAGCGAAGCCTGGAGATTTTTTGTCTTTCTGGGAAGATGGAAAGCCAGCAGCTATAGGAATACTTAAGGATTTTAAATATAAGAAATATACAAATGATATAGAAGTAAATTGTTATGCAGGTATAAATTTTGTGGATGAATTTTTTAAGAATAAATCTTTATCTGCAATGAAAATTACATTTGCGACAGAAGATATGAAAAAAGAGTTTATCTCAAAAATTTATGAGCATGGATGTTTTTGGGATAGTTATAATAAGAAACTAAAGATAACAAAATATGATTGGAAAGCTGCTTTAGGAGGGCTTATATATATTCCAGTTATTGTTTTAAATGGTAATGAATGGATTATTAATAAACTTACGAAAGTTGAGCCAGATACGCAATTACCATTTACATGTATTGATAATAAGAAATACAAGTATTGTATGCCTTATACTAATAGGACTTATGAATATGTATATACAGATAAGGAAGTTGATCCAATTTATGATATATCAATTAAATAATTTACAAATATGTTAGTAGATAATTTTGAAGTTATTATGGATAAGGTTCTCCGTTTTAATGAACCAGGAAAGTTTCCTACACTTTTTTATGCAGTAGAGATTATTAAGCGTAAGAAGGATCCAGGTAATGAAAATGGAAAGAATGAGGAACTTATCGATTTGTTTATGATTTATTCTAAGGCAGATATGCTTAAGTATCAGGAAAAGATCAAAGCAATTTGCCAAGAAAATAATGCACGTGCATATATTGGTATTAATGCAACAAGAGAAGTAGATTTCCTTAGAGCATTAACAAATCACTATAATGATGCTCTTATTAGTTCATATGAACATCCGGGATCTGTGAATTTCCGTTCTGGTGAATATATCTGGAGGCGTTGTGTAAACAAGGTTGATGATGGAAAATATTTCATGATTGATTGTGATACACAGGATCTTAATGATATGGCAACAGTAAAGAAACTTATTACCGATTGCAGAGGTGCAAGCGCTCACCGTGGTCAAAATGGACAAGGGGAAGATAAGATTATTGCAGCTGTTCCTACATTGAATGGTATGCATTTTGTCACTCGCCATTTTGATACTGGTACATATGAGCAAGAAATAAAGAAAGCAAATATTGATGCAAGCGTAAAGAAACATTCACTTACATTACTTTATGCAAATATAGGAAATTAAATATGATTATAGATAATTTTGACGCTGTTTTAGAAAGTAATATATTTTGGAATCCAGAATATTTTAAAAATAGAGAACACTGTTATTGTGTTTCTATATTAAAACGTATAAAAGATAAGAGTGACCATGAATTAATAAAGACTACACATAATATGGTTATGGATAATATTCTTATTTATAAAAAAGAAGAGTTATCAAATAAAATAGAATATATAAAAACATATTGTAATATGTTTAATACAAGAGCATATATATCATTAAATCCTATAAGAATTTCAACAATGTTAAAATTATTTACAACATTTTGCTTTAATGATTTAATTACTGCTTATGAAGAACCAGGTATATTAAATTTACATAATACTAATGAAATTTTTAATATTGCATGTACTAGAGGAGAAGAAATACATTATTATTTAATTGATTGCGATACACTTATATCAAAAGAACAAAATCAAGTAAAGCAAATTATTAATTTAGGTAGAAATGATAATATAATATTAACAAGTTTTCCAACATTGCATGGAATACATTATATAACAAAACCTTTTAATGTAAGTTATTATCATGATAATTTAAAAACAATGACAAATATAAGTGCACATTGTGTACCAAATCCAAGAGTATTATTATATTATAATTCAGATTATTAATTATTATGAGACATTACGATACTATTAACCGTATACAAGATGATGGTACTCTATTAGGAGAAGAAATCGCTGCATATAATAAGCTTGATGGCCAAAATATATGCATTAAGTATTCTCCTCGTAAAAAAGTTTTTGATCAGTTTGGTTCAAGAAAACGAGTATTTGATGAAACTGATGAGCAGTTTGGTGATGCTGTTCGTTGGTTTAAAAATTCTTGCTATCCAGAATTACTATCACAAATAGTTACAGAGAATTCAAAAAAGAAGGGATTATTTCAGGGAGTTGATGAAATTACTTTTTATTTTGAATGGTATGGAGAAAATTCCTTTGCAGGGGTTCATGTTCCTGGAGAAGAATTAAAGCTTGCACTGATTGATGTATTCTTAAAGAAAAAAGGATATATTGAAGTAAAACCATTGGAAGAATTATTTTATTCTCATAAGGAAATTATTTCGCCAGAGCTTATATATAGAGGTAAGCTGACAAAGGATTTCATAAAGGATATTCAAGAGAATGATTGGACAGATCCTGCTGCAAAATATCCACAAGTAAAAGAGGGGGTGGTTTGCCGTAGAACAACTTTGATGAAAGGTCAGCGTTTGCCAAAGGTTAAGTTTAAGACTAAGTGGTGGATGACAGAACTTTACAAGAAGTATGATAAGGAAACAGCAAAACTATTGGAGTAATGAGAGCAGAATATAATATGAATAAGCGTTTTCATCGATGGTGGTTGGATCATATTGATATGAAATACTTCGATGAGGAAGAGTCCGAGAAGGTTGTAGAAAACTATATAACTGATCAGATGGTTACTGATGTAGAATATGAAATGGAAGAAAATGATTGGTTTGACAATTATCTTTCAGAATATTCTCTTGTCATTTTTCCGAATATTCCTATTGTAATAGAATTTTTCAAGAAGTGGAATGAAGAAAAAGATATATTGATTAAGGGAAAGAAATGGATAGTTATTTCCCGTGATCAAGATTTGAATACTTTTTGGGATTTGGATGCATATTCAGATGATTTTGATTTTGTACATTTGAATGATAAAACATATAATTTTTATGTAAAGAATTATCCAATGGCAGAAATCAAAAGAGAAGATTATGATTATGAACCATATGAAGAAACAGTAGCAAATAGAGAGCGAAAAAATGAAACAGACAGAGAACGTTTAGATAATATGGATCCTGGTATAATTATTAATTATGTTAAGGATATGTATGATCAAGGCGTATATAAAAGAAAAGAGATTGCAGAAATATTTAATTTTGAAATAGAAGAAACTAAAGAAGAATAATTATGATACGTATTACTTGTCCAGAATGCCATGATAATTTCATTGACGAATGCCTGGAGCATGCCCAGAAAGATGCTAATGGTAATTTAGTAGAT
>ODAI011598243.1_pt1 | contig 15979 bp, 10 predicted proteins | sample 1539321 | NCBI WGS metagenome assembly ODAI01 (sample SAMN02144231, study PRJEB22623) | gut metagenome | biome: sheep rumen | host: Ovis aries | place: New Zealand
ATGCACTCAGATGCTCAGTTTGCAGGATCTTCTTCAGTTCCCGCACACGTTGAGATGATGGGACTTATCGGAGCAGGTAACAACCCCATGGTTGGTATGACCGTTTCTACCGCAGTTTCCATCGAAGAGGCAGCAAAAGCCGGAAAGTTCTGATTGAAAGACGGCGGAACACGGGGACGGTTCTTACGTTCCACTAAATGATCACGATCCATATAAAAACTCCCAAAGAGAAATCTTCGGGAGTTTTTTAAATTAAAATGGTTGAATTAAAATATATTAATTTTTATTATCCTGAATTTTGGGAATCAGGGATGTCTCCTCAGGGAGTGAATCCGTAATGGAACGGGAGAACCGTCCCCCCTGTTTCACCCCTGTTTCAGATGAGGCGGATGAGTTTGCAGTTTTCTATACCTGCTTTCCAGAAATCCTTAAGGGGAAGTTTTTTTACATGGCATATGATGGATGAGTTCATTGCCCCGTGTCCCGAGATAAGGATGTCCTTTCCTTCTTCAAGAAGAGGATAGACCTTATCATCGAGAAATTCACCGGTACGTTTCATAAGATCATTTATGTTCTCGCCGTTCTCTACAGGGAAGGTATATTTTTCCGGGTCACGGAAAAATACATTTACTTTAACGGAAGGATCGGTCTGGTAATCAGTTGTTCCTTCATATATTCCGAAGTTCATTTCCCTTAATCTGTCATCATATATGATGGGAATATCCCTGCCGCTCAGAACATATTCCGCTGTCTGCTTTGACCTTGATAGAGGAGAGCAGAAACATATGTCAAAATGGATATTGCTGCATTCTTCATGAGCTTTTTTTGCCATTTCGATCCCCTCATCGCTTAGGGGGATATCGGTTCTTCCCTGAAGCTTATGTATCTTATTCCAGTCGGTTATGCCGTGTCTTATGATATAAAGATGTCCGCTCATTTTATGCTACGTCGTTATCGTTTCTGATGCCCGCTTCGGCATCTTTAAGATTTTGAAGAGTGGTCTGTGCGATTGCCGCAAGTGCTTCTTTTGTATAAAAGCCCTGATGGGATGTTATGAGCACATTGGGGAAGGAGAGAAGTCTTGAGGTTACGGAATGTTCCATTATCTCATCTGATCTGTCCATATAAACATTTCCCGTCTCTTCTTCGTAAACATCAAGGCCGACCCCCAGGAATTTGTTGAGACGTATTCCTTCTATGAGTTCCTGCGTGTCGATGAGACCACCTCTTGATGTATTTACAAGTATGACCTCATCCTTCATCTTTTTGATGGATTCAAGGTTGATCATGTGATATGTGGAATCCATGAGAGGGCAGTGAAGCGAAATAAGGTCGCTTTTTTCAAGAAGCTCGTCAAATGTCACATATTCAACAAAATCTTTAAGTGAGGGATTCTCGTATACGTCGTATGCTATGACTTTCATGCCGAATCCCCTGCAGATCCTTGCCATGGCAGCGCCGATCTTACCGGTTCCCACGATCCCGGCTGTCTTTTCGAAAAAGTTGACACCCCTGAGGCCCCTTAAAGTGTAGTCGTTTTCACGTACCTTATTGTATGCCTTATAGAGTCTTCTGTTGACTGCAAGAGCAAGTCCCATTGCAAGCTCTGCAACGGATTCCGGAGAGTATCCGGGAACACGCTTTACTATGATGCCCAGTTCCTTTGCTTTTTCGGTATCGACATTATTAAAGCCGGCACATCTCATCAGAACGTATTTAACACCGCACTCTTTAAAGACTTCAAGGGTCTGCGCTCCCACATCCGCGCTTACGAAGGCACATACTGCCTCGTATCCTTTGGCAAGGGCGGCAGTGCGGGAATCAAGCTCATACTCGATATAATCGATCTCTACCCCCGGATAATTCTCAAGCTCCGGGTCAAAAGATTTTTTGTCATAGATCTTTGCGGCATAAAACAAAAGTTTCATATCAGTACTCCTTTCATATGCATTTGATCATTATGATACGACCTTTAATACTTATTAGTCAAATAAGAGGTCATGTCTGACAGCTCCCAGATAATCGACAAAAACGCCGCCCTGGGGTAAAATAATATGATAAATTGGCGTCAATTTACTACGGTGTACTTAACATTCTGATCGCCACGGTTGCGGGATATATCCCGCAGCTTCTTGCTGGTGAAGAGATCGAGACAGTTATTTCAAAAGATAAATACGGGCAGGGGGGCCGACAAGGTATATGTTGCTCTGACGGGAGATCAGATAGCACTTACAGACATAAGGGTGAGATGACAGATGGGAATGCTCGTTGTGATAGGCCGTATGGCGGTTATAGCCATTTTGGTGGGAATAGGAATATTCCTGTATAAAAAGAAGATAATACCGGATACAAGCACGAAGACTTTGTCTTCGCTGGTGGTGGATGTCTGTAACCCCGCACTTGTCCTTTCGTCGGTACTTACAGGGAATATCACGGCCGGAAAAAAAGATCTTATAAAAGCCCTGGCTTTTGGGGCTGTAATATATGCCGCTTTGGTCATCCTCGGGTATTTATATCCCGTTCTTACAGGCGTAAAAAAGGACGAAAGAAGATTTTCTAATCTGGTGATGGTATATACAAATGTGGGATTTATCGGTATCCCGGTAGCAAAGGCTGTGCTCCCCGATAATGCCATGCTTTATGTTGTGGTGAGCAATATTTTTTATGCCCTGCTGTTCTATACCCACGGAGTCAGTGTATTAAGCGGCGGAAAGGAAAAGATCGATCTTAAGAAGATCTTCAGCCCCGGAACCGTTATGGCCCTGATCACGCTGCTTGTTTTCTGGTTTGATCTGGAACTTCCCGAGGTTTTGTCCGGAAGCGTTATCTATATAGGGAACGCCACCACTTTCTTATCCATGTGTATTCTCGGGATTGCCATAGCAAGGAGCGATCTTTCAAAATGTCTTCATGATGCGGGAATATTTATTTATATTTTTTTCAGGATGCTGCTGTTTCCGCTTGTCGTTGCATGGATTATGAAGCAGCTTGGTGCGGGACATGAGATGATACTTGCCTTTGCCATGCTCATGTCGCTTCCTGTAGGTAATCTTCCGCTGATACAGGCAGAAAAAACAGGAGAGGATACAAGGATCCTCTCCAGTTATATAACTCTTACGACAATCGCAACCCTTTTCACAACGACTCTTGTCATATATCTTGTTTCGCTGATCTGAAAAAAGGCCAAATCTTATTTTTTTCTTACCGAAAAGCCGAAAGTCCCCAGGGTATCGGACATGGTCCTGTATGCTCCGTGCTCATATGCTATGAGATCGCACTGATCCATGTGGAAAACACCTTTTTCATCCAGATATTTATCATCCACGGATACGCTTACAACTTCTGCCAGAAACATATCATGGGTTCCCAGTTCCAAAACCTGTGTGACCCTGCATTCAATGCAGACAGGCGCTTCTGCGATGGATGGAGCAGAGACCTTAACGCTCTTTGCACGGGTGAGTTTGCAGTCCATGAATTTGTCATCCTTGGCCCCTGTGATGCATCCTGCCCTGTCGAGAGCCCAGGCCATATTCCTTGAAGGAAGGTTTATGACGAATTCTCCGGTTTTCTTTATAAGAGGATAGGAATATCTTTCTTTTCTTACGGATATGTATACCATGGGCGGATCGGAACATACCGTTCCCGTCCAGGCGATGGTTATGATGTTGCTCGCATCCTCATCTCCGCAGGTTACAAGGACTGCAGGAAGGGGATACAGGAAATTACCCGGTTTGTTGAATTCTATCTTGCTCATTGATCAAATCTCCTTTTTTACCAGCCTATATATAATAGCTTTTCTTTCTTAAAAGATAAACCCGTTTTTTTAAAACACCTGAAATGAAAAAGGATTTTGTAAAATGTGCAATAATGGGCAGGATGATGCTCCCCGGTGACGGGAAAGGCCGACTAATGATTAAGGTAATGGAAGACATAATGTGGTAAAATCATATAGCAGGATTTTATTACGGGAGTATGGAAATATGGAAAAAAAGACCGGAAAAAAATTACTGATACTTGTTCTGATGATCGCAGGAGTCGCTGCAGCATGCCTGATCATGCTGCTGGGTCGTGATCATCTTGAAGATACAGAAATTGACTTTCTTTCAGATACGGACAGAGATCATGACATTTCCCCCGATCCTTCCGTTCCGGGTACTGCGGGTTATTTTCCGGATCTTTCCATTTTCGGAGGTTCCGGTGCTTTGCCCTTTAACGCAAATGAAGTCAGCGAAACATATCTTGCGGGCTTTATGTATGATACCGCGGATTTTCTGGAGATGGCTCCTTCCTTTGAATGCCTTTACAGGAGGGATGGAAGGGTTGAAGCAAGATTCCGTCGTGATATGCCTAATGGCGAAACAAGATATGATATCCGTTATTATGATCTTGATGAAAATGCCATGGAGACCGTCACCCGGAAAATTGATCTTGAGAAACTGTATACTCTTGACCCTGAATGCCCGGATCCTTCTGAGGTTTGTGACGGAGGATCGTATTATATCTATATCTATGACCGGAATGATGATGTACTGAAAGCCTGCGGCGGTTTTTGTCCTTCAAACAAAGATTTTAATGACATGGCCAGGGTTTTAAACGAGAATCTTCCGGATGAACTGGTGCATGATGCGGAAGATTATAAGAAACAGTGGCAATTTTACAATGAAATGAACGGGTTTTGCAATTTCGGTATCTTTACGGGATATGACGGCAGCTTAAGCGAGATAAGCGGATATACATGTATTGTGATAGACCCCCAGAACCATGATGCGAAGGAGATAGAAGAGTATAAGTCATATCACAGGTTTGTACTTGGATATATAAATGTGGGATCTTTGGAGGATTTCAGGGATTACTATGATGAGTATGCAGATCTGACCCTGGGAGAATATGAGAACTGGGATGGGGAGTCCTGGGTCGATGTTTCGGATGAAAGGTGGCAGAAATTCATCGTTGATAAGCTTGCGCCGGAGCTTCTCGAAAAGGGAATTGACGGATTTTTTGTTGACAACTGTGATGTATATTATGAATACCCGACTAAAGAAAACCTAAGGGGACTCACGGTCATCATGGAATCCCTTAAGGCTATGGGCGTACCCGTATTCATAAACGGAGGGGATGTATTCCTTGATGCCTATACAGCAGACGGAGGAAGACTTACGGATGTGGCAGACGGGATCAATCAGGAAAGTGTTTTTTCAAAATATGATTTTGAGAATGACAGTTTCGGAAAGCAGGATGAAGAAGACAGACAATATATTCTGGAGCGTCTTGCGGACTACAGATCCCAGGGTGCATATATCTGGATCACCGAGTACACGGACGACGAAAGCCTGATGCGCGACATTAAGTTATATTGCTACGAAAAGGAATACGGTTTTTATATAACGGATTCCATAGAACTTGATCTGGGGCAGAACTGATGAGAAGGCTTTTCATAAGAGGGAGGTAGTATCGTTCTGAACATAGTCGGCATGGAAAGTTAAGTGTTTTAATGCCCCAAATTGCTATTTTGAACATAAACATATATAATATTTCTTGTTTTGAGCAAAAATGCTTGAAAGAAAAATGATCGTGTTTTTTATGAAAGGGAGGAAAAAATGAAAAAGAGATTTTTAGTAACAAAGATGCTTGCACTGGTCCTCGGATCCATGCTTATCTTTACCGCCTGTGGCGAGACCAAAGAGGAAGCGAAGGATGATAAGGAAGCAACGACTGCAGAAGAGGGAAGCTCTCAGGAGATCGAACTTTCCGAGAAAAAGGTAAACCTTGAAGTCGGAGACGCTTTTGATATCGAGATTGAAAACTATGATGACCTTAAGAAGGTAAAGATCGAGGTTGAAGATGAGGATATCGTAACAGCTGAACTTGATGAAGAGATCATAACCCTTGTTGCGATTTCTGAAGGTAAGACAACCCTTACCGTCCGCGCAAAAGGCTGTGAAGATGTAAGCGTTACTGTTAAGGTTAAGGAAGGCGAAGGCGGAAGTGCTTCTGCAGCGGCAGTTGAACCCGGAAGATATATTGCTACATATGCTATTCCCGATGAAGTCTGGGAGGATAGCATGGGTGAAGATGCTGAGATATTCCTCGATCTTTTTGGAAATCAGGCATTTGCCATCGACTTTATCATGGATATAGAATCTGACGGAACTGCAGTTCTTTCCGCTGACTATGACAAATTCGTAAATGACTTCATTGACTGGCTCGATGTCAATTACCTTGATGTCATGAAGAAGGCTGTAGAGTCAGAGGGTGAAGAGTGGTCAGATGAATATGAGGATTATCTCCTTGAAAACAAGGATCTTATGATGGACAACTTCAGAGATTCAATGGAGACTTCAATGACCGGCTCTGATTCCGAACTGGCAGACCTTACCTGGGAACAGAGAGATGAAATGATCTATTTCACCGGAGACAACGGTGAGGAAAAAGGATGCATTTATTTCGATGACAGATCATTCATTCTTTCACTGACTGCCGAGGAACTTGGTGAAGATATGTTCGGAGATTCAATGGATCTTTACTTTTATATGTTCTGATCTGAGTAACAGACCATAAGAGAGAAAAAGAACTCGCATACAGATGTATGTGAGTTCTTTTATTATGCACTGCAATTTGCCTTTCGAACTGTCTGTTCCGATTCCGCATGGCTGAGCTTTGGCTTTTGCCGGGGGATTTAGATCATTGACTTTTCCCAGCATTCGGGAGCCTTGAGATTAAGGATCGATGCAACGGTTGCTGCCACGTTGGCAAGACCGTATTCTCCGTCCTTGATGGTGAAGGTATTCTTCTTATCGTAGATGATGAAAGGAACGGGGTTTAAGGAGTGGGCTGTACGAACCTGGAGCTCACCTTTTTTATTCTTTTCAAGCATCTCATCGGCATTGCCGTGGTCTGCGGTAACAAGGAGAGTAACATTGTACTCGTCACATACCTTGATGAGTCGTGAAAGACCGAGGTCAACTGCCTCAACACCCGTAACTGTGGCATCGAAGTTTCCGGTATGTCCTACCATGTCTCCGTTAGGATAATTGCATCTTATGAAATCGTATTTCTCTGATTTTATGGCTTCGATCACGTCATCGGTGATCTCTGCAGACTTCATCCAGGGGCGCTCATCAAATGAAACATTATCCGAAGGGATCTCCTTGAATGTCTCAAGTTCCTCGCTGAACTTGGCGCTTCTGTTTCCGTTCCAGAAATAAGTTACGTGTCCGTATTTCTGAGTCTCGGAAACCGCATACTGGCTGAGGCCGGCACCTACAAGAAGCTCCGAAAGAGTGTTCTTGATCTCGGGGGGATTTACAAGATAGTGAGTGGGAATATGAAGGTCTCCGTCGTACTCAAGCATTCCCGCATAGTAGCAGCCGGACTTGGGACCCCTGTTGAAATAAGGGAAATCTTCATAGTCAAATGCCATGGAGATCTCAAGAGCACGGTCACCGCGGAAATTGTAAAGAATAACGCTGTCGTCATCGGAAACGGGTCCTACCGCTTTGCCGTCCTTAGCGATAACAAATGCGGGAAGATCCTGGTCAATGACATCAAGCTCTTTTCTGTAGGTTTCAATTGCTTCGGTTGCATTTGCAAATTGTCTGCCTTCTCCCTTAACATGGGTTTTCCATCCGAGTTCAACCATGCCCCAGTCAGCCTGGTATCTGTCCATGGTAACCTTCATTCTTCCACCGCCTGATGCGATGATGCAGTTGAAACCGTCACCGTTTAACTCGCCCAGGTAATCCTCAAGCTGTTTTACATACAAAAGAGCGCTGGTGGCGGGAACGTCACGTCCGTCAAGGAGAATGTGAATGCGAACTTCCTTAATGCCCTCTTCCTTTGCTTTTTTAAGCATTACCAGAAGGTGTGAAATGTTGGAATGGACATTACCGTCTGAGAGAAGTCCGAGGAAGTGAAGTACCGAATTTTTGTTCTTAACATTGTCAAGAGCTTCCTTCCAGGTATTTGATTCGAACATCTTGCCGCTTTCGATGGATTCGTTAACGAGCTTTGCGCCCTGGGAATAGATCTGGCCGCATCCGAGAGCGTTGTGTCCGACTTCGGAGTTACCCATATCGTCATCCGAGGGAAGGCCTACAGCGGTTCCGTGAGCCTTCAGTCTTGTGTTGGGGCAGGTCTTAAGCATTTCGTTAAGGACCGGGGTGTTGGCGGTGGTAACTGCGTCGCCAAGGCCGGTCTTGCTGAATCCCACACCGTCCATGACGACTAAAACTACCTGTTTTCTGTTTGTCATCTTTTTTCCTTTCTTCAACAAATAATTGCCTTAAAAAAGGCATGATTTAGAAAAACGCTACATTTTATATAATCGTACATTTACGCGTTTTTTGCAAGAAAATCGGGCAAAAAAGGGATATTTAACCTTGAAAGAATGATTTTGAAACACTATATTTAACATAAATTCGTTGATTTTTCGGGAATGTGGGAAATTTGGTACATGCATTGATTTAAAATGGATGTATCGGAGGACATAACATGGGCAGATTAAGACTCATAACAGGCCCCTCGGGGTCCGGGAAAAGTACATACCTGTATAAGGAGATCATAGAAAGAGCGGAAAGTGACAGGGGCCGTAATTACTTTTTTATTGTTCCGGATCAGGCCGCGATGAGTGTGCAGAAGGCCCTTGTTACGAACAGTCCCAAAAGGGGCATCCTTAATATTGATGTTCTTGGCTTCGGAAGATTATCACACAGGATACTTGAGGAGACCGGACAGGAGGAGATTCCTGTTCTTGATGACACCGGCATGAGTCTGATACTTCAGAAGGTCGCTTCAGGGGCTGCGAAGGATCTTCCCTGTCTTGGAGCAAAGCTTTCCATGAGCGGTTATATTTCCGAAGTAAAAAGCGTCATTTCCGAATTCATGCAGTATGGGATTTCACCTGCCGGAATAGATGAACTGGTGGATCTGTCAGTGTTAAGAGGATCGTTAAAAAGCAAGCTCAGGGATATAAGAAAGATATATGAGCTTTTTGAGGAATATATATCGGGTAATTACATCACCCGGGAGGAAAAGCTTGACATTCTCTGTGAAGCTATTCCTTCTTCATCTCTATTGCCGGACTCCGTTGTGGTATTTGACGGATTTACGGGTTTTACACCGGTCCAGATGAAGGTTATAGCAGCCTTAATGGGAAGATGCTCCGAGATCATTGTCACACTTGAGTCTTCGGAGGATGAGGATGTCAGGACCCAGGCTTCAATAGATTCTCTTTTTTATCTGAGTCACAAAACGGCGACAGGGATCATTAAGCTTGCCATGGAAGCGGGGCTTGAAATATGCGAACCCGAAATGAAAAAATGCCTGATTGCAGACAAAGATATTGCACTTCTTGAATCCCATCTTTTCAGAAATAACAGGGAATTAAAAAGGGAAGACTATACCGGGAGCGTACAGATATTTGAAATGTCAGATCCTTCCTCGGAAGCAAGATATATCGGAGTTAAGATCAGGGAGCTTGCAGAAAAGCAGGGTTATAAGTACAGGGATTTTGGCATAGTATGCGGAAATGCGGAGGGTTATGCTCCGTACTTTGAGAGATTTTTCTCCGATATGGAGATACCTTATTTTATGGACAGTGTAAGCAGTGTCATGCTCAATCCCCTGGTTGAAACTGTGCTGGCTGCTTTGGATATAGAGGTGAGTGATTACTCCCCGGGATCCGTCACAAGATTTTTAAAGGGATCTCTATCAGGAATCGGCAGTGATGAAGCGGATCTCTTAGACAATTACATAAGACAGACCGGAGTAAGAGGCGGGAGCGCCTGGCACAGTGAATTCACCAGGAAGATCCGCGGCAGAAGGGATGACAAAGATTATCTTGAAAAGATAAATATCATCCGCAAAAAAGTCATCGCCATAACCGGAAAACTTGAACATGACGGAAAAAAGATAGCTAAAGGCGGAGCTGCGGATTACGTGATGCGTCTTTACGATATGCTTGAATCCATAAATGCGCCGGATCAGCTGAAGGCTTTTAAAGAAAAATTCGATAAAGAAGGCAATAAATTAAAAGTCCAGGAATACAGGTATATCTGGAAACAGATGGTGGATCTTATTGATAAAGTCTACCTTCTGATCGGAAATGATGAGGTGACGATAGATACATTTGCAGATATGATGAATGCCGGTATCGGAGAGATGAGAGTTCCGGTGATACCTTTGAATGTGGACAGAGTCCAGATCGGTGACATTGTAAGGTCCAGAATATCCGGTGTGAAGGTATTGTTTATAGCCGGAGCAAATGACGGAAATATCCCACAGATTGCTTCATCAAAGGGACTTATCTCTGATCTTGACAGGGAGTTTCTTTCGGAACAGGGAGTCGAACTTGCCCCGACGCCTGCGGAGCAGATGTTCATACAGCGCCAGTATCTTTATATGAATATCTGTAAGCCCTCCGACAGACTGTTCATCTCCTATTCAAGGGTAAGGTCCGACGGAAAATCCTCCCGTCCTTCATATCTGATTCCCGTTATAAAAAAGATACTTCCCTATACGGGAAAGGTGGTCAGACCGGATGAACTTGATATAAGCGATGCAGTGGCAGGAAAGAAGGATGCCGCAATGATCCTGTCACGCCTTATGAGGGACTACGCGGACAGGCAGGGCGATGAAAAGGACAGATCGGTCTTTTCACTTTATGCAGCCCTTGAAGGAGAAAGTGTCAGGGATGTCATAACAGATTCCGTATATAAGAGATATCTGGATAATCCTCTTGCGGGGGAAGTTGTCTCAAAACTTTATCCGGATGTCCTGGAAGGAAGTGTAAGTTCTTTTGAAACATATGCGGGATGTCCCTACAGATACTTTCTTAATTTTACCCTGCAGATAAAGCCCACTGAAAGCTTTGAGATAGAAAGCTCCGATACTGGAAGTCTTGCACATGATATCCTTAAAAGCTTTTCCGACAGGCTTACGGCAGAAGGCCTTTCGTGGATGACTTTTTCGGATGAGTATGCTCAGAAAGTCATACCGGAGATTGCATACGGAAGGTCCGCATCCTTTGGAAGCAGTCTATATTATGCAAGCAAGAGGAATGAGTATAACATTTCAAGACTGTCCAGACTTGCGCTCCGCTCAGCTCTTTTTATCAGAGAGCAGCTTAAAGCGGGAAGCTTTGTTCCTGCTTCCTTTGAAAAGCCCTTCAATATGGATCTGGAACTTGACGGTGGCAGAAAGATCCGCATCAGGGGAATCATTGACAGAGTGGATATTGCGGCAGAGGGTGATAAAAAATATGTCCAGGTGGTGGATTATAAGTCAGGGGACAAGGATATAGATCTGTCCATGCTGATGGACGGCCGCCAGATCCAGATCCCCCTTTATATGTACAGGGAAAAAGAGGATGCGGGTGCAGAACCTGCTTCAATGTTTTATTTCCATATCCAGGATCCGATTCTTGATGTTAAAGATTCCGGGGACCTTGAGAAGATTGAAAAAGACAGGATCTCGAAGTTAAGACCCAAAGGGGAGATGAGTGATGATCCCGGCGCCCTGAAGATGCTTGATAAAAATCTTGAGGGACTTTCTCCCAAGGCATCTTCCGTCTATTACCCGGTGACGATAAAAAGCGACGGCGGTTTTGACCGTTACAGCAGAGTGCTGCCTCCCGCGGTAATTCAGATGATGCTTGATGAAGCGGTGAATGTGATCAAAAAAGAAGCCCGCGAGATAATGGAAGGATGTATAAGCATAAAGCCATACAGGAGCACATGCAAATACTGTCCCTATCTTACAGCCTGCGGAATGGATGCCAAGATCCCCGGATACAGATTCAGGGATGATAAGAAACAAAAGCGTGATGAGGCAATCGATGCGCTTGTAAAAAAATACGAAAAAGATGAAGACAAAAATAAGAAGAAAGGAGGCGGTGAGTAATGGCTTTTGATCCTACGCCGGAACAGGAAAAGATCATAAACGCACGTAATACCAGTCTCCTTGTCAGTGCTGCCGCGGGAAGCGGAAAGACAGCTGTGCTTGTTGAAAGAATAGTTTCCATCGTCTGTGATGAAAAAGATCCCGTGGATATAGACCGCATACTTGTCGTCACCTTTACACAGGCAGCGGCTGCGGAGATGAAGGAGAGGATCCTCAAAAGGATAAATGAAAAGCTTGAAGACGATCCCGATAACGAACATCTCCGCAGACAGACAACTCTTGTTCACCGTGCTCTTATTACGACAATAGATTCTTTTTGCCTTGACGTGATCAGGAATCATTTCAGGGATGCGGATATAGATCCTGATTTCAGAGTCTGTGATGAAGGTGAAGCACATCTCATAAGAATGGACGCACTTTCGAAGACTCTGGAAAGAGCGTATGAAAAAGGGGATAGGGATTTTCTTGACTGCGTTGAAAGCTTTTGCCCGGGTAATAATGACACCGCACTTGAGACCATCATCCTGTCTCTTAGTAATGCAGCGGATTCTTATCCATGGCCCATGGAATATCTTGAAGAAAGAAAGAGGGACCACAGTATCGCAGGCAGGGATGAGTTCAGAGAATCCGGGATAGAAAAAGCGGTTCTTTGTTCCGTGAGGGCATTTTGTGAAAGCGCACTCAGGATAACCGAGGTGGCCATAAGGATCTGTGAGCATAATCCCGAGATTGACAAGTATCTTTCCGCACTTTCGGGCGACAGGGATTTATTTGAATCTCTTTTAGAAGTGATCTGTGAGGGAGATTATGAAGCGGCCAGTGAAAAGATCACAGGCCTTTCATCGGGGAAAGAAAAACTAAGCCCCATACGAAAGACCGGAGATCCCGAAACCGATGAAAAAGTTGAGTCTCTGAAGAAGGATGTACAGAATTTAAGAAAAATGTCCTGGGGTGAGATCGATAAGGTAATTGGGAGATATTTTTCATTCACTTTGGAAGAGCATCTGGAAATGATAAAGGGGTGTGCAAGGCCTCTTGACGCACTGCTGGATGTGGTGATTGATTTTAAAAATGAATATAGTGAGGAAAAGAAAAAAAGACATGTCGTTGATTTTCCGGACCTTTCACATTTTGCCCTGGATATACTCACAACCCACAAAGCAAAAGACGGAAATGTCATGATCGAGCCCACGGATGCCGCCGTCGAATACCGGAACAGATTTGTCCAGGTCATGACCGATGAGTATCAGGATTCCAATCTGGTTCAGGAGACGATCCTTGATGTGGTATCAGGTGAACGCGTAGGTCTCTATGACAGGTTTATAGTCGGTGATGTAAAACAGAGTATTTACGGATTCAGACAGGCAAGGCCTGATCTTTTTGTAGAAAAGCAGAAGCAGTACTCTAACGTTCCTCCCCATATGGAGGTTGATCTGTCCGGAAACTTCAGGAGCAGATCCCAGGTAATAGATTCGGTGAACAGGGTCTTTGAGCGCATCATGCATGAGGATATCTGTGACATCGAATATGATGACAAGGCATCACTTAAGGCAAAGGCTGCATATCCGGAAAATCCGGAATGCGGGACAGAGCTGATCCTTTATGATAACAAGATGATGGAATCTATGGCGGAAGAATTTGCCGCCGCATATAACGATGGGGGCGGTGAGGGAAGAGAGCATGCCTTTGATCCCCTTTTGTTCATGGATGATGCTTCGGATAAGAGTGAACTGGAAGCTTTGATCGTTGCTTCGAGGATAAAAGAACTCATGAAGAGCAGCCTTGTCACTGAAAATACAGAAGAAGGCCCAAGGCTCAGAAAGATCAGATACAGGGATATTGTCATATTAAGAAGAAGTACCTCAGCCGTAACGGAAACTTACCGTAAGGTTTTTTCTTCCATGGGCATTCCCTTTTATGCCGAGGGCAAGAACGGATATTTTAAGGCAAGTGAGATCAGTCTTTTGCTTCAATATCTCAGAGTCCTCAGTAATCCCCTGGATGATGTTCCCCTTTATTCCGTGATGCATTCGGTATTCGGAGGATTTGATGAAAACGAGATAGCTCTTATCAGATGCGGAAAAAAGAGCGGGTCCTTATATGATTCCCTTATTGAAGCGTCGGGAAGAGGTGATGATGAAGTACCCGGCAGAGACGGTGACCGGAAAGATGCGGAGCCTCTTTCACCTCCACTTAAGGAAAAGCTTACCGGTTTTTTGGACAGCCTTTCCGAATACAGAAAAATGAGCGGATTTCTGACCGTAAGGCAGCTTCTTGACAGGATCATTTCCGATTTTAACTATTCGGAGATCTGCAGGGCACTTCCTGCGGGAAGCGGAAGGATCGCTAATCTGGAAATGCTTCTTGCCATGGCCTCGAATTATGAAAGATCCAGTTATCTGGGACTTAACGATTTCATAAGATATATAGACAATATGGAAAAATTCGAAGTGGATTCCGGTGAGGTCGGATCCGCCTCGGATGCGGCCGATGTTGTCAGGCTTATGACCATACATAAATCAAAGGGACTTGAATTTCCCTATGTTATCTTTGCGGGAATGGGAAGAGGTTTTAACTTTACCGATCTGAACATGCCAATCCTTGCAGATGACACCCTTGGCCTTGGATGCCGCTTTACCGACCTTTCAAAAAGAGCCAGGATCAAAACCCTGCGTCAGTGCGCAATATCGGACAAGATAAGAAGGGATCTTATTTCAGAGGAGATGAGACTTCTTTATGTTGCAATGACAAGAGCTAAGGAAAAACTCATCATGACAGGCGGATTAAAGGATGCCGGTAAAAAACTTGAAGAACAGATGGATAATCCTTCCGGCAGACTTTCCCTGGGAGAATTCCAGTCGGCAACATGTTACCTGGATCTTATCATGCCCGTTATCGGCTGCAGGGAGGTCCTTGATACCATCGATGTCAGGATTGAGAATGCTGAGAAGCTGTATCATGAAAGGAAGGAAGAGGAAGAGTCGCTTGCTTTCGGACACAGTGAGTTCATGCTTGTAAAGGGTGGTGATCTTTCACTTACGGATAAAGATTTGTATGAGAGACTTATGGATAAGTTTTCTTATGTATATCCGTACGGGTATTTTGAAAATCTTTATACCAAGACAACGGTTTCGGAACTTAAAATGGCTGCCATGGCTGAAAGGGACGAGGGCGCATATGATCTGATGGAACATGGAGAAGATGAGACTGCAAGGCCTGTATTTGCCGGGGGAAGTATCAGCAAAATATATGATGATACCGTGGAACCTTCTGCCTCAGATATGCCCGGAGGAGATGGGAATGCCGTGGGTGTACCCCACAGGGACGGTGATGCCTTGCATGTACCGGGAAATGTTGGGGATGGTTTGCATGCATCAGGCTCCGGGTCTTCCCAAAATGTCAGCTCGGGGATCATGATCTCCGGAACGGAAAGGGGTAATGCGTACCACAGGGTTATGCAGCTCCTTTCTTGGGACAGGATACTCGGACCCGTATTTGATCAGCCGGCGGATAATTTTGAAGATTATGCTAGCAAGATAAACGGAGCCGGAAATTCGGTGATTGAAAGCATAAATAAATTCCTGGATGAAGAGGAAAAGGCGGGACATATCTCTGCAAAGACCCATATTGCCGTAGCTCCCTACAAGATCCTCGCATTTCTTAAATCCGGACTTTCCTTCAGAATGTGGCAGGCGGACAAAAAAGGACTTCTCAGAAAAGAGCAGCCTTTTGTATACGGGATACCTGCTTCCTGTCTTCCAGCCTTCAGACAGGAAAAGGGAGAGCTTTCCGAACTTGATAAAGAGATAGTCATGATTCAGGGAATCATCGATGCTTATTTCATTGAAGATGATAAGATAATCCTTCTTGATTATAAGACTGACGTCGTTAAGGATATGGAAGAACTCTGGAAGAGATATGAGACCCAGATGGATTACTATAAGGAAGCGCTGCAAAGCCTCGAAGGCATGCCGGTGACAGAGAGATATCTGTATTCGTTTAAGCTGGGACAGGCCTCTGCAGATCTTTTTTCTGAGATATAATAAACACAACTAATGAAGATATCAGAGGTAATTATATG
>ODAI010619377.1_pt1 | contig 15977 bp, 18 predicted proteins | sample 1539321 | NCBI WGS metagenome assembly ODAI01 (sample SAMN02144231, study PRJEB22623) | gut metagenome | biome: sheep rumen | host: Ovis aries | place: New Zealand
CGCTTGATGAAGCCGCCGGGGATCTTGCCCACGGCGTACTGCTTTTCTTCAAAGTCCACGGTCAGGGGGAAGAAGTCCACGCCCTCCCGGGGCTTGTCCGACGCGGTGGCGTTCACCAGCACGGCGGTTTCGCCGTAGCGGACCAGGCAGCTGCCGCCCGCCTGCTGGGCATACTTGCCAAATTCCAGGGTCAGGGTACGGCCTGCAAATTCCATTGAATACGCTTTGTAATCCATTTTTTCTCTTCTCCTCACACACACTCTGTTTCCGCTTGACGGAAACGCGAAAGAGGGACTCCTTCCCCCTTTCTTCGGGATACGCGCCTGCGCCATCCCGTTGGCCAATCGGCCAGCCAATGAAACAAAAAGCTATCGGCTGTGCGTTTGCTTCCAGCCGATAGCCTCATGCGCCTTACTTGCGCAGACCCAGCTTGGCGATCAGATCACGATACCGTTCGATATCGGTCTTTTTCAGATAGTCCAGCAGACCGCGGCGGCGGCCAACCATCAGTAGCAGACCGCGGCGGGAATGGTGGTCCTTCTTGTTCAGCTTCAGATGCTCGTTCAGGTGGTTGATCCGTTCGGTGAGCAGGGCAACCTGCACTTCGGGAGAACCGGTGTCGCCTTCGCTGCGAGCATACTCTTTCATGATCTGGGCCTTGAGTTCTTTTTCCATGTTCTTTTCCTCCTTATTTGGGGCGTGGCCTTCCCCTGCTTCAATCGCCATTCTCTCCGGCCCGCGTTGGAGACTCGCCCGCCCGAGGGAACGGTTCAAAAACCACATTGACTATTTTACCATGCCAAATGCAGTTTGTAAACCACTTCTTTTGAATTTTTTGGTTTTGTCCTTACTCCTTTTTTTCCTCGTTCCCGCAAGACTTATTTCCGGTTTTTTTGAGTTTTCACTCTGGAAGCTTCTTTTGCACTTCACGGAATTGAGTCTGGCGGAATTGTATTCAATCCCCATGCTCAGAAAATGCCGGATTGGGTACGCCGTAAGGGTATATTCACATATTCAATGGATGGGACAGGCTTTTACCGCTGATAATAATCCCGCTGAATGCACTCCAAAAAGCTGCGCATCAGCTCCATCCCGGTTCCTTTGACGGTTCCCACCGGCGGGAATATGCCCGGACGGGCCAGGGTTCTTATGACCTCCGAAGGGGCATTCCCGTCCTTTTTCAGCATGCAATAATAGTATCCGTCGCCCTTGCTCCCGATCAAAATTCCCACGATTCTTGCCGAACAGGTATCGTTTGCGACCGGAATGAAGCACAGCGCGGCCATATCATTGTTTTCGAGGCGAATCAGGTCGGCGTTCCACATATTCGGATTCGTGTCATTATTCTCTTTTTTCACCATTGCGGGGGCCAGGCCAACCGACTGCGGATTATTGACAAAATAAGAATAAGCCCCGCTGAAAAAGCTCAACAGCTTCATCGCCTCTTTTGACTGAACGATGCGCGCAAAGGTATCATGATTTTGACGGACCATGTCAAATACCGCCCCGGACGCAAACTGCTCAGACGGTGACCGGTTTGAAAGCATTTCTAAAATCTGCTGGTATTTGTCCTGATTGAGTGCGCCTGCTCCGGAATTGGCTGGCCTCGTGACATTTTGAGCTGTCTTCTTTTTATTACTGAAAAGATCGAATAACCCCACGCTTCTGTCCTCCCCGAAAGAGTGGAAACCAATTATTTATGGATTTTGGAAAACTTGGACGCCACATTGGCCGTCTTGTCCTGCTTCTCGCTTTCGATCCGTATTCTCGCCAGATAGCCGTTATTGATCACATTGATAAATACGATATAGCATTCCGTGTTATTGCTGTCGATATAACGCACCTTCACGCATGGCGTTTTTTCCTTCATGAATGTAATCGTTTCCACATCAATATCAAGAATATTGTCCAACGCCGACTCGACACCGTTTTTTAGCATGTTTGCCAGGAGATCCAGATTTTCATAGGAGGAAGAATTGAACAAAGTATTCTCGGTATAATCCGCCACGTGAATCGTCACAAACAGCTGCTTATTATTGGAAACGCACATCATCACCTCGCAGAATTCGCCATTTTCCAAATCCGTCTGCATGGATTTCTTCCATGCGGATAAACTCATATGCGCGTTTTCTGCGTATTTTTCGGCGTCTTTGTAATACCTCCATTGGCCGACGTCAAATTTCAAATTCATGGTTTTATTGTAATATACGAAGTCTCCCGCGTTGTTTTCCTGCCAGTATCCAACGATATCACTGATATTCTCCTTCGCGTAGCCAACCGTGCAGAGCGTCGTCAGCACCAGAATCAAGCAAACGGCCATGATTTTTTTCATCCAAATCCCCTCCGATGATTATTTTTATTATAATTTACAATGGTTTCCTCCATTCGTCAAGTATGAATTTTTTTGACCAGATTTTCCATGCAAAAAAGAGCCCCGCACGAATGCGGAGCCCATTGCTTTTTTCGTTTGATTATTTCGCTTCCCGCTTATTGAAGATCACGTTGATGATGATGCCCAGGATCAGGCCGGTGGCGATGGAGGAGATGGTGATATGGGAGAAGTTCAGGGTCAGGCCGCCAATGCCAGGCACCAGGATGGCTGCCACCACGAACAGATTGCGGTTGTCGTTCAGGTCCACGGGCTGGAGCATTTTGAGGCCGCTGACGGCGATGAAGCCGTACAGAGCGATGCACACGCCGCCCACGATGCAGGAGGGGATGGAATTGACGAAGCACACGAAGGGATCAAAGAAGGAAAGGATGATGCAGTACACGGCGGCGATGGCGATGGTGCTGATGGAGGCGTTGCCGGTGATGGCCACGCAGCCCACGGATTCGCCATAGGTGGTGTTGGGGCAGCCGCCGAAGAAGGAGCCGATGATGGAGCCCACGCCGTCGCCGATCAAGGTGCGGTCCAGGCCGGGATCGGTGATCAGGTCGCGGTTGATGATGGAGCCCAGGTTCTTATGGTCGGCGATATGCTCAGCCAGAGTGACGAAGGCAACAGGGGCAAACAGCACCAGCAGGCTGAAAATACCGCTCAATACCGTGTAGTTTTCAGGCACCACGCCGTCCGCGAAAGCGGAGCCAGCAGGATTCGCAAGGGTGTTTACCGCGTCGGGATAGGCGCCAAAGATGCCGGCGATGGTGAAGCGGGGAACGCGGATGATCTGCATGTTATCAAAGGAGGACAGATTCACCAGCTTGAAGGCGTCGATGTTGGCAGCGTTGCCGATGAAGGTGAAAATCAAGGCGACCACGTAAGCGCCCAAGATACCGATAATAAAGGGGATCATCTTCATGCCCTTGCCGCCCTTGGTGGAAGCAAACACGGTGATGATGAAGGCAATGACACCCACCAGGATGGCCACCAGGTTATAGGAGCCAGCGGCGGTGTTGTTCAAATTATTCACCGCGCTGCCGCACAGGCTGAGACCGATCAGGGCCACAGTGGGGCCGATGACCACGGGGGGCAAAAGCTTGTTGACCCAGGCAGAGCCGGTTTTTTTAATGATCAGCGCAATGACCACATACACAAGGCCCGCAAACACAGCGCCCAGGAAGATGCCCAGGAAGCCGAAGGCCACGGCGGTGCCCAGGGGGCTGATGAACGCGAAGGAGCTGCCCAGGAACACGGGGCTCTTTTTCCTCGTGGCAATGAAGAGATAGAACAGGGTGCCGAAGCCCGCGCCGCACAGGGCGGCAGGCTGGCTCATGTATGTGCCGGTGCCGTCCACCAGGATGGGCACCAGCAGGGTGGCGGCCATGATGGCCAGCAATTGCTGGAACGCGTACACAAGATTCTTTTTGATGGGTGGTTTGTCCGCGATGTCGTATACCAGTTTCATTGGTAATGATCCCCCTATCAAGAATTTATATTAGCGCATCCGCGTTAATACCGTTTTCCAGGCGGTCCCGCTTTCTTCCATAGAAAAAGCCCCGCCCGGTACAGGCGAGGCCATCGGCAAGCATTCCAAATCCGCGCGCCGCAAAAGCGCTCCATCGTCTCTTGCCGGTCTCTCTGTACCGCCTTAAAGATGAACCTTGGAAAGTATACCTGTTTTTTGATGGGTTGTCAATGGCGATTCCAGAAAAAAAGCAGCCCGAGAACAGGCTACTTTGAATCCTTATTTCAGGGTGATCACCACATGCCGGTTGGGTTCTTCGCCTTCGGAATGGGTGGTGACGGCGGGATGATCCTGGAGAGCGCTGTGGAGAATGCGGCGCTCGTAGGGATTCATGGGCTCCAGGCTCACCTTGCGGCCCGTTTTCTGGGCCCGGTTGGCCATGCGGTTGGCCAGGCGTACCAGGGCTTCTTCCCGCTTGGCGCGGTAGCCTTCGGTGTCCAGGGTGACCCGGGTGTAATCGTTCTGGCCCTTGTTCACATGGAGGCTGGTGAGATATTGCAGCGCGTCCAGGGTTTCGCCCCGGCGGCCGATGAGGATGCCCAGGGTATCCCCTTCCATGTTCACGCGCACATTGCCTTCTTCATCGGTGGCCACGGCCACGGACACGTTCACGCCCATGAGCTTGGTCAGCTCCTGAAGGAATTCCTGGGCCCGGCCAGCGGCAGTCGCCCGGTCCGCCTGCTGGGCGGGCACGATTTCCTTGGGCGGTTCTTTGGGCTCCTTGGGAGCTTTGGGGGGCTTGGGCGCCTTGGGCTTGGCTTCCTTTTTGGCTTCGTCCTCGTCCTGCTTTTCCCCTTCTTCCTTGGGGGCCTTGGGCTTGCGGGGCTTGGGAGCGGGCTTTTCAGCCTTTTCCGCTTTTTCGGCGGCAGGCTTTTCAGCCTTGGGGGCCTTGGGCGCTTCGGGCTTTTCCTGCTTGAGGGGCTTGGGCTCCTCGGGCTTGATGGCGTCGGCCAGGATGGCGCGGGCCACTTCGTCGGTATCCTCGCCTTCCTTCATGGTCAGGCGGATCTTGGCGGGACGGGAGCCGAACAGGCCGAACAGGCCCTTGCTGCCCTCCTCCAGCACGTCCACCGTCACATCGCTGATGGACACGCCCAGCTCCTGCAGGCCCAGGTCAATGGCCTCCTGGATGGTGCGGGCGGAGTATTCGTATACTTTCATTATTTAACGGACCCCTCTCCGGATACGGACTGCGCCTTCTGCGCGTCCTTTTTTTCAAGGATCTTGGTAATAATCACGCTCTGGATCCACATGGCGATGGTGGAAGTGACCCAGTACACGGCGAAGCCGGCGTTGGAGGTCAAGCACCAGAACACGGACAGGATGGGGAAGAAATACTTCATGAAGGCGTTCATGCCGGCGCCGGCCTGATTGCTGCCTTCCGTTTGCTGCTGGTTTTCCTTCATGGCGGGGTTGAACTTATATTGCAGCAGCTGGCTGACACCCGCCAGCACCGGCAGGATCAGCAGGCCGTTGTAATTCTGATACAAGGTGATGGAGAACAGCAGGAAACTCACGCCCGTCCAGCCCGGCACGGTGGCCACGGCGGCGGTGTAGCCCGGCATCTGGCCCAGGGCGGTCAGCATGGTGGTCACGCTGGCGCGCATGGTTTCCGTGGTGGAAAAGTCCAGCGCGGTTTCGCTGACGGCGGCGATGCTTTGGGTGATGGCCTGAATCTGGTTTTCACTGAGCAGGGCATAGGCTCTGCGCCACACATCGGGGCTGAGCAGGTTCAGGGCCTGAGCGTTGGGGGCGATGGGGGCGAACAGGGAATCCGCCATCCAGATATTCTTGACCCACAGGAACCGGTCGGCGGGCGCGATGATATTCGTTTCCCCGGCCAGGTAGCGGAAGGTCTGCAGGGCCATCTGCTCGTTGGCGATGGCGCGCATGGCGGCGAACATGGCGAACATGATGGGCCAGGTGAGCAGCAGGGGCAGGCAGCCGGAGAGGGGGTTGTACCCTTCTTTGCGCATGAGCTCCGCCTGCTTTTGCTGGAGCTTTGCCTGATCCTTGCCGTACTTTTTTTGCAGCTCATTGATCTTGGGCTGGATCAGCGCCATTTTGCGCATGCCCTTGCGGCTCTTGTAATCGAAGGGCATGATGAGCATACGCATGAGGATGGTGAAGATGATGATGGACACACCGTAGTTTCCCACCAGGCTGTTGATGCCCGCCAGGATGTCATAGAGAAATTGCTCAATGGCGTTCAAGGATTCTCGTCCCTCCTAATGATTGAGCTGGGCGCCTGGGGAACGGGGTCATACCCGCCCTTGGCGAAAGGTTGGCAGCGCAGGATGCGGCGCGCTGCCATTTGGCCGCCCCTGAGCGCGCCAAAGCGCTTCACGGCCTCCTCGGCATATTCCGAGCACGTGGGAATAAACCGGCAGGCCGGAGGCAGGCCGGGGCTGATTTTCCTCCGATAGAATCCGATCAGGAAAAGCAGGAAACGCTTCATATTTTTTCGTCCCGGTACAGGCCCTGCTTTTTCAGCAGGTATTTGAGCGACTGGCTCAGCCTACCGAAATCCGCCTGAGCGGACGGTTCCCGGGCGGTGACCACGTACATGCCTTTTTTCAGCATAGGCAATTCCATGCGGAACGCTTCCCGCAGCCGGCGCTTGACCCGGTTGCGCGTAACGGCGTTGCCGATTTTCTTGCTCACGGCAAACCCTGCCAGCAGGCGGGAGCCCTTCACGAACCCCAGCGCCATTTCCCGGCATGCCGCGCCTTTGCCCTTTTTATATACGTAGTGAAACTGCCCGTTTTTCCGCAGGCGATACTGCTTTTCCATGCTTCCTGATCCGGCGTCTCCTCGTTTGGAATCCACTTGCGTTTTTTCCGCCGTTTTCCCTCGGAAAAAAGCAAACCCGCCCCACGGTTTCATGCTCTCTGGCAAGCGCGGGGCGGGCTAAGCCATGCAAGAAAGATGGAAAGGATCGATCAGACGGTCAGTTCCTTCCGGCCACGGTTGCGGCGGCGGGACAGCACCCGGCGGCCGTTCTTGGTGCTCATGCGGGCACGGAAACCATGCACCTTGTTGCGCTGGCGTTTCTTGGGCTGATAGGTACGTTTCATGACGACAACAACTCCTTACTTATTACAAAATGCCCTTTGGACATCTGCTGGCGCATTGTGATCCAATATACCACAAAACAGCCATTATAGTATATCCATCCGGGTCTGTAATGTCAAGTGATTTTCCGGCAAGAATCAAAATTTTTCAACGGACGCACCCTAAGAAAAAGCAGGAAAAGAGGCTGCTTCCCGGCGTTCCTGCCGTGGTTTTTCTCTTTTGATCCTTTTTTCCACGCGGACACAAGAAAACCAGGGCCGCGGCAAAACGATGCTTCGGCCCCTGGGCATACCCTGCTCTTCTTTACAGGTTGGTATACTGCTGGCGCAGAGCCCGGACGGCTTCCACCTGCTGGCTCATGCTCATGTCCACCTGCTCCATCAGCTGATTGATGGAATCATGCACCCGGGCGGTATAGGCTTCGCAGTCCCGATGAGCGCTTTCCAGCATTTCCTGGGCCTCGGCCTGGGCGCGGGCCACGATTTCGCTGTCCGCCACCATCTGCTGGGCGCGGGCCTGAGCGTCCGCCACCAGGGCGTTGGCCTGGTTCTGGGCGTCGGTCACCATGGCGTTGGCCTGTTCGGTGGCGGAGCGCACGGTCTCGGCGGCGCGGTTCTGGGCGTCGGTCACCATGGCGTTGGCTTCGCGCTTGGCGTTTTCGATGGCGAAGCGGGCTTCGTCGTTGGCCTTGGTGGTGGTTTCCTCAGCAATGCGGTTGCTTTCGGAGATAATGGTTTCTTCCTGGTCAATGATGGTCTTGGCGTTCTGCACGTCCACGGGAATGCTCTCCTCCAGGCGGCGCATGAGGCTGGAGAATTCTTCCTTGTCCAGCATGATGCGTTTGTAGAAGGGCACAGTTTTGGCTTCCGCGATCATCTGCTCCATACGGTCCAGCAGTTCAAAGGTCATCAAACGTTTGGTAGACATAGGGAATCCTCCTTTAATTGATCGTTTTTATCAGGGGCGAAAGGCGGCCAGGATATCCGGCAGCGCCTGTGAGGGAACAAAGGGAGACAGATCCGCGCCGAACTGGGCCAATTGACGGACCATGCTGGCGCTGATATCCTCGGCACCCGGGGACGCGGGCAAAAAGATCGTTTCCAGGGCGGGGTTCAGGCGGTGATTGATATGGGCCATAGTGGTTTCGCTGGCCAGGTCGGCGGCGCCCCGGATCCCCCGCACCACCACCCGGATGCCCGTTTCCCTTGTCAGTTCCGCCAGCAGCCCGCCGTAGGCGATCACCCGCACATTGGGGATTTCTTCGCAGCAGCGCCGCAGCATCTCCACCCGCTTTTCCACCGGGAAGCAGCCCTGCTTTTCGGGGTTATGCAGCACCCCCACCACCACCGTGTCAAACATTCCGGCGGCCCTGCGGATCATATCCATGTGGCCCAGGGTGACGGGGTCAAAGGAGCCGGGATAGAGACAGCAGGTGCCGGGATAATCGGAAGCGTGAAAAAGCTCAGTCATTCTCCTTCTCCCCTTCCTCCGTCCGGTAAAAGCCCACGCCCGCCGCGCCGTATTCCCGATGATCCATGAGGATAAGCGGCGGCAGGATTTCCGGCGGCGTTTCCCGGCCGTGCTCCACGATCACCGTGCCCTCTTTTTTCAGCAGCCCGGCCTCCATGATGGCCTGGCACACCGGCACGGTGGACATACGGTAGGGCGGGTCCAGAAAGATCAAATCAAAGCCGTCGCCGTTTTTTTGCAGGGCGGACAGGGCGGCAGTGTCCTTCATGCGCAGGAGCCTGACCCGGCTGCCCACCCCCAGGGCAACGATATTTTCCTGAATTGCCTGGCAGGCCTTGGCGCTGATATCGCAGATCACAGCGCTGTCCGCCCCCCGGCTGACGGCCTCCAGGGCCAGCGCGCCGCTGCCGCCGTACAGATCCAGCACCCGCGCGCCGTATACCCGGCTGCCCAGAATGGAAAACACCGCTTCCTTCACCCGGTCCGCCGTGGGGCGGGTGTCCATGCCCTCGGGCGCTTTCAATTTCCGGGAGCGCATTTCACCGGCAATGATTCGCATCAGATCAGCTCGTTCTTCTTTTCGGCGCGCGCCTGGCGGGCCTTGATGGCCTTTTGCTTTTTCCGCTGGGCGCGTTTATTGTTATGGGAAATATCGCCGTGGATCATGGCCCGGGTACGGGGACCGGTCATGTATCCGATGGGGAAGCCCACCAGCGGCATGCAGGCCAGCAGGGGGCTCAGGCGGTCCACCAGCAGCAGGGCGTCGGCGTTGTCCGCGGTGGCAATATTGGCGAAGGGGAACACCAGGATTCGGCTCACCATCCTCAGCACGTCCATCACGCCCAGGGAAACCTGGCGCTGATAATACTGAAGCGGCGCGGTCAATTCCTCCTGGCTTTCAAAGCTGGACACCCAGCGGGGCAGCGATTGAAGAACATACACCTGCTTTTGCGCCGTAAGGGCGTGGGGCAGCGTCAGAAGCACCAGGGGAACCGCCGCCACCAGGGCGATGCATACACCTTTTAAAGGATGATAGCACCGCTGCTTTTCCTTTGCGTCCACAGGATTGCCCGCTTCCTGACGAGCATAGGCGATTTCGCCGTAAGCCACTTCATTTTCCCCCAGGCGGGCGCCGTCCATGTACACGATCATGGCGCAGATCAGCACCATCAGCAGGTTCAACGCCAGCCGCACCGCCGTGCCGCCGATCTGCAAAGCGCTGCCCACCACCAGATACAGGAAGGCGAACATGAAATAATACAGCATGAGCTTCAGGCTCTTTTTTACCGCCGCCCCGTCCATGGGATTTCCTTTCAGGTACGGCTTTTAAATCAGGGGGCGGGCGGTCTTTTTCTTGGTTTGATTCTGCATAGCAAGCTCCGTCTGTCCGTGTTCAAAAGCAAATTCGGCCTGTCACCTTGGCCTTGGAATTATTTTTCTTCACCCACGTACACGATGGGCACCCGGGCCGTGGCGGCCAACAGCATTTCATAGCTGATGGTGCCCGCCCAGCCCGCCATTTCCTCGGCGGTGATTTCGTCGTTTCCCTGACGCCCCAGCAGCACCGCCGACGCGCCCAGGGCGCGGTCCGCCTGGGGAACATCCGTCACATCCACCATGATCTGGTCCATGCATACCCGGCCCAGCACCGGGCAGCGCCTGCCGCCGATGAGCACCTGGGCTTTTCCGGACAGGGCCCGATGGTAGCCGTCGCCGTAGCCCACGGGCAGGGTCGCCACCAGCATGGGATGGGTGGCCTGAAAGGTGCAGCCGTAGCTGACGCAGGCCCCGGCGGGGATTTCCTTTACATACACGATTTCCGTATGCCAGCTCAGCGCCGGGGTCAGCTTTGGGGCGCTGGGCACCGTGGCGCAGCCGTAAAGGGAAATGCCCTCCCGCACCATATCAAAGCGGGCCTCAGGGAACCGGAAGCCCGCCGCGCTGGCGGAGGCGTGAACCAGAATACCCGGAGGCAGCATGTTCAGCAGCCGGTCAAAGGCGCTGATCTGCTGCCGGGAATAGGCTTCGCTTTCCCCGTCGGCGTCGGCAAAATGGGTGAACGCGCCGGTGAGCTTCACATGGGGACACTGTTCCAAAGCGTCCAATACCGCTTTCAGTTCTTCTTCCGTGCGCACGCCGATGCGGCCCATGCCGGTGTCGCATTTTAAATGAATTTGCGCGTCCGTGCCCAGCCGTTTTGCCGCGTCCTCCAGCAGCATCACCCGCTCCGGGTCGAAGGCCGCCTGGGTCAAACGGTTTCTTACGCTGGCTTCCGCGCCCCGGGCGTTCACCGCCCCCAGCACCAGGATGGGGGCCTCCACCCCTGCCTGGCGCAGCCTCTCCCCCTCCTCGGGGATGGCCACGCCCAGCCAGTCCGCGCCGGATTTCAAAGCTGTCTTTGCCACGTGCTCCAGCCCATGCCCATAGGCATTGGCCTTGACCACCGCCATCATATGGGGGGTGGGCGCGATGGCCTGCTTCAGTTTCGTGGTGTTGGCCGCAATGGCCCGCAAATCCACCTGGATGTACGTTCCTCGATACTGCAATCCTGCCTCCACGATCCCTTGCCGGAAATGAACCCCAAAGGGGTTTTATTTATTATATCATACTATCGCCGTTCATGCCAGAAAAATATTTTTCAGCGTCGGCGTGAGGTTACCTTCTTATTCCGCCAGCCCAGCCCGGAAGGCCTTCAGGTTGGTTTCCAACGTCTTTTGGGGCACGCAGGCGGCGATGGCGCTTTCCCATTTTTCCTTCGGCCAATCCAGGAACCGGGCCAGCACCCCCAGCAGCACGATATTGACAGCCCGTCCGCTGCCCGCGTCCTCGGCCAGCTTTAAGGCGTCCAGGAGCACGGTTTTTTCGTTGGCAGGGTTCTGCTTGGGGTAGGCGGTGTTGCCCATGATCACCGGCATGGGCAGGATTTCCTGGGTATTGGAGATCAGCACGCCCCCGGGCTTCAAGAAATATTCCGCCCGCAGGGCTTCCAGCTTTTCAAAGCTCATCACGAAGTCCGCTTCCCCGGGGTCCACCAGGGGAGAATGAACATCCTCCCCGATGCGCACGTGGGTGATCACGCTGCCGCCCCGCTGGCTCATGCCGTGCACCTCGCTGACCTTCACGTTTTCTCCCATGTCCAGGGCCAGATAGCCCAGAATTTTACTGGTGAGCAGGATGCCCTGGCCGCCCACGCCCACGATAATGATATTGGTATTTTTCATTATTCCTCGCCTCCCTGAATGGCTCCGAAGGGGCACACCTGCTTGCACAGGCCGCAGCCCACGCACAGGGTATGGTCGATCACCACGCCTTTCTCCGTCCTTTGCAGCGCCGGGCAGCCCAGCTTCATGCAGGCCCCGCAGTTGTGGCAGCCGTCAATATGGGAGGGCTCCTTCCTGCGCTTATCCAGCAGGGCGCAGGGCCGCCGGGCGATCACCACGGACACGTGGTCAGCCTGGGTTTCTTCCTTCAAAATCTGGGTGAACTGCTTTAAATCGTGGGGGTCGCACACCCGCACGGTGGCGCCGATGGCTTCGCACAGGGCTTCCAGGTTCAGCTGCGGCGCGGGTTCGCCCAGAATATTCTTGCCGGAAGCGGGGTTCTGCTGGTGGCCCGTCATGCCGGTGATGCGGTTGTCCAGGATCACGGTGGTGGTGGACGCGCCGCCGTACACCGCGTCGATCAGGGGGGGGACGCCGCTGTGGATGAAGGTGGAATCCCCCAGCACCGCCACGGCCTTCTTGGAAAATTCCTTGCCCCTGGCCTTTTCCGCGCCATGGGCCATGCCCACGGACGCGCCCATGCACAGGGTTGAATCCATCAGGTTGATGGGCGGCAGGGCGCACAGGGTATAGCAGCCGATATCCCCAAACACAGTCAGGCCCAGCTTCTTCATGGCAAAGAAGGTGGCCCGATGGGGGCAGCCGGGACAGAGCACCGGCGGCCGTCCGGGCAGGGCCGCTTCCTGGGGGGCTTCCGCGCCGTCTCCAAAGAGCTGGCGGATTCTGGCGGCGGACAGTTCGCCCTGGAGGCCGGTCTTTTCCTTGCCGGACACTTCGATGCCCATATTGCGGATGTCCCGCTCGAACACGGGCTCCAATTCCTCGATGACCACCAGCTTGTCCACCTGGGCGGCAAAATCCCGGATGAGCTTTTCAGGCAGGGGATAGGTGAGCCCCAGCTTTAATACGCTGGCTTCCGGCAGCGCTTCCCGCACATACTGGTACACCACGCCGCCGCAGACCACGCCCAGCTTTTTATCCCGGATTTCCACCCGGTTGACGGGCAGAGTGTTGGCGTCCTCCGCCAGCTTCTTTTCCCGCTCCTCCACCACGATATGGCGCTTCCGGGCCATGCCGGGCATCATCACATATTTCATGGGGTTCTTTTCGTAGTCCTTAAGGGGCTTTTCCTCCCTTTCCCCCACAGCAACGGGCGAGCGGGAATGGGCCAGGCGGGTGGTCAGGCGCAGGAACACGGGCGTGTCATACTGCTCGGACAGGTCATAGGCCAGCTTGGTATAGTCCAGGCATTCCTGGCTGTCGGCGGGCTCCAGCACCGGGATATGGCTGGCCCGGGCGATCATGCGGGTGTCCTGCTCGTTCTGGCTGGAATGCATGAAGGGGTCGTCCGCCGCGGCAATCACCAGGCCCGCGTTGACGCCGGTATAGGCGGCGGTATACAGCGGGTCCGCCGCCACGTTGACGCCCACGTGCTTCATGCAGGAAAGGGCCCGGGCCCCCACCATGGCAGCGCCGAAGCTGGTTTCCACAGCCACCTTTTCATTGGGCGACCATTGGCAGTTCATTTCCGGATACTTGGCGCAGAATTCCGTTATTTCCGTGCTGGGCGTGCCGGGATAGCTGTTCACCACCCGAACCCCCGCTTCCCAGGCCCCCCGGGCCACGGCCTCGTTGCCGATCATCAGTTTTTTCATGGAGTATTCCTCACTTATTATTGCCCGCCTGCGGCGGGTTTGTATGCGTGTTTCGCTCCCGTTTCTATGCAGCGGAAAGCAGAGAACGGTTCAAGTTATAAGTATATCAAAGAAAGGCCCAAAAGAAAAGTTTTTAATTTGTTCAGTACAGGTTCAGGCCCGTGACGTACCCGACCGGCACCCAGGCCCGGCGGTACTGCCGCAGCCCTTCATCGTAGCATTCGATCTGCACATAATCCCCGCCGCTGCCATTGGCGTAGCCGAACACCCTGCACGAAGCGCCGCTGGGCAGGCGGCGGCTCATGACGGCGTAGCCCGCGCCGGGGCCGTAAAAGCCGGTGACGCTGTTTTTCAGCGTGCAGAACCCGATCTCCACTTCCTGGGGAACGGCGTTCAAATTCAGGCCGTTTAAGCGTTTCACGCCGGTATACACCCTGTACCCCAGGCCCTTATAGGTAAATTCCACCTGGGCCCACCAGATATTGTTCCGCTGGTCATAGGCCCGGGACAGCACGGTCACGGCGGTTCCGGCGGAAAAGAAGCTGCCGGGCTCGTCGTAGGTGGTGCTGGGGCCGGTCCGGGAGGCCAGGCGGCTGTTGAGCACGCATTGGACGTGGGCGTAATAGGTGTACGCCTTACCGCTGTTTTGGTTATTCATGACGGGCTTCGCCGTGCCGCACATGGGGCAATAGTTATATTCGTTTCTGTTTCCGCACTGGGGGCAGTACCAGGTTTCCGCCTGGGCCAAAGGCAGCATGGCGCACAGCAGCGCCAGCGCCAGCAGCGCCGCACATCCCTTTTTCATTTGTGTGTCTCCCTTCGGTTTTTTCCATCATTATCCTATCATAGGCCGCGCAAAAAGTAAAGACCGGGCAAAAGAAACAGCCATGCCGGATGCAGCCTGCATGGCCGTTTCTGATTGTTAAATTTTTGATCCGCCCAGCTTGCTGCCCTTGGCCCCTTTCACGCCGCCCAGCTGCACGCCGGAGAGAATGTCGGAATGGAAAGCGAAAGAGCTGCTCTCCTTTTCCTGATAGGCTTTCATGGCGCAGTCCACCATTTCGTCGATGAGCTGGCTGTATTTGAGCCCGCTTTCCTGCCACAGGTAATAGGCCAGGGAGCCGGGAATGGTGTTGATTTCGGTGATATAGTAATTGTCGCTGTGCCGGTCCAGCATATAGTCGATGCGGACCACGCCCTTGCAGTCCACGGCGTCGAACACCCGCAGGGACAAATCCTGCAATTCCTTGGTCAATTCCTCCCCGATGGGGGCGGGCACGATGCGCTTTAAGCTCGCCATGCCCTTGCTGCCGCCGGAGCCCGCCAGGTATTTTTCGGAAAAGTCCAGAAACGCCGCGCCGCTGTTGGGCATTTCCAGCACGGAGGCCCGCCGCTCCCCATCGAACCCCAGCACGGAGCAGTTCACTTCAATGGGATGATCCAGCCCCTGCTCGATGAGCACCCGGCGGTCATAGGAGAAGGCCAGCTCCAGGGCGTCCCTGAGCCCCGCCCGGTCATCCGCCCGGCTGACGCCGATGGAAGAGCCCAGGCAGGCGGGCTTGACGAACACAGGATAGGGCAGCGCCGCTTCCACCTTGTCCATGGCCCCTTCCCCGTCCCGCTCAAATTCGCTGCGGGTCATGGCGGTATCCGGCAGGATGGGGAAGCCGCAGCCTCGGAAGAACCGCTTCATGGTGATTTTGTCCATGCCCACGGCGGAGCCGGTGACCCCGGTGGAGGTATAAGGCAGTCCCGCCATTTCCAGCACCCCTTGGAGGGAGCCGTCCTCCCCGTGCAGGCCGTGCATCACGGGCACCACGCATTCCAGCCGGGCCACGATTTCTTCCTTGCCGCCCCCCAGCAGCCCTTTGGCGGGCACGTAATGGAGCAGCGCCCCGGAGCCCGCGGTCAAGTCCAGGCGCACGGGCACGATGCCCTTTTTGTAGGGATCAAAGGGCGTGTAGGTTTTGATGTCCAGCAGGGGTTCCCCGGTGAACCATTCCCCCTTCTGGCTGATATACACCGGGATCACGTCGTACTTTTCCCGGTTCACGTTCCGCATCAATTGCACCGCGCTGATGATGGACACCTCGTGCTCGCAGGTGCGGCTGCCAAACATCACGCCCAATTGGATTTTGCTCATGGTTTATTATCCTCCAGAGTTTACTTAATAACAACGAGGCGAGGGCCTGTGCGGCCCTCGTGCACCTGCACCAGGAGATTCCATCTCCTGGACCTCCATAGCGGATGCTGCATCAATTGATATTACAGCTTGGTTCCCGCAGATGCAAATAGGAAAACGAAAGCATCCCTTGACATCGTGGTGCTTCTGACCCGGCGTCCTTTGGACGCCAGCCCGGATGCAAAGCATCCGGGGAAAGCCGGGGAATAATCCGAAGGGAAAGTTTACTTTCCCTCTCGGATTTTCCCAGGCTTTCTTGTGTCAGAAGCCCTCCAACTATTCGTAACCCCAACGCATCAGGCGGAGATTGTCGGCTTATCCCAGTGGCGTATTATCGCCGAATGCGGGTCCGGGGTCCTCAGGCCCCTGGCGCAGGACGAGCCGCTGATGACCGCCTGTGGCGGAA
>ODAI013314069.1_pt1 | contig 15977 bp, 6 predicted proteins | sample 1539321 | NCBI WGS metagenome assembly ODAI01 (sample SAMN02144231, study PRJEB22623) | gut metagenome | biome: sheep rumen | host: Ovis aries | place: New Zealand
CCATTGTTTTTGTTGCTTTTGGGCATCTTTGGGCTTAATCCCTTGGGCCATAGCTCGCTATGCCCCTGCGGTCTTGCACCCAAATCTACTCCAAAATCAACTAAAAACAATTGAAAGCTAATTTTTAGAACATACCTAAAGAGGAAACAAAATCGTACCTCGAAAGTGAAAAAAAACGGAGTTTTCTTTGTACTGTGCTCACTAAGTTGTAAATTTGCAACCGACTAACTAACCATCAACGTTCTTATGAAACGCATTATGCCTATCGTGTTGGCTGCACTGTCATTCGTTCCAAAACTGTCAGCACAGACAGCCGAAGTCATTTCCGAGCAGCCATCTCACGCCATGCGCCATTCCGACCAACTGACCTCCTACGACGGCTTGGGGTATGAGAGTGTGTTCGATTTCTACAAAGACAAGACAGGGCAAGTATGGCTTGCCACCAACCGAGGGGTGCGCTCCTACAACGGGCACACAATAAAATATGTGGAATGCGCAGAAGACCCTGGCCTTGTCCTGACGCTCTGCGAAGTGGAGGGCGGCAAACTGCTGGCCGGATGTGCCACCGGACTGTATGAAGTAGTACGCGATGAACTCACCATGCAACGGATAGCCCCCCAAATCACCGACGTAAATGCCATTTGCGGCTCGCTAGTGGGTGGAGCATGCGGACTGTGGAAGAAGGAGGGCGAAACCTACGTGCCTGTCCCTATCGAGGGGAGCATCATCTCGCGAGGCAACTACGTAACCGACATCATTGCCGACGGCAACAGTCACGCATGGATTAGCACAGCAAAAAGGCTGATTCACTATTCGCTGAAAGACGGAAGGATGGACAAATACAGCGTCCCCGACTCACTGCTCACCCACAACATCCGTTGCATCTGCCTCATCGGCACTACGCTCTACATTGGCACACGCAACAACGGCTTGCTCTCTTTCAACACCCGCACCCACCACACCAGCCGAGGACTCTCCGTACCCTCCAACGTCATCACCGACCTTCATTCCGACGGCAAGCGCTACCTCTATGTGGCCACCGACGGCAACGGAGCCTACACCATCGACACCCAAACACACACGGTGAAAAAGAAAGCGCACATCAAGTCGGATGCCATCTACACCTTTGGCCATGACCCGCTTTTCAACTTCGACTATTTCGGCTTTTACCAAGAGGGGTTCAGCCACGAACTCGCCACCCGGCAAATGGTGAGCATCTACACTAAAAGCCAGCTTTCCACCGACACCCTGCCCACCCGAAGTCTTTGCCGCGAAGGGAAGCTGATGGTCATTGGCACCCGCAAGGGACTCTACCTCATCGACGAAGCCGCTGGCTCCACGCGCTACTACTCACCCCAAGAGTTAGGGGCGAGCATCGTGACCAACATTTGCCACTTCAACGGACAGTTCGTAGTAGCCACCTACGAGAGTGGACTGCGGCGACTCACGCACGACGGACAGCTCCTGCCTCTCATCAGCAACGGCAGTTTCTCATCTCTACGTATTGCCCCCACAGGTAACCGCCTCTTTGCTGTAGGCAACACTGGCGTCACCATCTTCAACCCGCAGTTGGAAGTGGTGCAACAGTTCAATAGCAAGAACAGCGAACTGGCCAACGAGTATCTGACCGATGTGCTGCCCGACCGCACGGGCAAGGCATGGGTGGGCAGTCTCTCGCGCCTCTATCTCTACGACCCCGTGGTGCAAACCGTGCAGGCCAGCGGATTTCCCAAGCACTTCTTCAACCTCGCTCCTTCCCTCCGTTTCACTGTAGCCGCCGACGGCGACATTCTGGCTTGGTCGGGCATTCACCTCTACAAAGCCAAGATTGACCTCAGCAGTTATGAGGAAATACCCCTTTACAAACGCCTTCACATTGGCGACATCGCCTTCGTCCGCTGGCACCACGGACACTACTGGATAGGCACCAGCCAAGGACTCTTCATCACGGGCGAAGACTTCACCACCGGGGCCATTCATCTGAGCGAAGCCGACGGACTTCCCTCGCTCCTTTTCCAGAATCAAGAATTTCTGCCGACCGCCGACGGTACACTCTGGATGGCGACCGACGCTGGCATCCTCTCCCTCAGCCCCACTCAGCAACAGCACCTGCGCGACAGCATCCCAGCCCACGTGGTGCTCAACAGCACAGAATGGGATGGCAGTAAACTCACGTCGTTCCAGCCTCTTCTGCTCAACTACAGCACCGACCTGGGCCGAATGTACGAATACACGCTCGACGAGAAAGACACCCTTGTCTGTACCGACGGAGAAAAGGTGTCCTTAGGCTGGCAACATTGGGGCAGGCATCGGCTCAGCGTATGGCTCATGGGGCATCCCGAAACACAGATGCAACTCTCCTACTGGTATTTCCCCTCTCCCCTCTTCTGGGCCATCTGCGTCATCATCATCCTCATGGCTCTTTCGCTCTGGCTGGTGCGCCACGAAGCCATCAGCACCTACAAGGCACAAATGGAGAAACGCCGCAAGCGCGAGGAGGAGGCTCGCCTTGCCAAACTCTACGAGCGCCAACGTCTGAGCGATGATGAGTGCAAGGAAATATATAATAAAGTTCAGGTGCACGTACGCGAGAGCAAGTGCTACACCAACCCCATGCTGCGCCAAGCCGACCTTGCTGACGCCATTGGTTGTCATCAAGCCAAGCTCTCCCAGATGTTCAGCCTCTACCTCCACCAGTCCTTTGCCGACTACATCAACCAGCTCCGCATCAATGAGTTCAAGAGCCGTGCCGCCGACCCTCAGTATGCCCCCTACAGCACTGTGGCCCTGGCCGAGATGTGCGGACTGAAGAAGTCGGCCTTTTTCGCAGCCTTCAAGAAGTACGAAGGTTGCACCCCAAACGAATGGATGGAGCGCGAAGGGGTGGAGAGGAAATAACCTATCCCCCGCCCTTCCCCTTTTGGTTAAGAGGGATGATGGCGACCTCTCTCTGAATCACTCCGAAATTCGCGGAAGGATGAACACCTTGAATAAGCGTTCATAGATTTGGCGAGCCAGAAGATACGCAATATAAGAGCGACCGGAAAGGTTTTTCATCCACACAATTGTTTTGCCAAAGAATGAAGACGAGGCATCGGCACTGAGCTCGCCTGTGGGCATTTTCTTTCTTTTTTCCATAAAATGCTTCCATTCGCAGCGAGTGAGATGAATGCAGTAAGCTTTTTTATAGAAATTGTGCAGCATGTTATTGATTGCACGTTTCACACCCTGCCTGTAGTTTGCGTCGGCAACCTGTAGGTGTTGATTCATCACATCGAGGCCGTAAATCAAGTCTTCCAGATGAGACAGTACACGCTTGCGGTTGCAGGTGTGGATAATGGAGGCTGAATTGCCTTGTTCATAACGGTAAATATTACAGGTCGTCATCCTGACAAGGGGCGGATTATGGCTGAAGACTTCGGCATTGAAAATTTCGTCTTCATACACGATGGGCTGAAACCTAATATCGTAAGCAGAAAGAAAATCCCGACGATAGAGTTTGCCCCATGCCGTCATGAGAATCGGCTGCGCATAGGCTTCAAATCCGCAACCTTCAAAAACAACCTCCCCGCCAAGAGCGGCATCGGGTTCAGCGCATGAAATACCGTTGGTAGTAACCCGCCGATAAGAGAACACAACCATTTCGGGATGGCCCTGGCAGAAGTGGTGCATCAGATAGTTACAGGCATGGTCGGCTAGGTAGTCGTCGCTGTCAACAAAAGCAACGTACTCCCCTTGTGCCATCTGCATGCCGGCATTGCGCGCCATACCCAACCCACGGTTCGCCTGAGTAATGACACGGAACACATCAGGATAACGCGCTACATATTCAGCCAAAATCTGCGGAGAGCGGTCGGTCGATCCATCATCCACACAAATCACCTCCCATTCTTCCGCCTTCATCCCCTGCCTCAGCAGCGAGTCGAGGCAGCGAGGCAGGAAGTGCTCCACATTATAGACAGGAACAATAAGAGAAAGCATGATGGCTGGTTTCATGAAAGGCGTTTATGTATGAACGGTTCGAAAATGCAATTATACAGAAAGCAAAGACATGTGTAGGCTAAATAAGAGTCAAAGGACCGATTCATCAGCCAGCCTACAGCTTTCCACCGTGGGGGCATTGCTACTTGATGGAAAGGAATGGTTGCCAAACGCGCTGCATAAGCTGCCCATTCCTTGTAGGTGAGACGTGCTGCGGCTGAGCGTGTGTGCCAAACAGACATTTGCAAACCAATAAAACGTTTGATGCCGGAAGCCATCTGCTGATACTCTTCGGTGTGGTACTGATTCATGTTCAGCACGTTAAGAATGATGTCGTCCAACATCTTCTTCAAATAAGGCTTGTCCCTCCGAGAGATGACGGACAGCTCATTCTCCTTAGTGTAACGGTATATGTTGGTATCAGTTTCTATCATGTAAGGCTTATGAATGAATACATGAAAGTTGAAGAGCGCATCTTCACAGATATATCGCTCGGCAAAGCGAATGGAGTGCTTGCGCAGAAAATCAAGGCGATAGAACTTATCCCACACAAACGGAATCCCCTTCCTGTTAAAATTTTCTGTACCCTCCCCTTCATAGACTATACTGCCTTGTGGTTTGTCGCTATAGTTCCAATGCTTGAGCTGATAGTTGTTGAGCGTGACCGAAGCAAATGCAAGCACATCGGGCTGGCGGCCAGCACAGTAGTGATCGTACAGGTAGCGATACCCACCTGCCAAGACATAATCATCAGCATCAGCAAAGGTGACGTATTCGCCCTGTGCCACATCCAGTCCGCTATTGCGTGCAATGCCAGGTCCTCGCCTTTCCTGCCTGACGACACGGAATACTGTTGGATGTAGGTGGGCATATTCAGCCAAAATCCGCGGAGAGCGGTCGGTCGATCCATCATCCACACAAATCACCTCCCATTCTTCCGCCTTCATCCCCTGCTTCAGCAGCGAGTCGAGGCAGCGAGGCAAGTAAGCCTCTGCATTGAAAACAGGAACTATGACAGATAGCCGCATCATAAACAATCAGCTCAAAAACATTTCTTTATTTCATTTCAAAAACGCTACAAAATTACAATAAATTGAACACACACACAACACCTCACCCTCTTTTTTTGTTTGAGAGAATCAAAAATTCGGAATTACAACCGTTTTTTGAGCAGAAAACTTAGCTTTTATTTTTATAATCATTAGTTTCTTAATGACCGATGTTTATTCAGTTCCGCTATTACCATGCCCTCAACAGTGCGACCACACAAAAGGGCTTCCGATTTTTTGTTTCTGCATGCAAATATACACAGTTTCTGTTTTTCCTATGCGCTTTCGGTCAAAAAGATGTCAAAAAAATGGTCAGTTGAGCTTCCGATTCATCAATTGAGCAGTTTTTTTGCTAAAATGAGGCCCAAAACTCTGCACTTTGCGAAATAAGTTGTATTTTTGCGAGCAAGAATACAAATAGCAAACGACATGATGAAACATTTACGACTTCTATGCTGGCTATGGCTGAGCGTGTTGGTGGCCGTGCCTGAGAACTTGCGAGCTGAGGACAATTTCGAACCTGGCCTCAGCGCGATGTGCTTTATGGTGACTCCTAAGGAACCTGGCTGCGTGCACATCAAGGTGATGTATCTCGACCAAGTGTCGGGCAAGAATGGCTACATTGCCAAGACCGACACCTACCCCGACGGGGCCTGGGTGTGGGCCGATGTGGGCGGAAGACGCCATTACATCTTTTCCATCTACAACCAGAACGACCAGAGCGACACCGACGATGACTATGCCGAGGTGTATATCCGTCCGGCAGGACCAAGCGAGAACGGAAATGCCGACAACGGGGTGCTGGTGCTGACCAACGACCGCAACGTGACGGCCTCGACGGTGGATGGCGTAACCTACGACGGCAATTTTGTGAAGCAAGGCACCATCTGCTACAAAGTGAAGAAGCCGCAGGGGCAAGGGCGTTGTCTGGCTGAGTTCGATTGGTTTTACCCTACCGACCTGGCTGGTCAGTCGGCCAAATTCGTCATTAACGGCCATGTGAATTGGGGACGCAATCTGGACAACCGTGAACTGACGGGCAGCCCCATCACTTTAGACAAGAAGCCCGACCTCTTCATCAGCGACCCCATCTTCATGCCCACAGGCGAGAACACGGGCTACTACAACATGGTGGTGTCGAACACCACAGGCGTGAAGCTTCGGTTTAAGGCTGTGACCGAACTCACCGAGGACGGCACCGAGGCGAAAGACATTACGAGCGAGTGCAAGACGTCGGAAGACGGCCTCTCGTTGCTCATTCCCGCCATCAGCCGTGCACGCCGCGTGAAGGTGCAGGCACAAACTCCCTACAATGCTTATCGCTACATCGATTTGGACGAGAAAGTGGCATCGCTCAATGCCTTCCATAATGCCAAGGAATTCGACTTGCAGACGTCGTGGGGCGAACGTGGCTCGACAGTGCTGAAATGGACGGTGCCCAATGCCGACCAGAAGGATGTGCTGCCCGCTGACGGCATAGCGGTGGAGCGTCAGCTCTACAACACCGGCGAGGGCGACAATCGGGAGGAAGTGTGGGAGCTGCTCGACTATGTGACCATGAAACAGGGGCAGACGGACTACGAATACAGGGATGACAAGCCAGGGTGCTTTGGCGATTCAACTCACAACAGCGTGCAATATCGCATCTACCGAATGACGGTGGGAGCCAGAGAAGGATACATGAGCCGGAGCGACATGCCCGACAAGCGCAGCAGCATTGGGCAAACGGAGCCGCCCACTGTCAACGTGGAGGCACTTGCCGACGGACGAGTGCGCGTGTTTTGGCTTCCTACCGACTGGAAAAACGATGGCATTCACACTTTCATGCCCGAAGGGTCGAAAAGCACACTCATACGTGTTGCTTCATTCTATCGGAACGGAATGCCCGAAACGTCGCTGAAGACAATGGATGTGTCGGACATGAACTCGCTGCGGGCATTGGACGGCGAGTTGATGGCCAACTTCTACGACGAGAGGTTTGCGCCTTGCACACAATACAAATACATGTTGATGGTCATCCCCAACGATCCGACGGGTGTGATGAAGACCATAAAGACGGACTATTCGCAGACGGTGGAGCCGATGAAGGACCAGTCGGGCATCCATCACTTCAATGCTTCTGACAATACGTATCAAGACCGCATCCATCTGCAGTGGGACTTTGATGTAGCCCAATTGGACAGCATCAAGCTCTTCAAATGGAAAGACTCGGAATGGAAGCCTTTGGAGGACATGGATCCCAACCTGCGCTACTACGACGATTACGATGTGGCAGCGGGGCAGCAAACAAACTACCGTCTGGGGGTGTATTTCCAATGCACCGACGGCCCCGATTCGCACCTGCTCACAGCATCGGGCACGCGCAAGGCATCGGGGCGCATTGCGGGTTTCGTCACCTTTAGCGATGGAACGGGACTTGCCGACGTTACCGTGCAGCTGGTGCAGGAGAAGGATGGCAAGGAAACAGTGATGGAGACTCAGAAGACGAAGCAGTCGGGTGCTTACCTCTTCCCCGACGTGCCATACGCCGACGTGCCCTACATCGTGCGCATTTCATCCACCTACACCGACTTCGACCGTGTGCAGTTCCCTGTCTATATGAGCAGCACGCAATCGATGTTCCTCAACCAGAACTTCGTCTGCGGCGGTTCGTTCGATGTGGCAGGACATGTCTATTTCGAGCAAACCACCGTGCCCGTGGTGGGGGCAACCTTCAAGGTGGACGGACAGACGGTCTTCGACAAGAGCGGAAACCCTGTGATGACAGGGAACGACGGTGCTTTCTCCTTCAAGGTGGTGAAGGGCGCCAAGCGCATTGTGGCGCTGAAGGATGGACACACCTTTATGCATGGCGGACTCTATGCCGACAACAAGGGGAAGGCCATCGAAATCACCGACCCAAAGGCCAATATCTTCTTCTGGGACCAGACGAAGGTGCGCACCATAGGCCGTGTGGTGGGTGGTCGCGACCAAGGAGAGAAACCGCTGGGTCAAGGCCTTTCGGTAAACAACCTGGGCGATGACCTTCGCATTGTGCTGGAACTGGAAGGCAACGAGCGTTCTTGGTTGGTGAAAGACCAGCTGGACGATGCCCTCACCGTGAAGCATGATACGCTGACCCATGAGGCTACGGCCAACCGCCTGACGAACGCTGTCACGACTGAACGCCACCGGGTGGTCATCAGCCCCAACCTCACAACGGGCGAATACATAGCCGACCTGCTGCCCGTGCGCTACAAGGTGGTGGAGGTGTCGGCAAAAGGCTATCCCTCACTTTTCCAGAAAGGAGAAGTGGCTGAGGTGATTGACCTGACGGATAGTCTGGCCACAAAAACCATTACAGCCGATGACAAGAAGATTAGCTACCGAGCCATCTACAACCGCATCTACCGCCACGAGCCAACAGTCAGCATCGCAGAGGTAAACCCAAAAACAGGCGAGGCACTGCCCTACGTGGGCGAAGTGGCATACCAAGAGCCGGCTACGTCGGGGGGTGGCAACATCACCGTGCCGCTCTTCGACCCACAAACCCAAACCTACACCTTCGGCTATCCCGTGCTGGCTGTGGGCAACCACAATTTCCGCATCACAGCCACTGAGGACTATTACTATAACGGCACCTCAAGCGGCACACTCGACCAAGTGCCACTGCGGGGAGGCAAGGTGCGCATTTATGACGATTTTGCCGCTGTACAGAGCGACACACTCTGTGTGCTGGGAGCAAGCACCGGCTCGGTGGACATCAAGGTGGATGTGGCCAACACCGTCTATGACGTGACGGGCGACAACGCTCTGCGCCATTTAGATGTCACACTCGAGCACAACGGCCAGTTCATTGACGGAAAGAGTCTGCGAGCCTTTGTGATGGGCTATCAGAAGATGACCGACGATGTGGTAAGTGCCGATGGCATCATCCAGGTGGAAGGCGTGCTGCGCGACCCTCCTGGCAGCAGAAGCTATGCATGGATTGACAAGCAAACCACATCCAACACCTCCTTCAACTTTGCCATTGGCGCAAGCCTCTCTTTGCAGTTAGGAGTCAAAAACACCACCGGTTCCGACTTCATGTCGGGTGCTTTCGCAGGAACAGGTGGAGGCACATGGATTGGCACCGAGACGTTGGCCCAGACTGTGTGGGAAATATCTCCGAAAACCATCCCTTTGGTGGGATTTGAAATCACCCACCAAGGCAGCATCAACTTCCAACTGAACGAACGGCTGCAAACGAGCGACGACCCCAAGCATGTGGGAGCAGGAGCCGATGTGTTTTATGGCTACGAGCTGGTGGCTGCCAGCAGTGCCGTGCGCAACATCCGAGCCATCAACGAGTCCACCTACCGTGTGCTCGACGAGGCTGGACTCTTCAGCGAGACCGATGGCGTGTGCCATCTGATTGCCCAAGGCAAAGGGGCGGCAGGCCTGCCCTACTACCTCATCAGTGACTACAACTACATGGTTGGGCCAAAAGTGAAATCGAATTTCGTCTATACACAGGACTACATCCTCAACACACTCCTTCCCAAGTTGAAAACGATGCGCAACAGCTACCTTTATAAAGGTACGCGCCAGCAGGCACAGGCCGAGGCGACGGCATCGGGGCGAAACGTGGCGTTCTCGCTCCGGCAGGAAGATGACCCGCGTTATGCACAGGACAATCTGGATGAAGACTGCGACTACATCTCCATCGACCGCTACGATGAATACCGCGACCGCCTGAACTACGAACTCATCACCCCCTTGTATGTAGATGCGCTCGGACTGCGGGCACAACTGGCCGAAGATGCCGCAGCCAACGACTCCATCCGCATTCTGAACCGACAGATAGCACAGTGGGAATACATCGTGCTGATGAACGAAATGGAGAAGGTGGAAGCCATCAACGCCATCGATGCCTTGCAGAAACAACGAGGCGACATGGAGTTTGATGCAGGCACCCCCTACAATGTCACCTCGACATCGGACTACTACATGGAGAACCACACCGTGACGGGCGGAACCACGGTGAGTCATTCAGAGTCCTTCTCGCAAACTGACAAACTGGACTATCAGATTCCCATATTAGGATGGGACGTGACACAGTGGAACGATGATGAGCAGGGCATGGCCTACTTCAACAAAATCATCAACGGTGGGCTGTCGGTGGGCACAGAGCGCATCAACACCAGCGTGGCCAGCAGCGATTTTGTGGCCGATTGGGAGAAGAAATGGAGCGGAAGTACAAAACCCAACGTGACAGTGAGCTATAAGAAGTTGAACACGACAACCAATAAAGTGGAGTCGCACACCGAATCATACGGCTTGTTGAAACGCGACGAGGGCATGAACAACGTGAACCAACTGCAAAGTCTGCTCAAGAATCTGCAGGGAGCCACCGACATCAACATCCAAGCAGGGGGCAACCGCACAACGATGTCAATCGAACCCATTTTTGATGCCACCTACGAATCGAACAACGATGACTCTACCGACGAGACCATTGTGAGAGGCTACCAGCTGCAAACCGATGACGATGGGCATCTGAGCGTGGATGTCTATCACGACGTGCAGACGGTGGCCGCATCCATCAACGTGGCAGGCTTCACCAACACACGGCGCACCCTCTCGCAAGGCAACTACATTTTCCGCACCATCGGAGGAGCCACCAAATGTCCACACGAGCCAGCCGAACACACTAAAATCTATGCGCCTGGCACCGAACTGTCGGCTGCCACCGCACAAGTGGAGAAGCCACGCATTGCGGTGGAGAAACACGTCGTCAGCGGTGTGCCCTACGGCGAAAAGGCCAAATTCAACCTTGTGCTGAGCAACGAGGGCACGGTGCGCGAAGAAGGCTCGTTCGACCTTGTTCTGCTTGACCAAACCAACCAGGCTGGAGCTACGCTGATGATGGATGGCGCACCACTCGGCAGCGGACGCTCGGTTGTGGTGCCTTACGGAACAGGCATGGTGAAGGTGCTTGAAATCGGGGCCGGCATAGTAGATGACTACGAAAACATCCGCTTGGCGCTCCGCTCGCAGTGCGACCCTTCAGTGGCCGACACGGTGAGCCTCTCCGTCCACTTCGTACCCAGTGCCAGCCCCATTGCCGTCGTCACCCCACAAGACAAGTGGGTGCTGAACACCAACTCGGCACGCGACAACCACGGACTCTACTACATGCCCGTAAGCATCGGGGGCTTCGACGTGAATTTCCGCAACTTCGACCATGTGGAACTACAATACAAACAAAGTTCCGAGCCTGAATCGCGTTGGACGAACCTGTGCAGCTACTACAGCACTGACAGCCTCTACCAGCAGGCCACAGGCACGAAAGCCATGCTGACGGGGAACACCATCAGCCATGCTTTCTATGGTGCCAGCGACCCCGTGGAACTCAATTACGACCTGCGCGCCGTAACCTACAGCCGTCTGGGCAACGACTTTGTGACCAATGCATCGGCTGTCTTCTCTGGCATCAAGGACACACGCCGCCCGCAAGTGTTTGGCAATCCGCTACCCGCCAACGGCATACTGGGTGTGGCCGATGACCTGAAACTTGTGTTCAGCGAGAAAATCAATGCCAACCGCTTGCTGGAAACCAACAACTTCAAGGTGACCGGTCTGCCCAACAGCAGCGACATCAACACCTCCACGTCCATCTATCTGAATGGCGGAGAGAACACCTATTTAGAGTCGGAAGCCGAACGGAACTTTGCCGGAGAGAGCTTCTCCATCGACATGATGGTGAAGACCGATTGGACAAAACATCCCCAACAGAACCGTGGACTCTTCCTCCACCAGACTGCCGACGGATGCAGCATCGACTTCTCGCTGCTGACAACCAAGCAACTGCAAACCATCGTGAAGACAGCTTCGGGCAGCGAGGTGGTCTTCACTTCGCAGAGTCTGGCCGACCTCAACTGGAACATCTTCCAGCGAGTGTTGATGGTATATGACAACAAGAGCAACAAGATTCACTTCTACGTGAACAATGCCAACGTGGACAACGAGGCCGACAGCGACAAGATGCTAAGCGGCGACTACATGGGCAATGGGAAAATGCGCTTTGGCTACCAGATGGAGGGCAACCTCTTGGAAACCCGCGTGTGGACCAAGGCGCTCTCGGCAGCCGATATTGCAGCCACTGAAAAGAAGAGCCTGTATGGATACGAGGTGGACCTTTGCGCCTACTATCCCATGAACGAAGGCCAGGGCACAGAGCTGGAGGACAAGGCACAAGGTGCCACGCTCAGCATGCAAGGAGCCACCTGGTCCATGCCCGAAGGACGTGCACTGAAGATTGGCAACAAAAAAATGCTGCTGCTGAAGAACAGCATTTTTGCCGACCTGACAGCAGAGAAGGACTACACACTCTCGTTCTGGTTCAAGACCGAAGACCTGAGTCAGGATGTCGTTTACCCCTTGCTCTCGCCCCTTCCCAGCGGTCGCAGCATGCCGCAAGAACTCTGCATTGAGAATGGCAGCGTACAGCTGAGGAAGAACAATCAAGTCCTCATTGCAGCACAAGGTGGCTATGCCGACAACCAATGGCATCAACTCACCATGGTGGTCAATCATACAGCCAATCTGGTTTCGCTCTATATGGACGGCGACCTCTCGGGCCAAACAGCCGCCTCAAACATCGGTAATTGGGAAGGTGACATCTATGTGGGCGCACGCATGAAGATTGATGCCAGCGGCTCCAGTCAGGGAATCACCCTCTTAAAAGGCTACATCGACGAAATCACCTTGTGGGAAATGGCCCTGCCGCAAAACATCATCGTGCAACAGATGAACGAGAGCTGCGACGGCACAGAAGTAGGCTTGCATGCCTACATCCCCTTCAGCGAGCATGTCAGCCAAATCGCTGGAGGAGGCACACTCATGGAGTTCTCCACCAACTATTTCTCCAACAAGTGGGACACTGAGCAGCAGAAGTTTGTGGCGGTAAAAGAAGAAGCCTTCACCGCACCCGAAAACATCACTAACGACCTCAAGTCGAACAGCATCTATGCGCCAATGAAGGAGAAAGGCAAGGTGAAAGACCTGCGCTTCAACTTCATCACGAAGGACAACGAACTGCTCATCGAACTGGCTGAACCAGCCAAGGACATCGAGCGCACCATGGTACACATCACGGCAATGGGCATCGAAGACCTGAACGGCAACGAGATGGCTCAGCCCGTGCAGTGGGCTGCCTTCGTCCACAAGAATATGGTGCGCTGGGCTGAGGCAAAAAAGACCATCGAACTATCGGAGGCTGACAACAAAGACGCAACTTTCAGCATCGACATCAGCAACAAGGGAGGCAACTACCGCAGCTACACCATCGAGGGCATGCCCAACTGGATGAGCATTGAGGAAGGCACACAGGGCGACCTTGACCCCGAAGAGACGCTGACACTCCACATCACCGTGTCGAAAGACATCAACGTCAACACCTACGACCAAGTGCTCTATCTGCGCAATGACAAAGGACTGGTTGACCCTCTGATGCTTACCATCGTGAAAAGTGGCGTGGTTCCCCAGTGGGCTGTCAACAAAAACACGATGAAGAACATGCAACTTTGTGCACAGGTGCAGTTAGGTGGCAAAGTGGTGACCGATAAGACCAGCCAGATAGCCGCATTTGACGAAAGCGACACTTGCCTCGGTTTGGGAACCATCACCACCGACCAGAACGGAAAATCGCTGCTCTACATGACCATTTATGGAGAAAAGGCGGGAACCAACCTCTACTTCCGACTGTGGCAGCGGCAAACGGGCATCACCTACTCCCTCACCTCAAGCCAGCAGCTGACTTACACGCCCGATGCACTAATAGGCACCTACCAGAAGCCTGTTGTGCTCAATGCCACCCAGAACATCACACGCACACTCACCCTCGAGCCCTCCTGGACATGGGTGTCCATCAACGTGATGAGCGACCATGTGACCGACCTTAACAAACTCCTGCGCAAGGGCAGCAACTGGACCAATGGCGACCAGCTGAAAGACCCCGAAAGCCAAAGCTTCTATCACTACGACAAGGGCACATGGCGATACAGCGAAAAGAACCCTGAGAAGGAATCTCTGCGGTGCGACCGCATGTACTACATCAAGAGTCAGAAACCTCAGGTCATTCAGATTGATGGCCGTCCTCTCAGCAGCGAAGAGGAGCGCACCATCCATCTGCACAACGGATGGAACTACATTGGCTACACACCTCTCATCAACCTGCCCATCAACGAAGCTTTGACCGATTTCTATAGCAAGGCTACCGATGGCGACATCATCAAGAGCCAGGACGAATTTGCTACCTTCAGCACTGCCGCCGGCGGATGGCGGGGCAATTTACAGTACATGAAGCCAGGAAAAGGCTACATGCTCTACCACAAGAACCCTAAGGGCAAGGAAAACGAAACTGTCAGCTTCACCTATCCCTACAAAACAACCGATGTTGTGATGGGAGCACCTGTGCGCCAAGCCGCCATGGATCACCAACCACTCATGGCGAACACACGTCAGACCACCATGAACCTCATTGTGCGCACTGAGGGCATCGAGGCTGAAGAGGGCGACCGACTGTTGGCCTACAGCAACGGCGAACTGAGAGGTATCTCTGAGGCTGTAGCGGTGGATGACAAAACCATTTTCTTCCTCTCGTTAGGGGGCGAAAAGGGCGAAGACCTCACCTTCACGTTGGAACGCAACGGCAACCTGTTGGGAGCCACCTCCCGCGCTGGCATCATCTATCAGGCCGACACGCTTGAAGGCACCACCGACGTGCCGAAGGTAATCAGCCTCAACGATGCACCCGACTACGAGAAAGATGTGTGGTATGCGCTCACAGGCATCAAAATCGGCACACGCCGTCCTGCCACACCCGGAGTATATATCTTCAATGGGCAGAAGGTGGTCATCAAGAATTAAAAGTGAAAAGTTAAGAACCTTTAGCTTGGCATAGCCTATTAAGAATCAATGAAAACAATAAAAAGCATCATGATAGCTGTTGCCCTCATCGCTGTGTGGGGGTGCAGCTCCGACAACGAAGGAGACGTAACCAACAACAACGGCCAAACGCAAATGAATGGCTATTGGGTGGAGAAGGTGGAAAAGGCCCCCACATGGAGCACCGAGTTTTCTATGCCCCAAAAGAATATTGGTCAACTTCCAGCACTGGAACAAGTCAATTTCTACATGTTTGAATCGAACATGACAGCCATCCTCCACATGCAGTCCGAACTCGCCTCTCACTTCAGCGAGGACGACCTCATGGTTGCCGTTGTGGATGGCGAGGTGAGGGAAATTGCCAACCTGTTGACTTACCAAGATGACGAGGATATCGCCCACCATGCGTTTATGCTGCTCATTCCCTTCAACAACAACGACGAGTGGGTGGACATCTACTACTACAACAAGGCATCGGACCACACGTATGTAACCCCCCAAGCATTCCGCGTGCAGAACGACACAGTGGACAGCGGCACCGAATTTGTCTATGAATTGTTCAACGAAGTAGAATTGGCTCTGACACTACCCAGCACCCTCCCTTTTGCCCCTGCAGCCGACGACCAGTTGGCCGTCTTTGTGGGCGATGCATGTTGCGGAGTAGGCACCTACGAACCCACCACAAAGCAGTGGGATGTGACAGCCTTCAACCTGCTCGAAGGTCAGGAGAAAGCCCACGTGCGCTACTACAGTGCCCGTCAAAAAGCTATCTACCGCACCTCCGACTTCATCGATTTCTCCTCCTCCATTTCCGAGGATGAGACAACCATGCAAGTCCTCACCTTCCTGTAATGTACAGCTTCTAAGAGCCATTCACCCTTTCCTTCCATTTTTTTCATTTTTATTTAAGGTATGTTCTAAAAATTAGCTTTCAATTGTTTTTAGTTGATTTTGGAGTAGATTTGGGTGCAAGACCGCAGGGGCATAGCGAGCTATGGCCCAAGGGATTAAGCCCAAAGATGCCCAAAAGCAACAAAA
>ODAI011229737.1_pt1 | contig 15975 bp, 5 predicted proteins | sample 1539321 | NCBI WGS metagenome assembly ODAI01 (sample SAMN02144231, study PRJEB22623) | gut metagenome | biome: sheep rumen | host: Ovis aries | place: New Zealand
AACCGAAGCGTAGCGGAGGGCGATTGGAGAAATCGACATCGTAGCTGAATTTTTCGTAAGAAAAATTACAGGTACATAAAGATTTCGACACCAAGGGATTAAAAAATAATATATTTAGGCTTTATTGATAAAAATTTAAAACTATATTAATTACAAATTCCTTAATTTTTTTACCGCTTTTTCTAAATTTTCAACTAAATAATTCACTTCTTCTTTCGTATTAAATTCCCCAAATGTAACTCTTAATGAACTTTTTGCTGTTTTTGCATCTAATCCTATTGCAGATAAAACATGAGAAGGAGATGTTTCTTCTGAATTACATGCAGAACCACTTGATGCACAAATACCCACATTATCTAGTTCTAAAAGCAAATCATTTCCATTTATCCCCTCAAATGATATATTGCTATTGCCTGGAAGTCTAGCATTTATTGCTCCATTTATTTTTATATTTGGAATTCTTTTGCTAACCTCTTCTACATAATAATCTCTTAGCTCTTTTACATTTTTTTTATGTTTCTTCAAATTTTCTTTGGCAAGTTCTGCAGCCTTTCCAAGTCCCACTATTCCTGCTGTATTTTCTGTTCCTGCTCTTTTGTTTTTCTCTTGATGTCCTCCATTAATAAATTTATCAAACTCAATATTATTTCTTACATATAGTGCCCCAATCCCTTTTGGTCCATATATTTTATGCCCTGAAAGTGATAACATATCGATTCCCATGGAATTAACATCTATATTTACATTTCCCACTGCTTGAACTGCATCTGTATGAAATATTATATTTTTTTCTTTAGCTATTTTTGCAATGTCTTCTATAGGCTGAATTGTTCCAATTTCATTATTTGCAAACATAATACTAATTAATATTGTTTTTTCTGTAATAGAATTTTGTAATTCATCTAAATTTATAAATCCATTTCGATCAACATTTAAATATTTAATTATAAACCCTTGTTTTTCTAAAAATTCACAGCTTTCTAAGATTGCATGATGTTCTATTTTTGTTGTAATTATATGATTTCCTTTATATTTATTTTTATATGCAATTGCTTTTATTGCAGTATTGTCTGCTTCCGAACCAGATGCTGTAAAATATATTTCATTTTTTTTACACCCAATTAAACCAGCAACTTTTTCTCTTGCATTTTCAATATCTTTTTTTACTTCCCTTGCAAGTGCATAAACAGCTGAAGGATTTCCATATTTTTCGCTATAATATGGTAGCATTTCTTGTAAGACTTCATTTTTTACTTTAGTAGTAGCTGCATTATCAAAATAATATGTATCCATTCTTTTTCTCCTTTTGTACATATTATTCAGAAAAAAGATAATTGTGAAAAAAAGAAAGCCTTAGCTTTCTCTTTCAAACTTATTTTTTTACATAATAAATGTTTTCTATTGTTGTCTGTTCTTTTTCATAATTTCCAATTTTTTGAGGATAATTTTCTTTTTTTAATTTTGTTGTATCATTAATAATATTTCCATCATTGTCTAGATAAACTGTTTCATCTTGATTAGAAACAATTATATAATCTTCTTGTATAGAAATATTTGCATCTGGCAATGTTAAAACATTTTTTAAATCCTTAGAATAAATTTCTGTAATTCTTTCATTATTAACAGCTTGAACTATATTCTTTTCTTCTACCCTTTGAATTGAATTATATTTCATCTCTATAATTGTTTTTCCATTACTATTAATAACCCCTAAATTTCCTTGATCATCTATAGCAATAAAATAATTTTTATATAAATATTCTAAATACCTATATTGATTTTCTACTAACTGATTTCCATTTTTGTCTATAATTCCATAATATGTTATATTATTATTTAATATTGTTGATATTTTATAATCCTCGTTTTCTGTTTTATATATACTTAAATTAAAATTCATATCAACAACATTTCCATCCATATCATAAACTTTATTATCGTTTAAGGTTTTAGCATATAAATATATTCCTCTTGATTCGATTTCATCACAATTTGTATCTACTAAAATTTTACCATCTAATTTAGCAACTCCAAATTTTTTATTTTTTTGCAACATAATTAAGTCTAAATTCTCATCGTAAATGATTTCTTGATAATCATTACTTATAATGTTTTTAGAGTTACTATATAATCCATACTTTCCATTTATAGCAGCTATTATATATGTTTTTTTTGAATCTTCTTTTAAAACTCTTTCTATATCATTATAGTTTAAATCTAAGATTTTTTTACCAGTATAATTAAAATATCCATACCTATATCCATCTTCTGTTTTTTTACCTACAATATATCCAGATTTTGTATATTCATCTGTTGAAGTATAGTATCCATCAGAATTACATAAATCATATTCTGATTTAATAATTATATTTCCATTTAAATCTATAACACCATATTTTCCATTTTTTGAAACTAAAAATTTCCCTTCAGTTGGTTGAAGATTTTCTATTGAATCATATAAATTATTTGTTAATTTTTTTCCATTAAAATTAAGTATTCCATACTTTCCGTCTTTTTTATATTTTAATACACTTTTTTCAAAAGACAATGTACTTGCAACATTTTTCAATTTTATTGGTTCTACAGAGTCATATTGCTCAAATAATTTCTCTTTATTTGAATTTAATATATTTGTTTTTTCATCTAAATAACATACAAATATATCTTTGCTTGGATTTGGTATAACAACATTATTGTAGTTTGCTTCAATAACTATTTTTCCATTTTCATCTATAACACCATATTTGTTATCATCTTTATATATATAATACTTGAACTCTGATATATTTTCTATTTTATAATTATATTTTTTTTCTATGTTATTTTTTATAAAAATCCCACCTGTTACAATGATTATAATTAAAATTAGAAATATTATAATTTTTTTCATTTCAAATACCCCATTTCTTTTTTTATTGTCTTTATTACTATACAACAAAAAAAATATAAATTCAAGTGTAATTTTGAAATCAGTAAAAAAGATAGGAATCTTACTTCCTACCTCTTATCTCATATCTCGATGCATTATTATTTTAAGTTTATAAATTATTTCGTATCAATTACAAACTTTTTAATTAATACAACACCTAGAGCAATTATTATCAATACTCCTCCTAAAACGTAATATATGATTAAATTTTTATTCTCACCAGTTGATGGATAAATTGATATAGTTGCATTAGCAGTATCTGATTCAAAAGTTGACTTATCTTCAATTACATAGTTACCAGAGTTACATACTGATTGTGGTGTTAATGTAATATTCTTAATTCCTATAATTTCTGCATAGCTTTCCCATCCAAGAATTCCATCTGAATTAGAAAGTATATTATTTATAGTAAATTCATATTCATCTGTACTTGAATTAGCTGGATCATATACTTCTGGTAATAAATCCTTTTCTGGACTTAATATTGTCTGTTTGTAATTTTTGTTTTTATCAATTACAACTTCTGAAAAATATTCTTTTTTCTTCTCATCATTTAATGTTTCACTATTTTCGCTTTGGTTTACATATGATGCACTTTGATTGTTAAGATAATCTACAATTTTTGTAACAGTAGTAGTTACAGGAGTAACATCATTTGCTTTTGTTCCATATTTGTAATAATCGCTTGTAGCATAATCTAATTCTGATCTATTATGTGCTGAAAGAGCATAAGTTACAATTGCATTTGATCCATATATATATGAAGAATCTAATTCAAGTTTTGCATTTGAAGCATCTAAACTAGATAAATTTGTTGATACATCTTTGTTTTGTGGATCTCCATTTATTATAGTTGTACCATTTTGTAATGTTAGTTTGATGTTTTTTATTGTTTTTTCTAATTCTATATTTACATGTGGTCTTTCTATAATACCAAAGCTCATTCCTTCACAGTTAGTTCTTAGAGGCTTTGCTTTAGTAGGATCGTTAATTAAATTTGCTTCTATTTCAGTATCAGGAATATATTCAAACTGAAGATTCATTGTAGGACTCTTAGCGCTAATAGTTGAACTTGATAAATTCTTTGTGTAATTATAATTCAATTCAGTTTCTTTATTACTGTCGTTTAATCTATCATTAATTACACTATCATCATCTATTGCTACAGAATTTACACCTTCTTTAATACTATCTAAAAACCATGTTTTTTCGTTTCCAGAATTAGCATTTAAAGCTGCTCCACTTAATATAGTAGATTTATATAAATAACTTTTTATTGGATCTTTTTCTCCGTTAATTTTTGTTTCTATATTTTCTATCTTATTACCATTTATATCTGTATATTCTACTTTACCATTGCCATAAATAAATTTCAAATAATATCTTCCTGGTACAACATCTGGTAATACATAACTTCCATCATCTTTTACTAGAACAATAGCATCTTTAGAAGTAGCTCTCCATTTACCATCTGCTCCTTGTACCAACTCTCCATTGTAAACTTTTGCAACTTTCTCTGGTGTTGCATCTGCATCCATAAGGCTTACTACTACACCAGATACTGTTTTTTCTCTATATGTTCCATCTTCATTAATATCAAGTTTTCCGTTTCCAATTCTTTCATCTTTACGAGATTCGCCCTCTAATTGGTCAACTTTTGTGTCTTCAAATACAACTCCAGATATTTTTCTTGTATCTGCTAACGCCCAGTCTATTCCTATTGAGCCACTATTTTCATCTTTGTCGATAGTTCTATGGTTATATTCTTTTGTATCTTTCCAGTTTTTATCATATCTTGTATACATATGATATCCTATTGCTCTTGCAACACTAGGAGAATTTTCATATATTTTATCTTTTTCTTCTTGGCTTAAATGCGCAATGTCTCCTAAAAACTGATCTGTAACTTTGAATTGTATATATGTGCTTTCAGTATTATTACTGTTATCAGAATCGCGTAATATTCCAGTTTCAAATTTCTTTCCTGAACCAGTAATGTTATAAGTTGCTATATTATTATTTGAACTCCATCTTTCCATTTCCCTTGAAACAGCGTTATCACCAATATCATCTTTATTTAGCTCATATCTATAACTGTCAAATGTATCTGTAAGTGATGTTAAATGTAATGCTGTTTCTTTATATAAATCAGGTAAATTGTGAGTAGTGTTGTTTTTAACACTTATTCTATATACTACATAAACTTTAAATTTATCAGCATCTTGTCTACCTTCTACAAAATTATATTTTATATCAGATGGATATAATGCTTGTGTAAATCTTTTTGCCGATTGCTGGAATGCAACAGTAGATTGAGTTTTTTTAGTTCCATCTTCCATATCTATTGCAAATTCAGGTCCGCATTTTATATGTAAATGTATAATCGCCTCTTTTGATTTTTACATATTCTATCTCTTGTTCTATTGCAAATGTTGGCTCTATTTTTTTAACTAATCCAAGATTAATATTCTCTATTGTATATGTTTCATCATTATAAAATCCTGTAAGTAGTCTTTGAGATTGATTTGCTGTTTCATTATTCTTTATTGTTTGAAGGTTCAATCCAGATACATTTCCTTGATATGTTACTGCTTTTCCTGGAAAATCTCCTATTTTTCCTGATAGATTTCCATCATATAATTCACCAAGATTATGTTCTCCACCAGTTGCAATAACTTCTTTTTCTTGTGCTTTAGAATTAACATCTAAATTGTCCCCTACAAAAGGAGTAGATAAAACATATTCTTTATTATCATAAATAAATTCTACATAGCAATATGCAATTTCCCAATATGTTAATTTTTCTCCATTTGTTTTATTTTTAAATTCATATTCTCCATTTTCTCCAGTAGTCGTAGTTGCAATTAATTCATTTTTTCCATCTTTATTTGAATATAAATTTACATTGATTCCTGAAAGTAGGCTATCTTTTGTTATGTTATCATTTTGTATTGTCCAATTTTGTCCATCGTATATGTTATTATATGCATTATCTTTTCTATCAGGATTATCTTCCCAAACTTTACCTTTTAAAGAAATATATCTAAAGTTATCTGCATTATATATAACATCATTATTTTGATCATCTAATTTAGTATTTCCTAAAAATACCCAGTCATTATCTCCTAAATCACTTGATCCTTCATTTTTCTTGTGATATCCAGGTTGTTCTTTAATAGGATATCCTGTTGGTGTCTTTGTTTCATATATATAATAATTACCGTAAAAAACTCCATTAAGTTCTATATTTCCATTGTTACCAATTTTAAATGTTGTTGCATCTTTATATGAACCATATGTATATTCAATATTACCATTATCGTGTTTTATTTCTTGAACCCAACCTTTATTGGTATCTTCTTTTTCAAGATTATCAGCATAAATTTTAATTTCTGAACCTTTTAATCTTAATTTTTTATTTGTGTTTAAATCTTTAGTATAACTACCATCTATTTTTATAACAGTAAGTTTACCTTTGTTTTCATTTTTACTATTAGTTGCTTCAATAGTAATTTGTCTAGTTCCATTTACATCATATACACCAAATTTTGCATCTGTTACTAAATTGAATTTTAATGTAGAACCTTTAGAATCTTCTCCATTTGCTTCTTGTATATTATAAATGTCTATATTTGTTCCATTACTTGGCTTTAATGCATTAATATGAAGTCCATATCCAGTATTCATTTTAGAAACAATATTATATTGATTTGTAGTATTATTTATTCTAGAAAATCTCCATAATTGTGCATCTGATCCAACATACTCATATTGTTCAACATTTTGATTATTTGATATTTTCGCTCTATCTATTGAAATTGGTCTATATAGTTCACTTGAATCATCACTATTTGAACCCATATTATACCTTCTAGCTATAATATAATTTCCTTGATTTACATATGAAATTCTATAAATAAACCAATCATAATTACTTTCATATAGATTAGTTGTCATCTTAATATTATTTCCAGTACCATAACATGCAGGTCTTATGAAATAATTTTTATTTAAATTTGATCTTATTCTATACCAACCATTTTCTATTACATTTGATTTATACTTATTATTGTTTAAATCATTATTAGTTTTTGGGGCAATTGTTTTAGTTCCTAAATAAACGTATTTTTCAGATAAAAAAGTTCCCTTATAATCTTTAGGTTTTCCCTCCATAAAATGATCTTGTAGTTCTAATTTATAATTATCATCAGCTGTACTAGTTTCAAAAATATAATATTTACCATATGGAACATTTAGAATTTCAACTTTTCCTTTATTATTTGTTTTAAACTCATATGCTTCCTTTGCATTAGCTGTTACAGTTCCATCTTTCTTTATCCATTTATACGAATTAAGTGTGAATCTTGTTTCTGTTGTTTTTACAAGTACTTTTATACCTACATTGGCAATTGGTGCATTTGTGTCTTTATCCTTTTTTAAAATTGTTAATTTTGTATTTTTTCTATTTTTAATTGTAACTGTTGCATGATTAGTAACATAGTAATACTTGTCAGAATATTTAAATGAGCTATTACACTCTGATAGTCTTACATAATCACATACTGTATCAGTTGTTTTATTTTTATCAACATCTTTCCATGGATAAAAACTATATGGTGTTCCATCTGCTAATCCTACTTTAGTAAATCCATTGGCACAAGAATTTCTTCCTATTAATACACTTTCTATTCCGTTCATTTTCCACTTATCCTTATTTAAAAATGAATAATTAGATTTTGAACTATAACCAGGTTGTCCTTTTAGTGAGTATAAATTTGAACCAGTAGATACTTCAAAAATATAATAATAACCATTTGGCAATTTTTTCAAGGTAAATTCTCCAGTATATGCTTTTTCACCACAGTAACTTGTTCCTGTTTTAAATCTATATGCATTACTCCACGAATTGCCTGTTGTTATATTATTTGATTTATATCCAATCCAACCTTTATCTTTTTCAAATATAACAAATTCACTGTTATTTATTAAAGTATTATCATCATAATCTATCTTTCTTATTGTCATTTCTCCATAATATTTAACACCGACATTTATTGTATTTGATGATGATTGTCCTTTTTCCCAAGATGTTTGAATCATATCTTGGTTTTGATTATTATGATATAAATAAAATTTAACTCTATAACCATTTGAATTTGATGTTACAGTTATTTTGCAATCTGTAATATCAAGGTTGTTTCGATAGTTTTTTAAATAAATTGTACCTGTTTGTATATTTTGTATATTTAAGGATGTTGTACAGTCACTATTAGAATAAATTCCAAAACAATTTGGAACATAATATTTCCCCTCTGTATTTAGAGTTAAATTAGCTGTAGTACCATCACTCCATTTTATATATATATTAGAAACCTTACCCACTAAATTATAAATTTCTATAGCCCCTTTATTAGTATTTTGCTTCATTTTTAATGGTCCTGCTTCAATTATAGCTCCTTCGCTATTATTACTATATGCTATTGGTTGTTGGTTTCTTGCTGTATCATATAATTGTTTAACTCCTAAAACACCTGTGTTTCCAGCATTATTTATATCTACATCTTTTATTGCTTGGACTTGATTAAAAGGCTCAACTGTTCCGAATCCATTACTACCTTTAAAATCAAATAATAATTTCCATAATGCAAGTTGATGCTTTCCACCACCTAAATGACTGCCATTATCTTGAATTCCATAACCAGCATCTCCTGTTTCATGTCCATTTTTTACGATATATGCAAATGCTCTCTCAAATTCTGATGTTGAATCACTTGTATAATAATAAGGACCTGATTTTTCATAATCAGTATTTGCAGCATCTGGACCATGCTCAGCACACCACCAGCCTTGAGAATTATTTCTAACATACGTTTCTGCAGAAAGGAATATACCATAGGAATTTATATAATTACCAAAAATATATATAATTGTTATGATACTTATAATTAATAAATATTTTATTGTTTTTTTCAATTTTCTTTACCTCCTTTCCCTTAATTCTCTTTAAAAACTTTCTTTGCTATTCCAAATACTACAAAAATCACTAACCCCGTTATTAAAATCGTTATTGTAATATAACTTATCACTGCTCCTGTTTTTACACTTATAATAACATTTGCACTTCCTAAATCATCTTCATTTGTTTGTTTGTTTCCTGGTATAGAATCTATATCTGCAATATTTTGTGAATTTGCAACTGATATAAGCTCTGCTGTATTATTGACTAATCCTGTATTAGATTCTGTCATTTTTTTAGTAACTATTAATTTTAATTCTTTAGTTTCTCCTGCTTCAATTTTGCTTTCAGCTAAACTATTTGTATAAATATATTCGCCTGATTGATACCAATCTTTATTTAAACTTGAATTAAATGTTAAATCTTTTGGTAAGTAGTCTGCTATTTGTTTTGCGTAACCTGCAAGTTCTCCAGTATTTTTTACTGAAATATTATATTCTATAACAATAGTTGATCCGCTTAAATATTTTGCAGCAATTTCTACTTTTGCCATATTTGCATTATCATATTCCTTTACAGTAGTTCCTTCTTGATTACTTATTGTTATCTTGCTAATTGTTTTTGTTAATTCCAAATCAAATTTCTTTGCTTCAATTAAACCTAAATCTATATTTGATACATTAGCATCATTTACTTCTATAGCATCAGTTGCCGAAACTCTTTGTTCACTTCCATTTATATTTAATGTTACATTTTCTACATCAGAGTTATTACTATCTGAAACTCCATTAGCTTTATATTTTGTAATAATATATTTTTCTTTATTATATTCAAAGATTACTATATATTTTCCACTTTCTAGTTCATCAAAATTGTACTTTCCATTATTCGTTGTAGTTTCTTTTGTTGAATTATCTTTTAAATTATATAATAATACTTTTATATCATTTAATTGAGTTTCTTGATTATCTCTAACTCCATTTTCATTTTGATCAAGCCATATTGATCCAGAAATAGAAAATTTGCTATTTAAGTTATCATTTTCTTTCTCTGTTTGGTCTTTTTCTCCTTCGTTTTCCTCTTCTGTTATTGAATCATTTTGATTGTTATCCTCATTATTTTGGTCTATATTATTACTTCCATCATAATCTCCATCAAAATTTTCAATTACAGTTTCATTAAAATTACTATGTAGTACGTGAATTACTGAATTTGTATTTATGCCGTTAATATTTGCATAGCTTAATAATTTTTCTGTTCCTTCATTAGGTTCGCCTATTATTTGTGTATTTATTTTAACATTAATGCTATCTCCAGCTTTCACATTATTTCTAACCGTGAAACCTATTGCGTATGATTTATTATCCTTTTCTTCACTATATGTATCATCATTTACTTCATCTTCATTTATCATATGTGTATTTGATTGAACAAATTCTATTGACTCATCATTTAGAATAACATTTTTTACTTCAGAATAATTTGGAATATTTTGTTCAATATTAAAAACGTTTTGATCCAAGTCACCGTTATTTTCTATTTTTAAATTATATATTATATTGTCACCTAACTTAACATTTTCATTAGTATTAGAATCAAGTTCAACCTTAATACTCGATGTTTTAATTTGTCCAATATCATAATTTGATCTATAAGTATTATTTGCTACAACATATATACTAGCAAAATCATCTGTTTTATCTACAATCAAATTTATAAAACATGTATAAACTCCTCCTGAAGGTATGTTATCAATTACAAATGAATTATTTTCTGTGATTATTTCACTTGTTTCACTTTCTACTAAAGCTTTAAATTTAAATGATGTGCTACTTAATACATCTATTTTTACATTATTTAAATCATCGTTAGTTGTATTTTTTATATTAAGAACATATGCATATTCTTTTTCGTTTAGCAAATAATCTGTACCTCTTAACCATCTTAGCACTTCTATATTTAATTTAGCTTTTTGTACTGTAAATCCTAATCTATTCTGTATAGATTTCTCATTAAAATTAACTATTATATTGTTTATTATATTATTTTCTTCATTTATTTTGACTTCATATGCTAGTTTAACCTTATCATTTTTAGCATTTATCTTGCTTATATTTTTATAAATTATATTGTTTTCTGATTCTATTTCTTTTATTTGCTCACTTTGTTGTTCCCCATATGAGTATACATGTTCTATCAATTTGGTTCCATTTGGAATACTTGCTTCCACACTTACATTTTCTATATCTTCTTCTCCGACATTTTCAAGAGTTATTTCATATTTTACAATTTCACCAGTATATACTGTATCTCCTTCTTTTATTTCTTGCCCACCAACATATGCTTTAAGTGTAGATTTAATTCCATCTGTTGTTTGAGTATTTTCTGCTAATGCTCTAGCTTTTTCTTCTTCTTGTAATTTTTGAATTGTTTCTTTGTCAAATCCATCAATTTTAATACTCTTTTTTACTTCCCCATTATCTGCATAATTTGAAGCTAATTCATTTGTATAGTTTAACTTAATTTCTTCATTACTATTTTCTATTAATTTATCTAATGTAATATCTGCATATATTAAAATTGTAGTTCCAGTTATAACTTCTGTATTATATGAAGCTTGTGTTCCAACTAAACCTATTTCTATAACATTATTTTCTCCATCTTTATTTATGCTTGCTGTTCCTATCTCTAATCCATTTCCATACATTAATTTACATTTAGCAGAAATCTCTTTTACTTGTTTAGGTAATGTAATTTTTATTGTAGGATTTTGAAATAAGTCCATACTTTCATTTGTGTTTTCAAGTATAACTTCCATTTTTACATTTTCATTTTTTTCCATAGAAGTTAATTTTTCTGTATTTACGTTAAAATCTGCTTTAGTAGTAGTATTTTTTAATTCAATTATTTTTTGTCCTTCAATTATATTATTATTGTCATTATATATATTTGAAGTTGTTTCTTTAATTCCTGTTAAATTGTTTATTTCTTCTCTTGTTAATCCAGTATTTAAAATAGCTTTTGTATTATTTACTTTTAAAACTCCTTCAGAAATTGGCTTACTTGTTTCAAATATTAAAGATTTTTCTCCACCAACATAAGTTGTAACTATATTTCCACTTTCGTCAGCTTCTGTATTATTGTTTATATTTGCAATTATTGCACCATTTTCATTTTTTACAGTAATATATCCATCTTCCCCTAATATATTTAAAAAGTTTTGTTTATTAATAGATGTATTTTTATAAATAATATTAGCATTTATTTCATTTTCTCCAGAAATAAATTTTGATACATCTTCTTTAAATGTTATTTTTTCAACTGGTTCTTTAAAGTTCACGTTAATATTAGAAGCTGTGATATACTCTCTTTCTTCTCCTGTATATAACTTTCCTTTATATATACTGTTTTCTTTTATTTCAATATCATTTGATATTATTTTATTAATATTTTCATTTATATTAACTGATTTATTTAATGTTAATTCTCTATCATCATATAATGTTAATTTTGCATCTATATTTGCAATAAAGTCTTTAATATCTTGATCTTTATTAATAATATAAGTTACAACAAAAGAATCTGTTGAGTCTTTTTTCCAACTAATACTCTCTATATCATCATTTACTAGATTAATATTAAGTTTATTATTTACATCATCATATATGTAATTATTTGAATTAAATGCTTTTTGTGCATTTGTTGAATCTGTACTTCTAGCAAATACATATGTTTTTTCTGTGCCGTTAGGTGCATTTAAAGAAATCAAAGTATTTTTTATAGGATAATCATTATTGTTTAGCTTACTATTTATTAATAATTGTAAAACTCTTTTATCTTCTTCATTTACTTTAAATATGGAATTTGTTAGAGTATCTACACTTAAATTTATTTGTGAATCACTACTTGAAACCCATTTTATCTCTACTTGAGTTTTCCCATTAACTTCAGCCAATTGCTCTTTTTCAACATTTTTACTATTTACATATTGACCATTTAATATAATATCAGTTTTTGTATTAAATTTTGAATATTGTATAGTTTCTTGTTGAATAGCATTAACAGCAACCTTTATAGTTTCTGTAGTTCCAGCATTTATTTGATTCAAATGAATTTCATTATTTAATATTTCTGATATGTTTGAACTTAAAATTTCATTTTTTATACTGAAATTACTATTCTCTATTTTAATAATTCCATTAAAATAACCTTCGTTTTTTACAGAAACGTCAATATAAAGATATTGTTCACCTTTTATATCTTTTTCGACAATATCCTTTTTTTCTCCATTTTCATCAATAAAATATGCAGTAAAGTCTACATTATGATTATTTGTTTCAACTAAATCAATTGCATATGTAATTGCTGTATATCCAATTAAAACAAAATAATACAAAATCATACTTAGAATAATTTCTAATGCAATTACCGCATTAAACTTTTTTGTTTTTAGCATTGTAATAAATCCTCCTATAACATTTAAATACTCTTTTATATTTTTGCACGTTTTTTTTGCTTTTTCAATACCATGATTTTTGCTAAATGCAAAATATTACAAAAAACAACCTCTAAGTGTTTACGGAAGTAACTTTTCAGTTTTTTTATCATCCTTTTATTAAATTCTTATTACATTTTTATTACACAAAATAAAAAGAAGCGTTATTCCCTACGGAATTCCGCTTCTTTAAGATTTTTGTTTTATATTAAATTATAAAACTTTTTTCTTTATTAAGATTAATCCAGATGCAATTATTGCAAGTGCAATTGCTTCTACATACAAATATGTTTGATTTCTGTTTTCACCTGTTGTAGGCATAATTGTAAATTGTGCTTTTCCTTCTTCCCATTTTTTCAAACTTTCTGTTGTTAATGTTGTTAATGTATCAACACTAAGTGATTGAACTTTCGCATCATTATTATATGCTGAATCTGTATCATCGTTTGCGACTAATGCTGTTACTGTATAACTTGTTGATGTACTTTCATCTTTTGCAAGTTTCTCCCATCCTGTCATTTTTATATATTGTTTTGTAGAAGTACTTCCATCTTCGTTATTTATTGTTTCTGTAACTGGTTCTAAAGTAATTACATTCGAATCACTACTTGCTGAAGATTTAGTTTGAGTTGTTGTTTTTGGTAATGAAGCATAGTTAAATTTATTATCTAAATCATCTTCTAATACTTGTACCTGAATTGTTTTCTTAGTTTTGCCTGATTCACCATATTTGTAATATGATTCTTCTGTATAATCATCAAAATCTGAATTATTTGTAATTTTGATTTCATATGTTAACTCTATATTAGATCCGTAAATATTTTCAGGTTCTATTTCAAGTTTTGCATTTGTACTTCCGCCTTCAATTTTGTCTAAAGCTGTTACATAAGTTGATTGTCTACTTGCTGGATTTTCAGAAACTAATGTTGTACCTGCTTGGTTTGTAAATTTAACATTTGTAATTTTCTTTTCTACTATAACTGGTGTATCTGGATGTTTAATTAATCCAAAGTTAAATCCTGTATATTCATTTTGATATTCTGTTATATCTTTTCCATTTTCATCTTGTTTAACATCTTTTACATCATCTTCATCATTTTCAACAGAAATTCCAATCATTGGAGTATATGAATTTATATTCATTATGTCTGTTGCTGGTTTTCCATCCTTATCAGTTATTGTTCCATCAGCATTATAAGTATAACCATCAATTGCTTTTCTTTGTGCTAAATCATCAACAGCTGTTGAATTATTTTTTGCTCCTTGATTTTTATACCAATTAGCTAATTTCATAGCCTCCTCTTGAGTCTTAGCTTCCATTGCGTTTCTAATAGTTTCGTTCTTTATAATAGTTGATTTGTAGTTCTTTGATGTTATTGCTTCATTTGCTGGCATCATTAATTGTTTTCCATCACCATAAGTAAATCTAATATAGTAATATCCTGGAACTACACCATCAAATAAATATGTTCCGTCTGCAGAAGATGAAACTATTCCATCTTTTGGCGAATCTTGTTTTAATTTTACAACATAATTATTTACTTTATCAACTTGGTATAATTTAGCAATTGTTGTTTTGTCTATGTCTAATAATTCAACTTTTACATCTTTTGCTCTATTATTTTCTCCGTTATCTAAAGTACCATTTCCTAAATTGCTATTTTCAAGAGCAACATCTTCGAATACTATACCACTTATTTTTCTGCTTTCTCCAAGCATAATATCAATAAATACATTTGAAGAAACTTCTTCTTTTGATACAGATTTGTGAGCAAAGTATGTTTCATTAGCTTTATTGTTTTCTTCATATTTACCTTTTATTCCATCAAATGCTTTAGCACTTGCTTCTTCATTCCATACATTATCTGTTCTTAAATATTCATGATATGCACTTGCTTTTGCAACTGTTGGAGCATTCTCAAGTCCATTTTGTGCATCTTCAGATCTTTCTAGCATTTTTCTTAAATGTTCATCTTTGATTCTAAATTGAATCTGTGTTGTAATTGTATCTCCTTTTTTAATTCCTGCATTATATTTTCCTTTTGCTATATCATAAACTGCATAATTATTTCCATTTGCATCTTTACTTTCTGTCCATAATGCAAAATCTGAACTGTCACTTGTATTTTCATCTCTACATAGTACATATCTGTCATTGTCATAGCTATTAACTAAAGAATTTAAGTACAATGTTTGTTCATTATAAATATCATCTATATCTGTTGAGTCATTATTTTTAATTGCGATACTATATACAACAAATACACTTAAATTTTTACTTGCATCTTCAGATTTATAAGCTATATCTGATGGATAAAGAATTTGTGAAAATCTTGTACCAGAAATTTGTGTTGCAACTTTTGGAGTATATGTGAATGGTTTTCCTGCATTTGGTCCATGTTGATATTTATATGTGTAACCATTTATTCTTACTTTTATATATTCAAGATTTTCAGAAATATTAAATGTTGGTTCATGTTTTTCTTTTATACCTAAGTTAATGTTCTCAATTGTGTAAGTATTGTTATTATAGTAACCTGTTAATGGTGTTTTAGTTAAATCCTTGTTTTGAGCTTTATTATTATTAATAATGTC
>ODAI013498412.1_pt1 | contig 15975 bp, 7 predicted proteins | sample 1539321 | NCBI WGS metagenome assembly ODAI01 (sample SAMN02144231, study PRJEB22623) | gut metagenome | biome: sheep rumen | host: Ovis aries | place: New Zealand
CACGAGGCATGATCCTTAGCATCTCTTCCACTTCGGCTCCGGTCCTCTGATCGCACCAGATAATGGAAGGTCTGATGACTTCTCCTGCATCATCCAGCATTACCAGACCGTGCATCTGTCCTGAGATTCCGATTCCCTTGATGTCTGCAGGATCTGCAACCTTGCCGCCCTCGACAGCTTCCTTTACCACTGCCGCAACGGTCTCAAGGCTGGCTTTCTTCCAGTCGTAAGCATCCTGCTCTGCCCAGCCGTTCCGGGGAGTGTACATGGGATACTCGTAAGCTCTCTCAGCAACAACGCCGCCGTTCTCATCAAAAAGAACAGTCTTGGTGGCTGAAGTCCCAACGTCGATTCCAATAAGATATTTCATACTATACCCCCATCTCACGTATAAAATTTACGTGTCAAAAAAAATATATAATAATACAACTTAAAATACAACATTACAAATTTGCAGAAAAAACAGCGGCATTTCTATTCATTTTTACAACACTTGTATTTATCTTTCTTCAAATCCGTACATCTTTTTCAACGCACCTGATACCGGTGAGCTCCTCAGATCTCTTATCGGGCTGTGACATGCCTGCAAACACCTTGAAATCATGGGAAAAGAGCTGTCTGTTACCCTCTTCGTCAACAGAGGTAAATGCCCTTCTGTCCAGTCTGATCTCCACCGAAGTCTCTTTTCCCGGAAGGAGATGTACTCTCTTGAATCCGAAGAGGCAAGGATTGGGAATGGCAAGCTCGTACCCGGTGTCCTTGACATAAACCTGGACAACATCGTCGGTCTCAAAAGAGCCTTCATTTACAGCGATCACTTTGACAGTGGCACCGGCAAACTCGCCCTTGTCATCCCTGTTGATCTCAACGTTCATGTCTTTGACACTGCACTTGCCGTATGTAAGTCCGTATCCGAAGGGATACAGGGGCTCACCCTCAAAGTATCTGTAGGTCCTGTTCTTCATGGAGTAATCCTTGAAATCGGGAAGCTCCTCTGTGGAATGATAGAAAGTCACGGGAAGCTTACCTGAAGGTGAAACATCGCCGAACAGGATATCTGCCACGTCCTGACCGCCTCTTGCACCGGGATACCAGGCCTGGATAACGGCTGCTGCTTTCTCCTGGGCAACACCGAGGTTGATGGCACTTCCGGACATGTTGATCACAATCGTGGGTTTGTTGCAGTCAAGAACCGAGTTAAGGAGCTGTCTCTGGGGAATGGGAAGCTCAAGGTTGACCTTGTCTCCCGAGGCAAACTGGTTGCCGGCATCTCCCTCTTCTCCTTCAAGGTTCTCATCAAGACCCACAACTACAACCATTACATCCGAATAGTCTGCAACGGTCTGAACCTCGGAGAGTCTGTCGGGATAATCCTGATCCGATAGGTTGCTGAGATTCGGTTTCCAGAGGTCACAGCCCTCAGAATAAAGAACTCTCACATCGCTTCCAACCTTGTCCTCGATACCCTCGAGAACTGTTACAAATCTTGATGCCGTTCCGTGATAGTTACCCATAAGGGCTATCCTTGAATCAGCGTTGGGACCAACCACTCCGATTGTCTTAAGTTTTGACTTATCAAGAGGAAGAAGTCCGTCGTTCTTGAGAAGAACGATACTCTCAGCAGCTGCTCTGTGGGCTGTCTTCTGATGCTCCTCACACTCAACCACAGTGAAGGGAATATTGTCATACTCGGTCTTATCAAACATTCCAAGAAGGAATCTTGTGGTAAAGAGCCTTACTGCAGATTCTGTTATCTGCTCCTCGGTGATAAGACCTGCTCTATAGGCGTTCATCATCTTCTGATAGGTGCATCCGCAGTTAACATCGCATCCCATCTCAAGGGCAAGCTTAACCGACTCCTCGGCTGTTGCGGTTACCTTATGGTTCTCATGGAAGTCGCGGATCGCCCAGCAATCTGAAACGAAGTGTCCCTCAAATCCCCATTTTCCTCTTAATGTATCAACCATTAGGGGCTTGTTGGCGCAGCAGGGCTCGCCGTTGGTCCTGTTATAGGCACCCATTACAGCTTCTACCTTAGCGTCCTTAACGCAGGTCTCAAAGGCGGGAAGGTAGGTCTCTTCCAGGTCCTTCTTAGAGGCCTTGGCGTCAAAGAAATGCCTCTCCCCTTCAGGGCCTGAGTGCACCGCAAAGTGCTTGGCACAGGCTGCTGCCTTCATGTACTCGCCGTCACCCTGGATTCCCTCTATGAAAGGAACTGCAAGCGCGCCGGTAAGGAAGGGATCCTCTCCGTAGGTCTCATGTCCTCTGCCCCATCTGGGGTCACGGAAAATATTCACATTGGGTGACCAGAAAGTGAGACCCTTGTAGATGTCTCTGTCACCTCTTTTTGACTGCTCGTTGTATTTGGCACGGCCCTCGGTGGCGATGACTTCGCCCACTTCCTTCATGAGATCCGTGTCAAAGGCTGCCGCCAGGGCGATAGCCTGAGGGAACATGGTGGCTGAACCTGCTCTTGCCACTCCGTGGAGAGCCTCATTCCACCAGTTATAGGCGGGAACTCCCAGCCTGTCTATGGCCGGTGAATCATATCGAAGCTGTGAGGCCTTCTCCTCTACAGTCATCTTAGCCACCAGCTCTTTTGCCCGCTTTCTTGCTTCTTCTCTGTTCATTGCATACCCCTTTGTCTATGTAATGTAAAAACGGTTATTCTTACAGATACTAGTTTATGCCTCGGGATATGTTTTTTCTTATCACATCTTGTCATTTTTTTATTAAATAGCACCAAAAAAGACAAGGGCAAAACTACCTGATCAAAGCCCTGACAATATTGGTGTCCTCGCTGTGCTCGTAGGTAGCAGACTCATAGCTGTGTTTCATGATGGCTGAAGATATGTCATCTCCAAGTTCCAAGGGGTTGATCCTCTTGCCGTTAAAGCTGCAAATAACCTCGATCTCGCTGCCGGTTTCCGAATATTCGGCTGTCAGCTCAATGTCCGAATCAACCTTAAGCTGGGTAATAAGGATCTGGAAACAGAGCTCCTCAATAAAGCCAAAGCACCTTCTTGCCAGCTTGCGGTCGATAAAATTATCATTGGTGTATCTGTCAAATTCAGACTGCATTGCGATCTGATCAAAGCCGTCTCTTTTGATATGTGCCTTGTAGATCTTAAGCTGTTTGACAAATATCCTTGTCTTCTCTTTTTCCGGTTCATCAAATATCTTGTGGGGAGCGCCCTCTTCATATATCACCCCTTCATCAAGGTAGAAAATCCTGTTTGAAACGTCTTTTGCAAACTTCATCTCATGGGTAACTATCAGCATTGTCATGCCTCTGTTGGCAAGCCCCTTCATTACAAGAAGCACCTCTCCGACCATCGCCGGGTCGAGGGCTGATGTGGGCTCGTCAAACAGTATCACCTCCGGGTCAAGGGCCACAGCCCGCACAATGGCAACTCTCTGCTGCTGACCACCGGAAACGCCCATGGGGTAACCTAGAGCCTTGTCCGAAAGACCCACCAGCTGCAGAAGCTCCATTGCCTTATCGTAGGCCTTCTGCCTGTCGATTTTTAGGAGCTTCACCGGTGCGAACATGATATTTTCCACAACAGTAAGATTTGGGAAAAGATTGAATGACTGGAATACCATGCCTATCTTGCGGCGCATGAGGTGAAGGGGATATCCCTTCCCGGTGGTCTCCTCCCCTCTATAGACGATGCTTCCGCCGCTGACTTCTTCCAGTCTGTTTATAGTGTTCAGGAAAGTACTTTTACCCGTTCCCGAAGGTCCGATCACAGATATGACATCTCCCTTTCTGATATCACAGTTGATGGATCGTAAGGGGACAGCGTTTTCGTAGCTTTTTGACAGATCCCTGACAGAAAGCAGTACCTCTTTGCTATCCTGCCCGGAACGGCTGCTCTCACCCGGATACATGATGTCATAGGTCCTCACAGAATTCTTTTCAAGCTTTTCCAGATAGGAGATATTTCTCTGCCCCGGCTTAACTCCGGCAAGAACCCGTTTAAGGAGCATTGTCATACCCAGTGTCAGCAAAAAATATACAACCGCAGTAAAGATCAGGGGGAAAAACGCTTCGTAGGTCCTGCTCCTTATGATGTCGGCAGCCTTTGTAAGATCCTGTACCGAAATATAGCCCGCTACGGACGTCATTTTTACCATAGAAACAAACTGCCCGGAATATACGGGAATGATGCTGATAAGAGCCTGGGGAAGAATGATGTTAAAAAAGCCGGAAGTCCCTGTAAACCCGAGAGCCTTTGCCGCTCTTGCCTGGCCGGAAGGAACTGATATTATCCCGGATCTGAATATCTCCGAAACATAAGCCGCAAAGTCAATTGAAAAGCCTATAACACATACCCAGAAGGCCGACAGCGGAAGATCCACAAGAAGCACATAGTACAGCACCAAAAGCAAAAGGACAATGGGAACACCCTGTTCTATCCTGATGAAAAGACGGGCAAAGGCTGTGGCAAAGACATTCCTGCTCATTCGCATTGCGCAGATGCCTGCACCAAGGATCGTTCCGAAAAATGCTGCCAGAAACGATATCCTGATCGTAGTAAAAAGCCCCTGCAGGATACTTTTCCATCTGTCCTCTACGATAAGGGTCTTATAAAAGCTCTGCTCCAGCTTTTCAAAGAACCCCGCTTCCGATTGCATATCATCCGTTGCATAGGCATAGCTCTCAGTAGAAATCACTGCATAAGTGGGCTCCGAACTTACTTCCTGTGTGAACAGCATGGACTGCCCCCGTTCTTCGGTGTAGGACATTCCATAGGCAAAAAGGTCGTATCTGCCTGCCTCAAAGCCTGCAAGCGCACTATCGAGCTCCACAAATTCATATTCGGGAGTATAACCCGCATAGGCACAGAAGTGATTGATTATATCCAAAAAATAGCCGCAAGTCTCCGCACCTCTCTGGTAGGAAAACGGCGGCCAGTCAAGACAGCTTACTATCCTGATCGTGCCGTGATCCTCATCCTGCATGGGTATGCTTTCAAGATGATCCGGCGCAGTTTCGGGATTGCTCCAAAGCCTAAACATTGCATCAAGGCTCCCGTCTTCCCTGCTGATAGTCAGATATTCATCCAGCCTGTCGCGGATTTCTTTTCCTTTATCGGTTTTTACGGTAACAAAGCTGGATGAGAATTTTCCCACAGCCTCCGGGAGCACCATAAGATTGTCGTAGGCATCTGTATATTCTTCGACACTTGATTCCTCAGAAATGAAAAAAACGGCTTTATGCTGGGACACTGCAAGAGCCTGGTCACTCCAGGTCGGCACCAGTATGGTCTCACAGTCCGGGTATTCTTCCAGCAGGAAGTCATAAAAAACACTCCCCTGAACAGTAACCGCTTTCTTGCCGTGAAGATCTGCGATACCTGAGATCTTTTCTCCTTCGGTACCCTTCTTTTCTTTGCCGCTGTAAAATGAAAAAGAGGCTACAGCCACGATCATGAGCAATAATATAAGAAGCTCCGCATAAAGAATTTTCTTTTCCCGTTTCTTCATATAAGAACAATTCACATCCTTCCGTATTTCACGATCGCAAAACCGTATATTATTAATATATCACAGAAAAAAGAGGAACCGCACCGAAAGATGCAGTTCCCCTTTTCGTAGGGTATCTATGAATGTCGCCAAAGCAGTATCAGCTCTCAAACCGGGCAGGGGGAGATATCACAAGGAAGTTCTGCTCAGTTAATATATGGTTCGGCCATTCTCATCAGCGATGCCGCTCTTTCTGAAGAAGTAGGAGTTCACCTGATCTCTCCACTCTCTGGCGTTGTCAAGCTGAAGGTCGAACCTTTCTTTTACCCTTGCAAAGGAATCCCCGGGAATGGCGTCCTTTAAGCTGTCCCAGTCCGCAGCAAGTCCCCGTGCCTGTTCTTCTCCCTCAAAATGGCTGTCGTAAATATGCTGGATCAGGCTCTTGCCGGACTTTAGCATATATGTGTAGGGAAGATGATGGAAGAAAAGAATAAGTTCCTCGGGGCAGGTCTTTGGATCACTGTACATCTTCGCGTTCTCTTCGTAGTACTGGCTGCAGTACCCCGTTCCCTTTTCTGTTCTGTCTACGCCGATCCCCAGATGATCTGCTCTGTGATAGGTTCCCCATCTTGAATACTCATAGCCATCGACACTTGGGCCGTAGTGTCCCATGGGATTCACCATCCAGCCTATACCAAGAGGACTTGTGTATTTCTCGTAGATCTCTCTGGACTTAAGGAGCATATTGCAAAGAACATCCTCCTCCTTCTTTGGAAGCCCGAAGGTCATGGCGATCCACTCCCTTGCTATCTCTTCGGCACTAAGGTCCGTGTCAAAGGCAAGCCTTCCGAAACCGTATAGGTTTGCTGCGGCAAGATCGTTGCCGGTCCAGTTCATATCATTTCCGGTGTTGATAACTGCTGCCATTCCGCCGATAGCATTACCCATGGTGCGGCCGCTTACAACGTCAGCCACCGTATCCTTTTCCCGATTGCAATGGGTGTGGAAGTCCAGCACCTCCTTGTACATGGGGATAAGATAGCAAAGATCTATCTGGTGCCCGGTGTACTCCTGGGCGATCTGAACCTCCAGTATCTGGTTAGTCTTTGTAAGACCTCCAAGAAGAGGAGAAACAGGTTCTCTTATCTGGAAGTCCATGGGACCGTTCTTGATCTGAAGGACCACGTTGTCATGGTAGGTTCCGTCCTGGGGCATAAAGTAGTCATAGCCTGCCCTGGCTCTGTCTGTCTTACGGTCGCGCCAGTCCTGGGTGCAGTTGTAGACAAAGCAGCGCCAGATAATGATGCCGCCGTACTTATTGATGATATCTCCCAGCATGTTGGCGCCGTCAGCCTGGGTCCTTCCGTAGGTGAAGGGGCCGGGACGTCCCTCGGAGTCTGCCTTTACAAGGAAGCCTCCAAAATCAGGAAGCCTGTCGTATACCTCTTTTATCTTGTCCTCCCACCAGGTGATGACTTTTGGGTCCAGGGGATCGCAGGTGTCAAGCCCGCCGATCTCTATGGGAGAAGCGAAGTTCAGGGACATATAGAGTTTAATGCCGTAACCCGCAAAGATCTCTGACAGTTCACAAAGACGCTCAAAGTATCTGTCGGTTATAAGATAGGACGCAGCGCCCTTGACATTGACATTGTTGATCACAACTCCGTTGATGCCGATACTGGCCATGAAGCGGGCGTAGTCCTTGGTCCTTTCGTTAACCAGGATCTGCTCGTTTTCAAAGAAGAAGGACTCCCCGGAATATCCCCGCTCAATGCTTCCGTCCATGTTGTCCCAGTGGTTCATCATTCGAAGGGGGTTCCCGGGAGCAGCTTCCTCAGCTACTTCGGCAGCTCTTTTCCCGCAGGACATCTGCCTTATGGCTGCAAAGACGCCGTAGAGAATGCCACTCTCATCCGATGCCTCAACTGTGATCTTATCTTCGCCTCCCGCAATGCGGTAGCCCTCCTTCGGGATATTGTCCCTTCGGAAAAGAGACAGAAAGATCCCCGCAGCTGCTTTGTTAAACTCAGCTATGGCGTTTGCCGTAACGGGAGTGTTTATATCAAAGCCCTCCGCCTCAATCTTCGCCGGAGCTTTTCCACTTTCCGCGCTCCTATAGTTCAGCCAAAGCTGTGTCCATTTCTGTGTTTCCATGTGTTTCATCCCTTCTGTCTAAAGTCGGTAATTGCACGATTCTGTCATAAAATGCTAGAATAGCTAAGGATATGTTCATGTAAAAGGAGTAAGTTTCCATGATCTCAGATATCAATGCTCAGTCAAGAGAAGATATTTATTACGACACCTTGAAGGGTGTCCTTCTTTATCACAATACTCTCAATGAATATCCGCTTCACTGGCACAATGAGGTGGAGCTTATCCTTCCCCTTTCGGGTTCATTTCAGGTCAAATTTCACAATGATTCCTCCGCGGTGGTAAACTGCGCCCCCGGGGATATCATGATGATCGCGCCGGGAACCCTGCATGAATATCTGGCTGTTGAGCCCGGCGGAGAGAAGCTGATACTTCTTTTCGATTTTGCCAAGTATTCCCAGGTTTCTCTCATGGTGCCGCTCCTTAAGACTCTCCCGCCCTATGTTCATGTGAAGCAGAGCGAGTTCCCTGTGGAAGCTGCAAGGCTTCAGAACTACTTCCGGGATATTGAGCGCCTCTACGGCCAGAGCGACGAATTCCTTCAGATATCCGTATATTCACTGGTGACCCTTATCCTTGCCCAGATAGGAAGCATGCATCTCGTGGATGCCATTGTTCCCACGGACACTGCGGATCCCCAGTCCAAAAACATAGATAAACTCATGACCGTGACCAACTACATCGATTCCCACCGAAGCGAAGATCTTACGGTGGAGCAGCTGGCAGAGCTGGCGGGCTTCTCCAAGTATCACTTCGAGAGGCTCTTTAAGTCCTGCATGGGGATCTCCTGCTATCAGTACATCACCAAGCGCCGTGTCATGCTGGCCCAGGAACTTCTTGGTGACACAGATCTGTCGGTTATGGACATTGCGCTCCAGTCAGGTTTTTTCAGTCTTTCTACCTTCAACCGCGTCTTCAAGGACATGAACGGCTGCTCCCCTACGGAGTTCAGAAAGCTCTATCTTCAGGGCGCCGATGTTGAAGGCCGCACCTACACAAGATCTTAAGCGGGCGTTAGCCGGCAAAATCCGCATATTCTTATACTTTTACTATTCGATTATACTTTTTTCCAAAAAGAGATACTCAACATTTTCTTGCATGTTACTTCGCATTTTACGTTATTTTACGATCCCGAATCCCAGGATGGTAAATTTCTTATCCTCCATCCCCGGCTTCATGCGAACCTCTATCTCATGCCGACAGCTCTTTTCCCCGTTAAGGATCACCACGGCATTGCAATGGGTCCAGTTGTTCACGTGGGGATCGGCGTCTCTCACGACCTTGCCATCAACAAGTATCTTTGCAGTTCCAAACTCTCCCTTGTCGGAATCCTTGAAGATAAGAAGAAGTTTCCTGCAGATCGCCGCCATCTTAAAGCTCTCGCCATAGCATCTTCCGTCGAAGTGCCAGTTATAGGGGAACCGGGGCATTAGAGTGATGCTCTTGTCAATCTCGGCACACTGAAGGTCCTTATCCTCCTTGTCAAAAGAGCCTTCGCTTACCGGTTCGATATCGTATTTGGAAGAAATGCGGGAGAGCTCTTTTCTGTCAATAAGCTCCACTGTCTCGAAGTCCGCTCCGATGACGGGTTTTGTCTTTGCCACCTCAAGACTGTCCTTGGGAACATCTACATTTCGGCTTATAGCATCGATGCAGTTCATGAGGCAGTCCGCCATGATCCTGTGGCCGATATTGGTGGGATGATACACATCATAAAAGAACAGGTTCTTTGAGATCACCCTGCCTTCCTTTGGAAGGAGCGGGAACTGGGGGCTCACCGCATCAAGAACGCTGACCATGGGAAGGTCGTAGTTTCTGCCAACCACAGAGAGTCTGTCCTGCAGGTTCCAGTCGTTGGAAAACACCGAGAACAGCAGCACTACTGCGGGCTTCCAGGGAAGAGAGAGGGCCTTCCTCACAAGGCTCTCGTAGCATACGCCCTCTGTCTCGTCATCTCCGTCGTTGACTGCAAACTCGATAACGATCATGTCCGGCTTTGCCGCACCGTCCCTTAGCACATCCCTCTCAAACCGGATCATTCCAAGCTCAGATGGGGTTCCTCCGATGCCGGCCTTTACAAAGATGCACTCGCCTCCCTTCATATATCTTTTTACAAAGTCCTCGTAGAAGACTCTTGAGTAGCACTTCTCATTAATGGGAACCGCTCCCGCTCCCTGGGTTATGGAACCGCCGATGAAAGCAAGGGTAACGTCTTCACCGCTTTCCGCCTTTTCCAGCACCTTCTTTACCCGGGCGATATTTCCTGTCTGCATGAGACTGTTTGCTATCATGGCTTTGTAGGCCGCAGAGTCTGTGTCCACGTCGCCATCCTCGAACTGCTCCGGTGCCTCGTACCCGTCATTTAAGTACAGGCGAACGTCAGCAGAAGCCTGAAGTCCCTCTGTATCAAACTCAAAGCGAAGCTGCCCCAGCACTCTGTCTGTGGGCTTCAGCTCAAGGCCCGCAAAGTCGATCATCGTCTCCATGCCGTCCATGGGAATTTCCTTTTCTATCACCGTGGCATCTTCCCCGGGAACGGTGGGATACATCTCCAGCACAAACCCGACCTTCTCATCTGCCCGGGAGCATGACACACTGACTCCGATGCTGTTTACGATCTTCTTAAAGCCCTTTGCGGTCTCCATATCCTTAAGCATCCTCTCATCGGTCAGGTTTCCGGTGAGCCTTGCCGCATCCTGAAGTCTCCCCATATCCATATACAGATAGTGAGTAAAGCTTCCGTCTATCTGAGGTGCTCCCTGAATATCTTTGTTGTGGAGTATATAAAGATAGGGCCTCTTCTTTGCGGGGTCCTTTGGCGCATTTACAATTGTCTTTTCCATAATCAGATGATCTCCTTTTCTTCAGGAAATGAATTTCCGGGAGTAGAATTCAAAGCCTTCGCCCTCAAAGACGAAGTAAACGTCATGCTTTCCTGTAACAGCCTTGTCAAAAGAGCCGGTGACCTTCGTAAGTTCTTTTGTAATACCTGTGTCTATCACGACGCTGCCGGCAGGCTCAGCCTTAGGGGAATCCAGACATATATGGATCTTGCAGTGTCCGCCGTTTTCTGCGGTACTGCGGGATTGTTCGGCTTTCCCGGTACTGTCATCCGCACCAAGTCCCCTTACGTAAACTTCGATGCCCTTTGCGCCTGCCTCTCCAAAGTCCGCACCGCTGACGCTCACCCAGCTTCCGCTGTGAATCCCTGTCAGGATCATATCACCGCTTCCGTACTTCTGTGCCGACTCCCCGATCTGACTTGTGGTAATGCCTGCTGCGTTGGACATGGTGACAGCCCTTGTCTCTTCATAGGGATCAAAAGCCTTTACCTGCTCCGGGCCCTTCCTTGTCATAAGGCTCTTTGCCGGCGCACTGTCAGAGTCAATTTCAAGTCTGTCGATCCCGGTACATCTGTAGCCCTTTAAAAGTCCCATGCTCTCCTCAAGGATCCTGCTGTGATAAGCGATATAGTACTTACCTCCAAACTCAAACATGCAGTGATGGTTGTTTCCGCCAAGCCCGAAGAAATGTCCGGGATTCTTAAGTACGGGAGCAGCCTCCGAAAAAGGTCCCATGGGGTCATCGGATACCATAGTCACTATCTCGCCCTGCTCAAAACCTTTCTCCTTCTCTGCCTCTTTTGACATACTGAAATTGGAACAGTAGGAATAGTAATACTTACCTTCTATCTTGTTGATCCCCGAATCTTCAAACAGATAGGAGACATTTTCGATGGGCTTTGGGTCGCCCTCAATGCTGGTCATGTCTGCTCCAAGCTTTGCAACTCTGGCCGTTCCCGGATTTGAAGCCTTATCCTCGGAAGGAACTCCGCCTCCAAAATATATATAGGAATTGCCGTCATCATCCATAAGCACCGCCGGGTCAAAAAGCCATGTAACCTCGGCGCAGGTGGGAGTATCCCTTGAGATAAGCGGTCCGTTTATGGGATCCGTAAAAGGTCCCACCGGAGAATCCGCGCTCAACACCGCGATGCCGTTGCCGCTGTTTGCAAAGTACAAAAAGAATCTGTCCTTGCCGTCTATATTTTTCCAGGCCGCTGCGGGAGCCCACGAGTTTTTTCCCCAATTGGCAGCTCCTGTATCGCCGGCTGCGTACACCATTCCGTGGTCCGTCCAGTTCACAAGATCATCGGAAGAAATGACGCTTATCTTGTCGATCTTGCTGTAGCTGTTCTCTTTTACTTCTCCGTTTTCCCCAAGCTCCTGTGACGGGTCGTCCAGGGTCATGTACACATAGACTCTGCCGTTGTAGACCATGGCATAAGGGTCAGCACCGAATCTCTGAACCATCACCGGATTGTGATCCGAAAGCGGCTTATAGCTTTTCTCAATACTAAAATTCAAACTCATTATGTAATCCCCTCCGGGCACTTTTGCCCACAATATTCTTATCTTCCACGACTATAACAAACGGGCATTTCCCTGCTCCACCCTATAATTGCTTTATTCTGTCCAAAAATTGCTATTGATGGTCAATTGATAAATATGCCGCATTTTTTGATTAGATTGCAATTTACAAAATGAGTTAGATTACAATCATAAGGTTTAAAAAGTATTGTATTCAGGGGTGAATCATGCTACGAATCACAAAAACAGAAAACGGCACAGTCCGCGGTCTTCCGGGGAATGATCCCAGGATCACGGTGTTTAAGGGAATCCCTTTTGCCGCTCCGCCCATTGGCAAGAACCGGTGGAAAGCTCCGCAGCCCTGTCCGGACTGGGAGGGGACACTGGATGCTTTTGAGTTCGGTCCCATTTCCATGCAGGATACTCCCGGCATTGGAGACGGTCTCTACGACAGAGAGTGGCACGTGGATCCGGATATCCCCAACAGCGAGGACTGTCTCTACTTAAATATATGGACACCGGCCAAAAAAGCCACCGAAGCCCTTCCCGTTCTTGTATGGATCTACGGCGGCGGCTTTCAGTGGGGCTACACCGCCGAGATGGAGTTTAACGGGGAAGCCCTGGCAAAGCGCGGTGTCATCGTTGTGAGCATTGCCTACAGGCTGGCGGCCTTCGGCTTTATGGCTCATCCATCCATTACCAAAGAATCTCCCGACGCACCTTCCAATTTTGGTCTTCTTGATCAGAAGGCAGCCCTTTCCTGGGTCAAAAGAAATATCGCCTTCTTCGGAGGAGATCCCGACAAGATCACCATCGCAGGCCAATCCGCAGGTGGCGGCAGCGTAATGCACCAGCTCGCCTGCAGGGATAATTTCGACATTATAAAGGGCGCAGCCATCTTCAGCGGGATCATAAGACTTCCCTGGGCCGAGGACGACATCTTCAATCCGCTGGATCTGTCACAGGCCGAGGCTCTTGGTGAAGAGTTTTTTGCCTGCCTTGGAGTCAAAGACCTTGCGGAAGCAAGATTCCTTTCGGGAAAAGAGATCCTGGAGGGCTACAACAGATTTGTAAAAGGTCACAGAAGGATGTTCCCGATAATCGACGGCTCTTTTTGCACAGCGGATCCCGTGGAGAAATTCATTAAAGGCGAATGCGCCGATGTTCCCGTAATCTCGGGAAATACCACGGATGAATTCTCCGAAGCCGGAGTGAATATGGTGGAGAGATCCGTAAAGAGCGCCTTTTTGGATGCACAGAAAAACCGACCGGATCAGAGGTTCTACTATTACAGATTTGATCCCGACATTCCCGGAGACGGACATAAGGGGGATGCCTATCCCGGCACCTTCCACTCCTGCGATCTGTGGTTTTTCTTCAATACCCTTGGCAAATGCCACAGACCCTATAAGGGCAGGCACTTCGATCTGGCCGACAGCATGTGCGATTACTTTGCAAACTTCATTAAAACCGGAGACCCCAATCCCTCCGGTACTGATAATAAACCTCTTCCCAAGTGGGATCCCTATCGCGCCCCCTTCCATAGCGAGATGGAATTCCTGGGAAGAGGCCCCTCGCCCGGACGCGAGGGAGGCATCAGGCAGGGCAGCAAAAAGCAGGCCGTGAATCCCTACCTCCCTTCCTGGGAATACATACCGGACGGAGAGCCCTATGTGTTCGGGGACAGAGTCTATGTCTACGGCTCCCACGATATCTGCAAGGGGGAAACCTTCTGCCTCGGTGACTATGTATGCTGGTCCGCTGCGGTAAACGATCTTGGCAACTGGCACTACGAGGGCGTTATCTACAAAAAAACTCAGGATCCTTTGAATCCGGACGGACATATGTGTCTCTACGCTCCAGATGTTACCGTGGGACCTGACGGAAGATACTATCTCTACTACGTGCTTGATAAGGTGAGCATCGTCTCCGTTGCTGTGTCCGATACTCCCGCCGGGCCTTACGAATTCTACGGATATGTTCACTACGAGGACGGGACAAAGCTCGGTGACAAAGAGGGGGATGAGCCCCAGTTTGATCCCGGAGTACTGACAGAGGGAGATGTTACCTACCTCTACACAGGTTTTTGCGGTCAGGGGGATAAGTCAAGGCACGGCGCCATGTTCACGGTCCTGGGAAAAGACATGCTGACTGTAGTCAAGGCTCCCATAATAGTTGCACCGGGAGACCAATACAGCGCCGGCACAGGCTTTGAGGGGCATGCCTTCTTCGAGGCGCCCTCCATAAGAAAGCGCGGTGACACCTACTACTTCATATATTCCTCAGAGGTCATGCATGAGCTGTGCTATGCAACCTCAGATAAACCGGAAGGTCCATTCACTTACGGAGGCGTTATCGTAAGCAACTGCGACCTTCATATAGACAGCTATAAGGATGCAGCTGTACCTGCAGCTTATGGCGCCAACAACCACGGCAGTATCGTGGAGATTGCCGGTAAGTGGTATATCTTTTACCACAGACACACCCACGGTACCTGGTTCTCAAGACAGGGCTGCGCCGAGGAAATAGCCTTTGAGGCAGACGGAAGTATCAGACAGGCAGAGATCACCTCCTGCGGACTTAACGGAGGACCTCTGTCAGATATAGGCGAATATCCTGCCTATATCGCCTGCAATCTCTTTACAGAGGATCGAGAGCTCTACGTCAGAGAGTCAGTTCCGAGGATTGTTCAGCAGGGCGGCGATGAGGATTTCAGTGACGGCTATATCAAGGGCATCGTTGACGGAACCACCGTTGGATTTAAGTACTTCGATGTTAAGGGCGCCACAGGACTTCGGATTAAAACAAGAGCTTACTTCGATGGGGAATTTGAGATACGTACCTGCCCAGGAGAAGCAGCAGGCGGAAAAGCTACCAATGGTGAGTGCACTGTACTTGGGAAGATCAAGGCCAACGGCTCCAATATCTGGACTACCCACGAGTGCAGCTTTGATACACCTTATACCAATGAGAAATGCGCACTTTACCTGATCTACAAGGGAACCGGCAACTGCTCTCTTTGTTCAGTGGAATTCCTCCACTGAGCCAATGGGAACCAATGGGGACGGTTCTCCCCGGTTTAGCGGTAAGTCAAAGGAGACGGTTCATCATCAGCCCGGTAGCAAATTGACGATAGATTTGTCACTTGTACAGAAAATTAACGATTTACATTGTGAAATATGCACAATAAAACTAAATAAAACGTAAATTTTCTGTTAAAGAAGTAAAAAATGTGCTAACTGAAGTAAAAGAATTCCATTCTTTTTACGAAGGACAGAAATTTATAATGATTTTAGAAAAAAGACATAGTAACTATGTTTTTTGTAAAAAAGTGAGGAGAGAAAGGGGTTTAGAAATGAAAAACAACACAATGAAAAAAGTCGTTGCACTTTCAATGAGCACACTGCTCATGGCAGCTTCTCTTGCAGGCTGCGGCAGCGCACCGGCTGCAGATAATGCTGCACCGGCAACCACAGACAGCAATGATACTGCTGCTCAGGCAACAGACAGCACAGAGGCTGCTCCTGTTGCAAGCGGAGACATCGTTGACATGACATTCTTCGCAGGAATGCCCGGAACAGAGATCAACAGCGGTAACAACGAGATCCAGGACATGATCGCTGAAAAGACCGGCGTTCGTCTCAAAGAGACATGGCTTACAGGTCAGACAGTTTCAGAGGCGATCGGAAGCATCATCGCATCAGGTACATATCCTGACCTCATCGACGGTGGTGACGGATCAACAGATCTTTACAACGAAGGTGTTCTCATTCCTTGGGATGAGTACCTTGAGAGCGGCAAATATCCTAACCTTACAAATTATTACACACCAACAGAGTGGGATCAGTTCAGACAGGATGACGGACACATCTACTGGTGCAATGTATTCCAGAACACAAAGGGTGCTCCTACAGGAACAGCTCACAACGACGAAGCATTCTGGATCCAGGCAAGAGTTCTTGAGTGGGATAACTATCCTGAG